>Ga0126342_10001985_pt1 | contig 30750 bp, 21 predicted proteins | sample Cyp1metagenome_FD_92528 | JGI IMG/M metagenome (GOLD analysis project Ga0126342, IMG submission 92528) | Coral microbial communities from Lord Howe Island, Old Settlement Bay, Australia - Cyphastrea 1 metagenome | ecosystem: Host-associated > Invertebrates > Cnidaria > Coral ...
GAGCAGGAGGACGAGGAGGACAACGAGACGAGGAGGACAACGAGAGGAGGAGGACAACGAGAGGAGGAGGACGACGAGAGGAGGAGGAGAGGAGGAGAGGAGGCAGGCAGGAGGAGGAGGAGGCAACTTAGATAAAATCTAACAACCCTCACCTGGCAGGTGGGGAAAAATTCTTCTCAGACGTGTTGAAAATCGATGAACGCTCCACACGAAACGCACTTTTGGTAGCTGGCCCCAGTGGAAATACAACTTGACGTTTTTATTACGTTTTTACAAAACCTTGCAAATACCATGATTTTGTGAACGAAGCATCATGAAAAATCCATGAATTACCCCGGGTCGCTAACCGCGCTGTAGCCTTGTTTTTTGTTGGTTGTTTGTTTGTTGTTTGTTGTTTGTTGTTTGTTGTTGTTGTTGTTGTCGTTGTCGTTGTCGTTGTCGTTGTCGTTGTTGTTGTTCTTGGTCTTCTTCTTGTTGTTGTTGATGATGTTGACGTTGTTGTTGATGTTGCTGATGTTGTTGATGTTGTTGTTGTTGTTGTTGTTGTTGTTGTTGTTGTTGTTGAGCTTGTTGAGCTTGTTGAGCTTGTTGAGCTTGTTGAGCTTGTTGAGCTTGTTGAGCTTGTTGAGCTTGTTGAGCTTGTTGAGCGTTGAGCTTGTTGAGCTTGTTGAGGTTGTTGAGGTTGTTGAGGTTGAGTGTTTTTGTTCTTACAGCCAACAACTTGATGCTTTGTAAAGGAAATATCAGGTCCTACCAGCATATTTTGATGGTCTACCGAGGGATTCCCAAAGATGGCTGGATGACCTTAAAACCCATCAGGATTGGGGAAGGGATTCCGAATACCTTGGGAAAATAGCCATCCAGTCACCAGCGGAGTGGTTGTAAACCCTGTTCGGATTGCACCTGGTGGGTTCAATGAGTGGATCTGAGTGGCGCTATTCCAGCGCGCTGCCATGGCACATTTTCTGGATGTGACTCTGGAGATCCACAAGGGGCGCGAATTGAGCGAGTCACTTCTGGAGTTGTTCCCCATCTCCTTAAGCTCCTGGCCATCTCGCGGCACCGGCACGCCATGGCGCCATTGTTTTGGGGGGATAGTGCGATAGTGCCGGAATGGGAATTTGTATTATATTTATATATTATATTATTATAGTTATGTGTTATATATATATATAGTTGAAAGTTGAAAGATGTTTAAAGGTATACTATTTGTTTACGGGATTTAAATCGATCAGCTGAAGAGGGTTTCGATGCAAATGTTGCGCCCGTTTCTAAAGATCCAAGGACCCAGTTTCATCCCAATCTATCCCGAGCACCCGCAGAGTCTATGGCCCCTGGTTCCAAGATGTGTTAGGCCCATTTGAACCCTTCATTTTGCTTTGTTTCTATAATTATCACTTCCAATGGTTGTTGAGAGTGCGAACATTTGGGTACATCTGGTATATCTAGCTTCCTATCACATATCACTGGGTCCATTGTCTTGAACAGTCTGAAATATGTTGTGAACATCAAACATTGAATGGAATCTTCAGCTGAGCCACGGAATGTCACATCAATTTCTAGTATTTTGCAGTGCTTTCCATGGATTTTCACCCGGAAATCCACTTGGATCATCCCATTTTCCGGCCATGACTTGACCAATAAAGAATTGAGGAAACCAACGGGGTACTTCAGTGAAAAATGTCATTTTTTGCATAGACTTGAATGGGGACTCGCCTATTTATATCTATTATATATGATTATATACAAATATAATACATATATCATATATGTATCTACATACGACGAACCAACTAGAATAAAATGTCTGCTATCCAAGATTGACTGTGTATACTTGGCTATATAAACCACACTTGTAGAGGTTATATCATGTTTCCCAACTTATGGCGGTTACCATGGTCATTCCCATTGAATATCCCCTGGCCTGCACCTCCAAGTAGGTTCACATCTAGTCCGCTAAGTGGGGTTATATGGCCCTTAGTGGGGTTATCCCAGAGATATCTCTGGGGATTCACCGATTGACCGGTCGGACCGAGGTTGTCTCCAGTTGCGTCCCAAGAGCCGTCCCTCGAGACCGGCCAGTGCCACCAGTACCGCAGCCTCGCCGAGACAACGGGAGCGAAGTGAAGAGGAAAATGAGCTGCAGATGAGACCACACCAGCAGCTTGGAGTCAAAAGAAAGGGGGGAACCTGGGTTTAATCATTTTCAACTGGTGAAGTAATGATTGGATATGATTGGTTGAATAGGATATTAAAGTACAAGGTGGTGCACCAGTGAACGTGAAGGTGAGTAGGTTAAAGAATGGACTTATGGTAGAGATATCGAACTAATTAAGGGGGTTGTAAACCAACTTGCCACTGAGGGGCATCACTTTAGCGTCACTCCAGGATTTGGATGGATTTGAATCGCACGAAGGGGGGGGTCCCAAAATTCTGATATCCTCCAAGTAATCCACTCCCTGAGCCCTGGTGGCATTTCCTGCTGAAAGTGGGGTTCAACATAGCAACAACCCAGTTGCCATCAACCCAGCGTTTAAAATAAAATGTGTTCACCACACTTCTTCAACCCCCACTTGAATGAGCATCCCTGCTAGTAAACAATTACCCTGATAAAAGTCCAGGGAAATCTCGCACTTGGACTGGTCAATAAGCTGGGAAAATAGGTCGACGAGCTGGGGTTCGAAAAGCTATGAAAAGCTGGGAATTATGAGCTAAATATCATCTACAGAATCTATATACCATTCAGGAAAAAAAACTCACTTTTGATATGTTTGGATCAGTTCTGTCGTTTTTTGGGGACCCCTGAAACATATCCCCGAGTTTCGCTGGGTTATAACATCTAGCGGCCGCCCCATCATGCGGGTCCTCCCCAGGTGGTCGCCCTTACGAAGCTTGGACACGTCGCCCGACATCTTCGCCGCGCTGGCGTCGCCGGAACTTCGAGCAAACCTATGTGCCTTGGGGATGAAACGATTGTGTTTTTGCAACAAGAAAAAGGAGATCGTTTTGAAGGGATATCCATCGGGATATGATATAAAGTAACATGATATAATATAATATAATGTAATGCAATGTAATATAATATAGATATACACATATATATATAGTATAGTATAGTATAGTATAGTTTAGTATAGTATAGTATCGTATAGTATCGTATAGCATAGTATAGTATAGTATACTATAGTATAGTATGTATATTGTAGTATAGTATATATATACATATAGTACATATATATATATATTAGTGTATATATATAATAGTGTTTATATATATGTATATTATAGCACATATATATGTATATTATAGTACATATATATATAGATATTATAGTATAGTATATATCTAAAATATGGTATAGTATAAATAAATAAATATATATATATATTTATATATATATATATATATTATGTATGTATATAATGTATTGTATGATAGGGGATATGACGGGATACTATGGTGGTGTAATGGTACACAGAGAAAATCGGGGTGGCATAATTATGGGAGCGCCGTGGAATCAAGTATCACCAACAATGGTGGTGCCCCCCATTTATGTCATTTATGTTTGTTGGTTTATGAACTCCATTGACTATTGACTAGTTCGATGTATCTAGCATAAATCCACTCTTTAACTTCAGCGAAACCAACTTAGCTAGCTATGGGGCACCACTTTGTAGGATATCAGCCCGCACTTTGTAGGATATATATATATATACAAAGTTGTAAATGGGATGACCCTGGACTTTGGATTTATTAACTCGGGCCAGCAGGGTTTTTAACCCGTTCCCAAGCGTGATGATCCTGTATGCTTCAGATGTTGAAGGTCTTTCCGGAACAAACATTTTTGGATTTGTTCCCAAAAACGACTTGGATTTCTTCCCAAACATACATGAGGATATACTTCTCCAACATATTTTTGTGTTGGCTTCGATTGTCAACTAAAAAAAGGATTTTGGCCAATCAAGAGTGGGATTCTTCAGGAACAATCCCTGCATAGGCTGTAAATGTTTTTTACTTTTTAAAACAACAAAACCTAAAAGCTTAAAACCCTAAAACCTAAAAGCCTAACCCCTAAATTAAAACCCTAAATCCTGAAAACTTAAAGTCAAAATCACTGCGTATAGCCAGTGTTTCCATTCATCCTCTGGTGATAAGTATATCATATTGTTTGGATGTGTTGTTTGAGTGTGGACGAACCCGGGGTTTGGAGGGAACATGTTTGCTTTCACTAGCAAAGCAAAGCTGCGTCTTAATAAGCACCACAAAGTGAGATTCTTAACCAACAAACACCAGGAAATCGTCGCACTCAAAAGAATTGCGCAACACACATCAACAAAAAAACGGTATTTTCAAGCAACAACTTGTTAACCAGCAACACGGGAGTTCCCCAACAAAAATTGGGGGTTTTCACCAAGGATTTTAGACGTTTTTGACCCTCAAAAGTTACACCACTGGGATCCACGGCTTCACCAATGATGATCTGACTGTCCAGTCGATTTGATGGATGGTAGATGCGGATAGATGCTGATTTGATGCTACGATTTTGGAGATGTTCAGTTGTTTTTTTTTCGGGACTTGTCCCCAACTGACTGCTTCTCCAGTATAGAAATCAGCGCAACTCCCGCAACAGATAGTTTTTCAAACACTATTGTTTCGTAGGAGATGGCGGTCCTGTTTACTTTGGGATGTTCAATCCAAATTTGATGAAATCAGAGTGCACGACCAGTTAAATGCCTGATGTTCGATGGGTTTGCTTCCATTTTGGTTGGTTTATCACAATGTCACTGGCTGGATGAGTGCTCTAACTACTGCAATGTTGATCTTTGGCAATTTTTGATGAGAATATGTCTCTAAACATTTATGGATACCATGGTTTCATAGCAATAATCATAGCTAAACTACGAGAAACATCCCCAAGGTTTGATGCCCACGGGCCCAGGTAGCCTTCTCCTGCAGTCATTGACACCCTTGGCAACACCGGCGGGCGCGAGCGCAGGCGCGACGATGGCCTTTTGCCCGTTCCCTCTTTGTGGGAGCTTTGGTCACGTGGCAGGAGAAACGGTCAAAAGATAAAAGATAGGTGATTTTAGCATAAAAATGGTGGTTTAATGGCAGGTTCATTGGGATATAATGATACACCGACACACTAGACAAGAGTGGATTTTTTAAGTGATCCGTCGGGAACTGAGTCCCCTAACGTGCAATTAGATTAGATTAGTTATATATATGGTGGCCACCAGCTGCAACTTAAATGCGCCCAGGTGCACCAAAGCCCAGCAGGTACGTTTGCACGGGTCCCGGGGAGGTGTCTTCATTGGTCACCGACCCCCCCAGGACCCCGGTGACCCCCTGCTTTAAAATATAATATAATATAATATATCATAATATAATATAATATAATATAATATAATATAATATAATAATATAATATAATATAATATAATACTATAATATAATATAATATAATATAATAGAATAGAATAGAATATAATATAATATAATATAATATAATAATATAATATAATATAATATAATATAATATGATGAGACGGCGAAGTTTTACGTCTGTTCAGACGTTACACACACACACATATATATATACACCAAAAGATACACACACATAAACTTATAACCAAGTATATGCAGCAACTCGATTCGTTTTCCATGAAAGGGGATTGTCATACCCCCCATGCACAGGGTTTATATACCCATTGGGATGACACCTTGAGTATATCCCGAAATTCGATTGAACACAATTGGTGGTTGCCAATCATTTTCTCATTAGCATTGTCATGAGTTGGTGTACACCGGCAAATTTCTGGACCAACCCAGATACTGTAGATAAGGCATGATTAATAAAAACCAACGCAAGTGGAGATTGAACCAATAATTTGGGGATCAGTTGAACTGTTAGTACACATACACATACACAAACATATAAACACCCGATATATACCCCCAACATAAACTATAGTCATAATTCATATATATATATATATACATTCATGAATTTAATCGACTGTCCTACCTCCACTTTACTTGCATCACCCTCAGGTTCCGGCCTGGAATGTGCGCCGCCTTTGCCGCCCTTGCCCGAGCTCTCCTTGCACCTTGACGTCGGCGATTTGTCAAAGCCACAACGGGATGATAGGACTCGAGGAGGACGGAGATCTTGAAAAATATGGGAAGATAAATATGGTTACAGATAGAAATTTAAATTGGGAAGATAAAATATGAACAATAACAACTATTAAGTTTAAATATTATTATAGATAAAGATTGATATTACATTACGGGATGATCTTGACTTTTATATATCCAACAAATTTTATGATAGAAATCACATGTTGTTGAAGTTAAATAGAAAGATGTTAACCGATTCCAGCTATGACATTGAACATCTGGGATAGAAGTTTAATGATGTAGACATTTAATGATATGGTAGAAGTTAAGTGATCTGAGAAATGGGAATATTGGCTGATAAAAGTTTAGTGATATTGCAAATGGGGATGCATATTCGATCCTTAGCAAATGAAATCATTGCGACATGGGAAGAAATGGAAGCATCATGAAACATCAAGATGCAACCATGGAAACTTTGGATGTGGGTCGCTATTGGGCACCCCCAAAATACAATAAATCGTAGAACTTGCCAACATGATTGGTCGAGTGTTACATTTTAACCGCCAAACTATAGCGGAGAACTAAACACAGGCTGCTTCAACATGGGGTGCCAGCCCCAAGCAGCTATTTCATCTGCTGAAGAACTGGGTTGCTTCTGCCTGGCTGGATTGTCTCAAAATGGGCTGCCCCCAAATCCCAGGCTGTTTATGGCTGGTTGGTGGTTTGGAACCATGGAATTTTATGATTTTCCACTCAGTTGGGAATAATTATCCCAACTGACTTTCATATTTTTCAGAGGGGTAGGTCAACCACCAACCAACCATTGTTTATGGATAGTTTTGCTATTAAATGGCCCTAACTCGTGGGTATACCTAATCTTCAGACACAAACACATAGCCCATATTGTCGGCAGTATTCCATTCTATCCCATGAAATATAGCATTCAACATCCCTTTAGTTGTTATATCCCGCTGAATCCCATGAAATTGCAGTAACTCCCATTATATAAACATCCCCGTGTTAAATCCCTCAAACTCTTATAGTAACCCCCAAAAAGAGATATAGAAAAGCAAGTAATCACTGTTCAAGCAGGATTTTACTCCTCTATGCTTTTGGGAGCTACTCTATTTTAAAACCTAAGGCCTAAGGCCATCCGAACCGAGGCAAGCGTTGCAGCGAGGCCTTCTAGTGGCCACATTCCTGCAAGGACGAGGGTAGATGATGGGAGTACATAACGGGGACATCATCAATGGCCCTGGAAAATCTGGAAACATTAGGGATAATGATAAGCCATGGGATGTCGATATACCCATGGTTGGATCTCCTAATATCACCATGGTTTTCTGGTCAGTCCAGCCACTTTTTAAGAGGTACTGAGCTGAACTTTCCCTGAGGTTGGGTGATGTGAGCCACTGAGGATCTTAACACATTGACCCATCCATCCGTTGGAAAGAAACATCCGTGAACAGTGTCCGTTAAGACACAGGCAATGTTTTGCGTAGCTCCCGGAAGAACGCCTCTGACAGTCGGGTGATTTGCTCGGTGAACTGGAGTAATTGTTGGTCAATTCGGATCTTGCATCTTCTTGAATTCTTGACACCATTTTCTTGAAACACATTCTTGCTTGAAACTGGAATTGGTAAAGCACGGAAACATCCTGCCATGTCTCTGCCTGAGATTTTGCTTGGGATGTGTCAATAGGGCACCCTCTAAATCCAGTGGTTGATGATTTTTGGGTATCCCCCGTTCTAAGACACGCCCAAATATCCTGATGGTTGGTTAGTTTGAGCCTATTGTATAGCCAGCATAGCCACAAAATGATGGGTTTCTGCAATCAAATATCCCCTATACTCCTATACCACCATTTTCCATAATCCTTATATTATCTTATATTATTCGTTAAATAATCCCATGACATGTCCAATGATTTCTCATTAAACATCCCATCAATAGTTGGTGTTATCGAAGTAGTCCCCATCAATATGAGCCACGGGTTGCTGGTGCCACCGGTGACAACTGCGCAGGTTCCTTGGGTTTGCTGCGCATTTGTTTGGGCGACTTCTTTAGCGGCTCCTACACCTTGCTACTGGCGACCCTGGGTACCTTGGCGACATGTCGGGTTTCGCAGCAGGCTACAGATCTTCTTTTTGGAATATGAAGCTGCAACTTATATTAGCATATAACATCATATAACATTATAGAACTCCATAGAGTTAATACTATGTATCATCAATATGTATATACAGATACAGGTCAATCTAATACATATTCTACATTGCTGGGCAAATGATACCGACCTCACTCGCTACATCTCGTACGACGGCATCAACATATCAGGAAAAAGATGAATCGGCCCCGAAAGTGATCATTTCTGATTTGTGAACATGTGTGAACTAGTATGATTTGCCCAGATGTTACATTCGAGTGTGAACCATAAAAGTAGGGCTATTGCTTAGTACAAAGTGGTGGTCCAACCTCTTTGAGAGTGATTTCAAATGTCCAAGCAACAAATATGGACATATGAGACAATATGAGAACAATTCTTGTTGACCCTCAAGACTTGGGATTTGAGATGATTTGAGCAATCTCTGGTCGTCAATTGATATTGCTCCCCCATGAAAAATGCTGAGCCACCCAAGTCGCAGCTGAGCCTGTACAGATCAACTCTCTGATCGGAGTAAGGGTTGAAACCACCAACCAGTGAACCCACATATCATATTGTTGGTTAGTTATGTCCCATCAAACAATCCATAAAATGGTTTTTGTGTTCCCACGAAACATGTCATTTACCCCCTCCCCAGAAATCCCATTTTAGGAATGGGTGGCTCGGACGGGGAATGCTGGGCACCTTGGGGTCACCCCAAGGCTCTGAGAATCCATGGTATCTAGTGTATGTACGTATAATAATATAATTTATATATATATATATATACATGTATATAAATATATACATATATATACTTATGTATACTTATAATTATATTTAAGTCTATGTGTTTACCACTATTCATTACAAGTACTTAACGGGATTTCCTTACATTTATTTGACTCAAGCATTTGGAACATGTGAGAACAATCTACCACTTTCAGAATCTCAGAAAGATGCTTCTCAGTTTTTTTCATGAGAGTCATGGTTTTCAGACCCATGGTTTTTGGGGTTACCATCTGGTTATTGAACATAGCCATGGAAAATCACCATTTTATAGCTAGGTAAACTATGGTAAACCTCTTTAAATGAGCCATCTATACCATGGCTATCTTAGTCATAACCAGAGGGTAACTGGGAAACAAATCATGGCTTTCATCTCCAGTTTCCCACGACAAAGCTCCCTTTTTTTGTTTGACCCCGCAGATCTCCACCAGGCTACAACTCGCGTCATCCTGGACCGTCTTCCGCGTGGCTCAAGACTTATGCTCCTGGGATGGGGGTGGAAGTCGGCCCGAAGTCGGCCCCATGGTGACTTCACCATGGATGGGTGGGTGGTAGGCCCTGTAGGCATAGAAAAAGATGTGGAGTTGACCCATGGCATCATGGTTTCCCTGGAAGAGTCATCTGCAAATGATGGCTTTTCCATGGCTTTTCTAAACAATCTACGTCGAATTGTTTAGAGGAAGGTTTTTTGAGTAACGCGAAAGATCCCCAAATGATGTGGGGCCACCAAATTTCATAAAAATGGATGGCTAATGGATAAATATATGTGATAGAGAATGGATTATTCATGGTTTATTCTCTATCACATATTTATCCATTAGCCATCCATTAGCCATCCATTAGCCATCCATTAGCCATCCATTATCTAAATAGCTAGTGGATTATTAGTGGATGATTCATGGATTCATGGATTATGAACGTGGAGGCAAACCAGCCATGCCATCAGTCTGCACGCACCATCCCATGATGTCGAGGCATAGCCAATTTCATAATGGAAGCATTGGGGATTGGAACAGTTGGGGATTGATGGGTTTTTGTAGCATGGTAAAAATCATGGTAAAAATCATGTTCACCATAGACAATTTCATATCATCCGAGTTCTTTAGATTGTCAATTGGGAAATGGTAAAAATAAACGGTTTACCCGTTTACCCCCACGACAAAACCATGAGAACTGTCCAGGAAACCCTCCAGTTCTGTAAGATGGCAATGGAAAATCACACATTTATAGAGGATTCTTCAACCTTGTTCCCATGAAAAAACAATCCAAATTTAAACTGGGCATATGTACGACACATATCATAGATATATCACTAACGGATTTAACCAGCAATTACGAGGATAAAATGGGGGGCAGAATGGGGCATAGGACCAGTGGATCTAGGTAAACCTTTGTGGAAAATATAGATCTTGTTTGTTTCAATACATGAAAATATTCACGAATCACATCCCAATCACCTAATAAGAGGACTGATTAGGTATGTAAAGGATTGTAAAGGTGAGTCATGGGGTGTCTGAACATGGGGGTTTATCCCAAATGTATCCGAAATGACCAGTTAAGTCCGGAGAATGATGATTCGACCAATGGATTTTGGGGTAAACCATTGACAGACGCAGATGGAAAAATACGTTGATCCCATGTTTTGTCGTGTTTCATATTGAACATGGTTTCCATTTCTAAGTCCGAGGAAGACACCCAGGTGTCTAAAATTCACAAGAAAACACATTTGAGATGTGTCTTCTACTTTTTGGATCTTATGGCAAACCACCAAGAAATGGTTTAATGTAATGTATTACTTTTTGGGAGTTACTCTACATCATTACCCCAAATCTGTAGAACATGATCAGAGTGGTTCTATGTATTTGTTTTTTTGCGATGTTCCGTTGAGGTAAGGGATATTTTTGGGATGGGCGGCCCAAGCACCAACTAATCATCTACATACCTGGAAAGCCACAATCCTATTCTTGTGGGGCATTGGGGGGGAATGGCCAGAGCAACATTACAGCGGCAAAGTCACATTTATTCAACATGTTGTTGCCAAAAAGAACACAAACATGTGTAGCAACCCTCAAAGAAATGGGTCCAGATTATGATACATGATAGCTGCAATGGCAAGCACAATACCCTCTGGTAAACTAACATAACTATGGAAAGATCCACCATTTTTCATGGGTAAATCCACTAGAAATGGCCATTTTCAATAGCTATGTTAGACATAACCAGAGGGTAGTCAAAAAGGGTTTGCGTGGGATTGCGGTTTTTGAGGTATCGTACCTAAAAAAGAAACTGGGGAATCGGCATCCGGAAAGCCAGGGATTGTTCTGACTGTGAGGAACTTGGACTGATTTTATGATGTTCGAAATTACCATAAGATGGTACCCCCCCGGTTAAAAGCAGGTTTATAAACATCATTGGTATTGGAAGGCTGGGGCCGCTCTTGCACACAGGTGAACTGATGAAATTGTCTGACCTTTGGACATCGCAAATCAAAACTTAAACATTCCAACATCATGGACTTCTACATACTTCTACAGATGGATCCTAGAAGTTCAATCTTTTGTGTGTAGGGAATGAGACTGCAATTCAATTGATTCCACAAGAGCACAGGGTGTATCACGTGAAGAAAAACGGTGCGGCCCAGGTGTTGATTTCCTTCATCAACGGCACCATGGGGCACATTGATTTGATGCAAAACACCCTGCTGTACCTTGGCCAAATCAGGCCAAATCCATCCGCTCCCACTGGGATTGAACATGATTGAACCGGTCTCAAGGTCTCAAGGGTCAGATTGCTCGCTTTCCACCAGTAAACACAGATGGAGAAGTTGGAAATTCATGGAATTTCTGCTTTTTTTCCACAGATCCTTCTCCGGTTCACCTTTCAGTTTCCTTTGGGATGGTGAAGTGGTAGGTGAGAGTCTCTGTGCTGAGCATAACTTCAAGTTCTGTCCCGGAGAAATGGATGAAATGTGCTGATCCGCTGGTGTTCAAAGACGTTCAAACTTTACCCTTGGAAATGATTAGATTTGGCTCATTCATGGTCATTTGAAGTGTCAAACCATCCATTTTTGATCATTCTTTATCATTTCTCATCCATCTCTACCCTCTGGTAAACTAACATAGCTATGGAAAATCACAATTTTTTATGGGTAAATCCACTATAAATGGCCATTTTCAATGGCTATGTTAGTCATTACCAGAGGGTATCCACATGAATTTGGTTGGCATACGACCCAGTCAGGCACAACTTCCCGGCGCTCCAGCTATCTCTACCCCTCTCGGTGAACCTGATGCACACGGTGCTCCTCTGGGGAGTTGTCAGCCAATGGACCAGTCAGCTTTAATTTTGGCAGGTTCTGCTTACCCTCTGGTAATTTAACATAGCTATTGAAAATGACCATTTATAGTGGATTTTTCCATTAAAAATGGTGATTTTCCATAGCTATGTTAAATTACCAGAGGGTAAATTGCTTGGGTTAAATCAGTTGAATTCCTAGAGTTTGTTCTTTCGCATTGTCTTGGCCCACTTTCCATGACACAGCGGTGCATGGGGAAACAGCAATCCTGGGTCAAAACATGGAAGTCAACCGCGGATTAATCAAGCAGGCTGCTTAAGCTGTTTAATTGGTGAGATGCCATTTTAGTAGATAGTAGATAGTCACTATTTGGTGGGGTACCAATAAATTGATGAATTCACCAGGACCAGGACCGATGGCGTTATGAATCCGGGGTTCACATTACCCGGGTACCTTGGATGGTTGCGATCTCCGCTCGATTTACTGGCGGGTTTGGTGGTTGAATTCCCGTGCTCAAAGCACCTATCAACACCCCCTCTTTGTCGTGCAATGCACATCCGATCTGGATTGGATGTGGTGACTCTTTTCCCTTTTGGGCCAGATTCATAGTTTGAGACTGTGCGGATTGACTCGCACAGTCTCACATTGGATTCAGATTTGTGAGATTCATTCTTTACTTGCTTTAATTGAGATCTTTTCTGATTGCTGGTTTCAAACATTTGGATTCTTTTCCATCATATATGGGATGTCATCCCAACCTCATTGACGAACTCCATCATTTTTCCAGATGGTGAAATTGCACCACCAACCAGTTTTTGACTCAAAATGATCAGCAGAACGGACTCGACTTAGAACGGTCCCGAAAAGGTACCGTTACCGGTAGCCATGGGCAAAAACAAAGGCACGAAAAATGTCTCATATTAGCAACCTCAGATGGAAGAATAGCTACCAAAATAGCATAGCATTAGCATAGCATAGTGCTAAAAAAATAAGTGCTAAATCAACCCTAAAGCCTATCTGATAGTGGTGGTTTCTCGACTTCCACGTGAGCATGGCCAGGTGCAGTTGCTTGTTCCTGGCTGTTCCTACTGCGGCGCGTATTTCGGCTGGCAGCACTTGAAGGCACAGCGAAAGATGCGTGGCACCGGGATTGAGCTGCCTTGAAAAAGGGATGGATCAATAGATATGTTTGTGATATTTTTGGGTGATTCAAACAACAAAAATGGGGATTTGACTAGCACTACTGCTAGTATCATTGGTTGAGATGTGGGGATGGGTCACCTATGATTCATACCATACTTTGGTGAGATGAACATTCATAAATCGCAGCTATTTTTTTTGATGTGTCTTCATCAGGTGAAGCCGCTTTGCCAAAACCATTACCCTCTGGTAAACTAACATAACTATGGAAATTCACCATTTTTAATGGGTAAATCAACTATTTCAATGGCCATTTCCAATAGCTACGTTAAATTACCAGAGGGTATTTTTGGGACAGTTTCATATTGGCGGTACGGGATTACAGATGGAATCAGCATCTAAAAGGAAATGTGGCTCTGCTGAGTACTTCGTGCTGATGGGACTTCACCTATGGTTCTTTTGACTCAGATGTCCATGCACAAGGGTTGAACAAACTGCTTTGATGGTCAACATGGTCAGACTATTCCATGGTCCATGGTCCAAATGTCCAAGAAGGTTGTTTCCGAATTTATTTCAAAATCAGATGTCTCCTTTCCTCCACTAGTGCTCTTTGCTTTGACGATTTAAAATTTTTATAGGAGAGAAACCACATGGAACGTCATGAAGCACTCCACATTTTCCACGCACCTGGAAACGTGGGTTTGTCTGAAAATAGGATACCCCAAAATCCAATGGTGAATCCATGTTAATCCATAGTGTTCCCCCTCAATTTTTGAATCTCCAATTTCATGGAATATTTCATGAAATCATGAACTATTGCCATTAACGTGGCTATGAGTTTGGAGTTTTACAGCCCTTGGATCAGACTTCTGATCCGACTGAGGATGATGTTGGAGGCCTATCAACGTGAATGGATGATGATGATGGAACGCCCGCCCTGGCCGCCACCACCGCTGATTCCCCTCCCGCAGCTGCCGGGAGGCCAGGGGGTGCAACTGCCACCCGGGCCCGCACCCATCGCGGGGCCGAAGAATGGTCCCAATGAGCAAACTGCGGTCCAATAGATGAAGCTCTGGGTAGAATGGGCAAAAAACGTGTGGGATGGTGGGCGGAGTTGGCATTTTTTTTTGATCGTCTCCTCTGTTTTCAGGTGTTGGGTTGAATATGTTGAACCATTGTTGAAGCACTAGATACAGCGCTGATGATGTTTTGTTTTCATTGGTGTTGGCATGGTTGAGCTCAAGATTGGCACAACTGATCTCAAGACAGGTCTGACACTGTTGCGCTGAGGTCAGTACGTATGGATCATTCATGATCATATCTATCTACCAAGTCCTTTCCAAGCCCATTGATTTGAGCTGATATGTTTCTGACCTTCGGAAGGGTTCAGCCTTGCACGACATTAGGAATCAAAAACTCTTGCATCGCAAAGTTCCTACAAGGTCGGCCTTGCATCCAGCAGATGTTCTGCTGATGGTTTCAGCATGTTTCAGCTATTTCATGTGTTCTCGATATCTTTCAGGTGGATTGATACCACCAATATCCACCAATTAATTCTCGCTTGGTATAGCTTCAGGTATTCAAAGTGTACAGCCTGGACCGCTCCGCCGCTGCAGCTTCACAGATCGAAAAGCCGTTGCTGCGCTCCGTGTGAGTGCTGAAACATAGCCCCCCTTTGTGGCCAGGGAGCCTAGAAACTGCCCATGGCTACAGCCTGGAGAAGATCTCTGGAACCCAAGATGGATGAAATCCCCCAAGTGCCAGGGAAAAATTTTGCGGCTTCCAAGCGTCGGTGATTCGAGGGAACTCTGTTCGAACGGCTGTTTGGCCGGAGGGGAACATGCGGAACCATCCGATAATTAGGACATTTTCCTTTCCAGTTACGGGTGTGGGTCAAAATTTGGTACCCCAATGGCCAGACCTTGTGCCAGTGGAAGTACTTTAAACATCTTTAAACATTTTAAGAATGACCAAGATGTGTGGTTTTGTCTCAAATTTTGAGCCGAGAATGATTGTCAACCGTGGCATATCACCAATGCTGCGAAGGGAAATGCTAGTTTGTTTGGGATGTATGGAACGATCATCGACAATTGCTGTATTTGAAGAACGAATTGGGCACATACGCAACTTGCCATAACAAGACACGGAGGCTTTGTGAAGGCAGGCAGCCTTCATTTTCAGCCACGAAATGCCCCTTTTCGAGGCAGGGTGATAGAGTTCAACGGGTCCACTCTTGTATACTTTGTGTTTTTTTTCAGGAAATGGAGGTTTCTTAAAATGGGGGTACCCCAAATCATCAATTTTAACAGGAATTTTCCATGACAAACCATCCATTTTGGGGATCCCCCTTGTAAGAAACCCCCAAATATACCTGGTAGATCCTGGTAGTCTAGTAACTCCAGTAGTTCTATAAAAATCATTGAGCCCATCCCTAGCCAGTCATAGATCATTCAAGTTTTTAATTCCAGCGTTCGACGGGCCCAGGTTGGCAGACCATGGCAACTTGGCGCAGAGAGGATGATGGTCCTCACTGCACCCGTTGGTTTCGAACCTGAGTTGATCCCGTTGTCTATGGGAATTTCAGGATCCTAAAATGGAGCTACGTTACAAACTTATACCCTGTTGCTTGGTCTTCCTTGGGTGAAAAGGTGATCCCCAAGGCGGATGTGTCGCCCACTTTTCTGCCCAGGCATTCCCTTGGACAGGGATCGTGTTTGAGGAATCATGAAAAATCCCGTATCATTAAAGAGCAAACCACAATTCATTCAATCATGTTTCAAAGGTGAGGAGACCACTTGTTGCCTAAGATGCAAGACATCCTTCGAAATCTGATGCTGCGCTGTCCTAAGGCAATATCGTGCAGTATAAAATGGCTATAGATCGAGGGTTATGTCCCCCCAGTCTTCAGATACACCGATCTCATTATAGTTGGTGAATGTTGCTTAGCTATGATTATATATATAGTATATACATACCATTATGATCCCATGGTATACCACCATATTTCATCGTTTAGCATGTTAAAGCCCTCGTTTTTAATGGCTCATCCATCTTTGGCGACCTCAGCATTCTGAGGCCGCCAATGGCACGCTGTGGAAGCCTCAGCTGTTGCTATGTCTATTCAGGCTGTTTCCCATTTATTTCGGAAGAGATAGATAGATAGATCAGATAAGATAAGATAAGATAAGAAGATAGATTAGATTAGATTAGATTAGATTAGATAGATAGATGGATAGATAGATGGATAGATGGATCGATAGATGGATAGATGGATCGATGGATCGATGGATAGATGGATCGATGGATCGATGGATAGACGGATAGATGGATAGATGGATAGATGGATGGATGGATGGATAGATAGATAGACAGACAGACAGACAGACAGACAGATAATGATATATAATATAAACATATATTATATATAGATATAGATATTCCAATATTCCAATATTCCAAATAGGAAAAACATTGGGTGCCAAAATCCGATGATAAAACATGATAATGTATGCTACCCTTGGCCTTGCACACACACACACACTTGATGCTAAGCTACACATAGGCATATAGGTTTGGGGTAAGAATGTTTATGTGGAGTCGCACACGCACTTGATGCTGCTGGGGGTATTCCATGTATGACATTGTAAAACATTGTTAGACATTGTTAGTAGGTGGGCAAGAGCCATATCAAACAAGTTAGCCAACTAAAATACTGGATTAGGGATATGGATTATCCCCAACTAAAATACTGGAACATACCCAATATACCCAAACTAAAATACTGGATTACACATGGCTAAAGCCGGCCGCCCTACTGGGGGGGGGATTCACCAAAAAAAAATCCCATCACCCTATGAAATCCTCTGGTAATTTCTTGCGAACTGGAAAATGGCCCAGTCGAAATAGTGGATCTATAAAAAGTGGGCAGAAAATCCATCGCTTTTTGATGCTTTTTGTATATGTTTACTCTAGAGGCTATTTGTTTGTAGGGCCTAAAAATATTCCATGACGTGACCGAGCGAAAAAAGGCCGGCGCCTCCTGGCTTGAGCGAAGCCGAGGCACGGTGGGCACAATTTCTCCGCATGGAAAAATGGGTGGATACTGTGGGTTTATGGTCAAAAATGGTGAATCAAGGCCATTTTCCATTCCGAAAGCGATGTAAAACCGGTGACTTTCCATCAAATTTTCATATCAACATCAGCAAAATTTGGGGGTCAAGTACCTATGAAATTACCATATGACAGGGGGAATGACCATCCAGCTATAGCTACTATTTTAATTAGGGCACCTAGAGATTTAGCATATGTATATATATATAATTATATATATATATATACATATTTATGGGGAAAGTGATGATAATCCATGACAATTTCTTGGGGTTCAGGATACCATATTTTCAGACAAACCCGCAGAAAAGTGGAGATTGAATGGGTCACAACCTTAGGATCTTCCAGCATGGGTGGATGAAGATGGGCATAGCCGTCGGACAACTAAGCAGCAGGGCAGCAGGGCATAGCAGTGAAAACTTCCGCAACACCAAATTATGGAGTATGTAGACCATTTTTGTACCCAAAATAGTGGTATAGCAGCAACTCCCAGGGTGTTTTCAGCGACTATCGACAGGTAAAACTCACATGGAATCCCCAAAATACTGGGTCTGGAAGATGATTTTCACGATGGAAATCGCAGTATTTCAAACTGATCACCTCCCTATCTCGGACCTCAAAGTCACACCCGGTCGACACAGGGGCCGCCGACCCACGAGGCAATTTGCGGGCGGGATTTGTATGGAAAGACACCGCCAAGAGATGGCAATTAGTATGGGAAGATGAGGGAAAACACTAGAGAATTTGGGATGATTGCGGAGAGTTACCCTATTTTCAAAGAAACGCATCTGACCGCTTCATTGGATTTTAGCAGTTTCTCCTGTTTGGTGCTTTCTGTGGAAAAATGACGATGCAATCCAGAAAATTCTTGTGAAACACCCTGTGTGTAAATGTGTGTAACAAACCTGGCAATTTGAAATGCCTCATTGACAGATGATATTGTGTTTTTTTCTGATCCTCCACTCTGATATTGTTACCTTACATGTTTTTACGAAAAATTAGGAAATCGGGAGTTTTCATTGCCAGGTAAGAGTAGTAACTAAAGGATGAAGGGTATGTATGTGCTTCGAATGCATTCAGACCCTCTAATCGGTGGCACTGAACCGGTTGGAAGGCGGCGATATTTCTAGCATTAGCCATTGCCCGACAATGCCCAACATGTTTTTTTCCAGAAACTGGGATGGAAAAAAAAATGGAGGCTTTCGCTTTAACATGACTCATTTTGATCTCAGTTACAGTTAGTTGATCCATCGGTGCCCCATGTGTGGAATCTTCTCTCCGTAGATTCCGCAGAAAATTGACTGTGTTGAGCCATACCCATAGTGATGTACCCGGCCTGGTAAACTAAGAGTTTGCTATTGAACATGGCCATTGAAATAGTGAGTTTTCCCATTAAAAATGGTGGATCTTTCCATAGTTTTTTGCACGTTTACCAGAGGGTAAATTTGCCACCTACCTTTATTGACCCATATGGGATTTAATGAGAATCAATGGGATTGAATTTCATGTGGGTACAATAATAAACATTCAGAAACCATTCCCTAGTCATCACCATAGATACCCTCTGGTAATTTAACGTAACTATGGAAAATCACAATTTTTAATGGGAAAATCCTCTATAAATGGCCATTTTCAATAGCTACGTTAAATTACCAGAGGGTAGGTGGTATGTGGCCACCATTCCCAAATGGGTGGTCTATGGCATTGTTTTACCCACATGGATACCCACCATTCAACTTGGCCGTGGCAAATCTTAGTCCATCGACGTTTGCAAGCATGATCTGCTTGCACCAGTCATCATGGTCACTGGTTCCATCCGTGTTTCCCCGAGTTGCTCAGGTGGTGCGTGATGCCGTGCTGAGAGATATTGAGACCAAGGCCGAACACATGGCACAAGCTCTTTAAATTGGTTTATAGTACCCCCATGTACCCCCAAAAAAGATAGAACACTGAAATCCTGCTGAGAAATAATCATGTGTTTTCTATATTTTTTTGGGGGTTCCTATGAGGGACGGTTTACAGGAAACTCAGCTAATTGGATCCTTAGATAAGAGACCTGAAACCAGTCCAAAGACCAGGTTTCCAAACTTGGATTGGCGAAAAAGAACCAGGAAAGCCAAGAGTTAAAGAGAACACAGAAACAAGGTGCCCTGCAAAATGTCCTTTCATTGATATTTATTGCCATTGTATATTCTTTGAGTTTCGTTATCTTTTTTTCAGCGAGTTTGAACACCAGCGGTCTTTGTGCGAAACGCAGATCCAAGCGATAAATTAAATTTCTGGGAATGAAGATACCCTCTGGTAAACAAACATAGCTATTGAAAATGGTGATTTATGGTGGATTTACCCATTAAAAATTGTGATTTTCCACAGTTATGTTAGTTTACCAGAGGGTAAATTTCTGGGATTCTGGGAATGGCGTCCCCAAGAATGGAACATGATTTTTCAGGGTTTGTCATCACCTTTTCCCTGTATGAAAACGACCGTGAATCATGGAGGTGAATCCATGGAGGGATTCCCTCATTTTCGGAGACCACATATCACAATTATACTGAGGAGACATGTCAGACATGTTCCCAATCTGGTTGGTGGTTTCAAACATTTTTTTATTTTCCATAGTATATGGGACAATCCTTCCCATTGACTAATATTTTTCAAGATGGTTAAAACCACCAACCAGTAATATTGCTATCTCATTTTCATAGCTATGATATCTCCATCATATCCCAATTCATCCGCTTGAAAAATGTCTTGGTGAGGTGGCCGAGAAGATGGAAGAGATTTGGCGAAAGGGTCGCCAAATGCTGGCACAGGCTTTCGGTGTTTTCGGGGCCTTTTGGGGGCCTGCTTTATGTGGAGATTACTGAGATGTTCATGGGATTTTGATGGGATCTAAATGGATATTTCATGGGCTTTTTAAGAGGATTCAATGGGATTTTTAGTGGGATGTAGTGAGAAACATATGTGAAACAAACTACAGGGAAAGGCTCATTTATGGCAACTTTCAAGTCGAGAATCTGATTTGAAACCCAATGACCAAGGCTATGGCTGCAATTCATGTGGGAAACCCAATAAGATGCATCCAATTAGGGATGATTCTTTACCAAGTCTTTCTGGTAGAATTTCTGGGTGGTTTATTATTGGGTTTAACTACCACATTAGCCCTCTGGTGATGTATATGTTCGGTGCATATGATAGCAGCTATGTGCAGCCTTGGCTGCAGGGTCTGAAGTGTAGAGTATACTTGCTGATGTGCACAGTGTTGAGTGTGTAACACCGTGTTGCTTTGGGCCTGCATGGCATGCGTATGCATTCATTGAAAAAGTGTTTTCAGGTTCGTGGACCCGATCAGGTTTGTTTGAGGATTTCGCTTGATTTGGCTTTGGACGGTCAGCTGCGTGTTATTGCCAGTCGTGCCGGGCTAGAGAAGGTCAAAAGAATTTTGCTTTGTCCATTCAGGTTTGCCCGTGCGTCGCAGAGATGATGTTCAGCAGCAATATAGATGGTGATCATCTTCTGCTCATCACCATCATGAAAGCACCGATCGGCCGGCTGCTGCTCTGGCAAAGCCCTCGCCTACGCAGACGGCTACAACCGGGTCAACTACTCTTGATCTTGAGATTTATGGCGACTTTAATAGCGAATATCTGTTTGATAGACCATCAAGCTTTGGTCTGATATTCTCTGATATTCTCATATTATTAACAAAATAAGTAAGATGCGCTGGAGTGTGGGGTACATTTGATGATTGAATATGATGATAGACCATCAAGTTTGGGAGTAGCCCAGCTGGAAGGCCATTTTTTTCAGGCGCTGGTGCTGGTCTTTTTTGGGCATGGGATGAGGCCACCAACTAGAAGATTATCACAAGAACTGGTGCTGTACATTGTGAAAAAACCGCACCCCTCCAAACAGCTGTGTAGACATATAAGGAAAACAACCATAATATATAAGTATAGCAACTAAGTCAAATATGACATAGCAGAAAGCCTGTAACTGTCAAGCTTGTCTAACCATTTCAACGCGGGATTTTTAACACGTGGATTATTAACCAGCAGCAAGAGATAAAATCTTGGATTTTTTAACGGGTTGTTATTCTTAACATGTGCTAGTTTGCTATGGAAAATCATCATGAAAATAATAGTTACATTACCGACTAAATGGTCCATGTTCCATAGCTATAAGTTAAAGTACCAGGGGTACCTTACGTTTGAGACATAGCCAACTGGAGAGTCCTTCCAATGGAAAAAAAAACACATCTGCCAGTTTATGTCCGCGTCTTATGGGTTGCATATATATATATATCCAAAAACATACCAGCTGGTAATTTAACATAGCGACAGCCATGGCTCGTTGGATGATATTCCTAGGTCACCATAATAGGGGTCACCTGAGGGGTCACCTGAGGGGCGCCCATCGCCAGCAGGTCCATCAGAAACAGCAAGAAAAGACCGAGCAGCTGATGGCGCAGATCCAACAGATCTTTGGCAGCAGGATGATCGCATGGCGACAGTCACTGGTTAAAAATTGAAGCAAAATTCATCATCAAAAGCGCCATGGATATGGATGGATATGGGATGATATAAGGGATATGTATATTGTTTAAGTATGGGATATATATATATACAATATATATATACAATATATATATATATAAAATAAATATATATATATACAATAAATATATATATATATATATATACAATATATATATATATACAATAAATATATATATATATATATATATATATATATACAATAAATATATATATATATATACAATATATATATATATATATATCCCCACTGGGAACTTACGATCACTAGGGCTATGAACTTAGGATTTGTGAGACGATCTTCCAGTCTTCCGGCAGCAACAGCGGTTTTTTTAACGCCGATCTGTGACTGATATGGTTAGTTGAGGGTTTCCATAAATGGGGGTACCCCAATAGCTGGATGTTTTATTTCATGGAAAATCCAATCTAAAATGGATGATAACTAAACATGGTTTATAATGGAAAATCCCAATCTAAAATTCATGATAACTAGGGGTACCCCTATGACTTAGGAAACCTCCATTTGTAGCGTCAGTATTTCGTTGGTGGTTTCAGACTGTCACCTCAAGCCACTTGTTTTTAGCGCTTCTGGAGCCGACGATCCACCATTTAAATTCGATGATTTCCATGATTTGTCCAGCTATAAACCTCCATTGATATCCATTGATAGGATTTCAAAAAGGGAATATCCCAGATGTTTCCCATGATTTTCCCATGAGTTCAACAACCATTTATAGATGGAATCTCAGGCGGAAGATGGTGACCTTTTTTATGTCTAGTTTTTTAATGTGAAGCCCAGGCGCTGACAATTTATATGCCCATAGATCGAGCCAACAACAACTCATAGATCCCATTCCTAGGGTTAGAGGGTTAGAGGCTTCAAAAAAGGTGGAAGGGATCTCAAGGGATGACTACACCCGTCCCGAGTGAAGGTGTAAAGAGCAGCAAGAAGTCTTAGAAAGGGAGAACCAGACCCTGAAGCAGGTGGAGAGGGTCCGAAAGGTGAGGGATGGTTGAGAAACCATTGGTAAATGAAGATATATAATGATGGTTTAATGATGGTTTCATGATGGCTTAGTGATGACTCAATATCGGAATATTATGATATAACTTACCCTCTGGGATCATCAATCCATGGTGCCACGGCATGGGGATTTCATGAGCCTTTGTAGGGTTTTAACATGTTTTACCCTCTGGTTATGACTAACAGTTCGCCATAGGAAGTCATGGTCCTAATCGAAATAGATGGTTTACCTAGCTATTAAACATGGGTGGATTTTCCATGGTTATGTTAGTCATAACCAGAGGGTAACCATTAACAATATGGGGATTTAAATTGATTCAGAAATGATGGGCTTCACTGATGATTGCATGGAGGCGCACACCAATCCAGCATTATCACAGCTTTTGCTCCAAATAGGGATGGTTTTCTCATAATTATCCAACAACCCTCAACCCCAAATTGCAAAGTCATCTCAACATCATCTTAAAATCATTCCAAAATATCATTCCAGAATATCATTCCAAAATCATTCTATTGAATATATACACATCACAAGGCCCCCACCAGATAGCATAATTCTATATATATATTCTTACATCCCTATAGATTCCCCTTCTGAGGAAGTACGACTGGGATCTGATTTGGGAAGTGATTTGTTCCACTTCTCAGACTTCTCTGGAAGTATTTCTATCCAATTTACCCCCGCCCTATGGCTTTGTCTGAAAATAGGGTACCCCCCAAACTCCATCGGTTGATCATCATTATCATGATTATCACTAATTCAAAAATAGCCATTATTATATCATGACATATGACATATGGGGAATCCCCTAGTTGGGATGGTTGTATCATAAATATCCCATAAACTAACATATAGGTGTGGAGAATGAACCGTTTGTAGATTTTTTTTCTGGGGAAACCATTGGTTTTCCATATCTATGTTTTCTATGTGAACGTTTAACCTAGGGTAACTCTCCATAAATCAATGTAAATCATACATAATCCCACTATAATATCTCACTGTGATAATATATTCTAGACGTTTCTGATCTTTTTTGGTGGGTTGCATCTAATTATAATCCGTATTGATAATCCAGAAATTATAATCCATGTTATAGACTTTTCTATTAATGATATGGACTATAATAATGGTATAATGACTAGTATCGACTTTTCTAATACGTTTCTATAATGATATCGACTTTTATGATTTTTTTGGTGGCTTGCATATCATTATAATAATCCAGAAATTGATAATCCAGAAATTATCCATATACTTCTCATTAATTATAGCCTGTTCTATGAATATGATCCATGGATATTTGACAGGTCTTTGATATATATATATGTATTGAAATTGGATATATTTCATCTTAATCCATATACATAGATTATATAGTTATAATATCCATCTATATCCATCTATGATTTAATATTCCATGTTCAATGATACCATGTTACTTGACACAGGTCCTCACCAAGATGGCCTCGCACCTTTCGCAGCTGGGCCTGGAGAAGCCTGGTGTAGGCGAACGATGACGGCGGTGGAAAGGTTGCGGGATTTGGATCTCAGGGGGATGTTGCGCCACAAAAGGGATGGATTTCACCCCACAGAAAGTTGGTTTTGAGATGTTTTAAGCCAGGGTTTTTGCCCTGGATTTTTTACCCCAGGAATTTGGGGGGAAACTCCCAATGGATTCCAAGCAAAAAATGTCTCAGAGCCAAGGTTTCAGGGAACATTTAGAGGACCTATGGGGGGATATACCGTAGCCGCTATAGCTATATTTAGTTTGAGAACACTTTTTGTCGTTTCCAACAGAGATTTAGGCAATCAATCCATAGAATGTGCACAGTCGATTCGACGGGTTTTGGGTATCGCAACGGGACCACAGTACAACAATGGGGCCCCGACAAGTCATCCACAACTGGCTCGGGGCCCACTTTGAGATTAGTTAGCAACCCTGACATTTGGGTTTTGTAGCATTTATACATGGCTGAATCCAAAAATATATCTTCAACTGGGGCGGTATATATATACATATATATATGTATATAGTATATATGTATATAGTATATATATAATAGTATACTGTACCAGCTGTACCACTTATTTCTGGTTGCTTGCGGATGGTTTGTTTATGAATTCCTGGGATTTGTGGCTGTATTTTTCCCAGAAATCTGGGCCCCTGCCCTGAAGTCTAAGGTTATTATGTTATTGTAGTACTGTTTCTCATATTCCTCCTATTTTGGTAATAAACTAGTTTTTTTAATAAAAGAAACATCTTTTGGGGGGTTACTACAACAAATCCTCATGTTTACTTGTATATAAGTACCGCCCTTAAATCCTGGTATTAAATTTGGGGGGACTATGGGGTGTCCAATTGTTCTCTAATAAATATTGCCAACTATCACATGATTATTATTTAATTTTCATCATACCACAATTATTGTCTTATGAATCCATTTCTGTAGTTCACATACTTATTCCTGTAGGGTAAACCTCCAATAACTACGGTTTTTGTTGGTGATATATCTATACTTACTATGGTCTATATCATTCCCATATGCGAACCGTGTGCTTCTGACCTTGATAGATTCTCCATCCGAATCTTTAGTGTCAAAAATTCCCATGGTGTTTGTCAATAATCCCATACAGGTTAGATGGTTTTTGATCCTGAACCCTCAGTGGCCCCCAGACCTAAGTTGGTTTACCCCAGATACATCTACCGATCTACCTAGCTTATCTACCTAGTTAACTAGGTCCAACTAGCATAAAGCCTCGAATTCACCTAGTTAAACCATCACTGGACATCACTGGACTAATATGACATTTCTGACACCTGAAGTATTGTGAGAGTATGTGAAAGTTACACAAAAAGGGGTCCCCCTCCCCTGCTAAAAGGCTGGGGATGTTACCCTCTGGTAAACTAACATAACTATCAACTATGGAAAGATCCACCATTTTCAATGGGTAAATCCACTATTTCAATGGCCATTTTCAATAGCTATGTTGACATACCCAGAGGGTAAACCCAGCAAAAAACTCAGGGGATTTGCCCTATGAGTTGAACAATCTTGGACCAGGCTACTCTTCACCCACCACTGCGGGCAGCGTCACCACCACACCACAGAGGGCCACACAGCCACTTGAACCTGGGAGATTGGTGAGTTTAGTTTAGTGGAACTTAATCTATTCATATCTACTATGAATGATGATAACTAGTTCTTATAGATCCTTATAAGGTTTCTATTAACATGAAATTTAAGGAGGATCTCCAGTAGATATCTACTACTACTCTTTGAACGCATCACGATGATTACGAAAAAAAACAAATATACCCTCTGGTTATTTAACATAGCCATGGAAGTCATGGCCCATAGAAATAGATGGTTTACCTAGTATAAATGGTGGATCTTTCCAGTTCGCTATGTTAAATAGCCAGAGGGTATACAGTAACTGGGTTGTTGGCACGTCACCTACTGATGCCTGGCATCTTTCGACCTTGCAGATCCAGGTCTGAGGGCACACCGGCGGACGTCAGCGGGGAGGCTGCAGATGCGATGACCCCTTTGAAGCGGTGAATTCACTGATGGCCACCGATAAAATGGGGATTTCATAGGATATCAATCTGGGTAAATTATAACGACCTCACTACGACCTCACTGGAAATCATGGTTAGTAAGGGAAATCATCCCCAAATGGCCGCAAGATTCAGGTTAGTGAAATATTATAATTTACCCAGGTATCAATGGGGGTTTAATATGGTATATATCCTCTGGTTATGTCAAAATAGCTATTGAAAATGGCCTTGATTTTCCCATTAAACATGGTGATTTTACATAGTTATCTAAACGTTTACCAGAGGTATGTGAAAAATGACCAAAGGGGATTTTTCACCGGTTGGATTTTTCACCGAGGCACAGAGAGTGTGGCTCAACATACTTTTCGACCAGAAGCTGGGGTGCTTTTACCCTTAGAATTCCGATTTTGAGGACAAACCTAAATTTTGTATGTATATTATATGTATACCCTCTGGTAAACTAAGATAACTATGGAAAATCACCATTTTCAATGGGAAAACTCACTATAAATGGCCATTTTCAATAGCTATGCTAAATTACCAGAGGGTAGAATTTCGATTTTGAGGACAAATCTAAATAAAACTCAGCCCCGAAAGTTTTTTTTTTAGTCTCATGAGCCATGTTTGTGTTTTGTCACATAGTTGTGGAAAATGGCCATGTTTGATGTATATAGATTGTCTGCAAATGGGCCATGATCCATAGCTATGATATTCAATATCCAGAGGGTATTACATCCCAGTACTTTCCACTTCCCCCAACTCAGCATGAAATCCATTGGGTTTGTAGACCTGGAATGTTTGAAAAAGGGGTTCATCTGCTGGCACGAAATTCCGGCCTGCAAATATTTGGAATTGATGTATTCGGATGTTTCTTTGAGTTCTTTTCAGCTACTTGCTGGGAAACTGTTTTTGTTGATTGAATTATATGGTATTTCATGGCATTTAGTGAGACGACCTGAATTTGACCACAGCAATACCTGGTGAAGACATCCATTCGGCAACAGCCCCACTTGGCAGGTGTCTACTTCGCCCCCTGAGGCTGGTGAAACATCAGATGGGATTACTGTCAATATGGGCATTCCAACATGGCAACGCTTCATGGGAAATACGATGATTCACCAGTGAACATCCGCTTTCTTATTTGATGTCAGTTCAGTAGAAGTGTAAGGCCGAGATCAAACGACAATTATGACCACATACTATGGACCTGAAGACATTGTGGCTGATGGAAAGCACTCAATTAAGAGGCTGCTTTTGAGCTTTGGAAGTTCTTGAACCAGTCATATATATATACATATATACATAATATTTGTATGTATATCATATATATCCTCTGGTAAACAAACATAACAATGGAAAATCACCATTTTTAATGGGTAAATCAACTATAAATGGCCATTTTCAATAGCTATGTTAGTTTACTAGAGGGTACATAGTATATATATAGTATAGTCTAAAATAGCATGTTCATTGATGAATCATCTTGAGATCGAGCTGGCCAATCGGAGCATTTCAACTGATTGGGATTTAGGGATGCCCCATATGGGTACTTTCGGGTAAAATGATGGGCATAGTATGGATAGTGTCATCCCGGGATTAAACAAACCCTGAGGCTGTTTTTTTTTAGATGGATACCATTTGACTTTGAGTACCATAGTGTTATTATTACGTTATTATACTAGATGAACCCTAATTACTCAACTAGGTTTTTTTAAAATCTGGGGCTGACATTATTCAAAATATAGTCATCTCCAGAAAACTCAAAAAGTCAAGTAGAATCCGGCTAAAATCATGATGAATTACGTGTTTATCTTTTGGGGGCACTCTCTCTCTCTCTATATATATATTTTTACAAGGCATAGAAGGTATGGATCACATCCCTGCTTAGGGCCGTCGTCGGAGCAGGTATCCGCCTTTCCCTTCGCGCCAGCGTCTGAGATACTGGGAAAGTGTATGTGCCATGTGTGCCATGCCAAACAAATCATGATTTACCCAAGATGGACATTGGTCATCAAACCATTTTTTATAAGACGGATTCCTGTAGCCATTGAGTTCGATTGGACAAGGTCCACGATCAAAACTTGCATCTGACTTGACGCCTGAGTTGATGATTTACAAGGTTGGTTAAACCAACCAGTTTGATGAGGATTTGAGTATATAAACATCTTCAATCATATTAAAACATTGTTGCACTGTGTATACTTGATTCATTGTGATTATATTGCACTACAACTTCATTGAACAGTCTTCAAACCCCTATTCTTTGATGGCGATAGCGGTTTGAACTACCTGTTCGGGATTTATCATTTTATACAGTAACCCAGAAGCAACAGGATTCCAACCGTAGTCAACCAAATTTCGTGGAATGGAATAGGGGTATAACTCTCATGGCTCAATTGATGTACCCTCTGGTTTTTTATTGTAGCTATGGAACATCAACATTTTAAATAGGTAAATTATCTAATAGTCATCTATAAACGGGCGATTTTCTATAACTACTGTATCTTCAATAACAAAAGGGCAATTGATTTACTCTCTGGTAATCAAACCTGGCAATGGAAGGTCCACCATGTGCAGATGATGTTTCGACCAAAAAATGCACCCTTTTTTGCGGAGACTTCCCGGCCAACCATGTTTCATTGCCAAGACACTGGTTAATATAAATTATGATAATCCTCATTTTTTATCTCATTGATATCCCCAAAAAAATCCAGTTCAATCCCATGAAACCTCCATTTCTGATTAGTTTGCCAGCTGGGTTTACTGAACATCCATGGACGCTGGGCCCTGGGTGGATTTCCGGCGCTCTCCGGAGCATCCAAAAAGGTCGATGGCTGCGCCTTTATCACTGGCTGAGGCACGAAGTTTTATGGTGCGAAAATCATCTATAAATGGGGATGAATTTAGATGTTACCCATATGGTTATTAAACTATAGTAACTATAGCTATGGAACATCTACATGATTTGATAGGGTTTTTTAACATCGATAACTTAGCAATTTTCGACTATCTTTACCGGATGGTTATCGGCGCCACTATAGCCAGTAGTCACAGTCGTCATGGAGTCCTAGGGATTGGTTTACCCTCTGGTTATGACTAACAGTTCGCCATGGTATAGATGGCCCTAATCGAAATAGATGTTTTAGATGGTTTACCTAGCTATAAAATGGGTGGATCTTTCCATGGCTATGTTAGTCACAACCAGAGGGTTTAACTATGTTTAATACCAAATCTGACCAGCGATCGGCGGTTGACACTCCAGTGACTTGACCCACCCATTGACGCTGTGGTTTTGAACCGCTGTGACAAGCCGTTTGAAATACTGTGACTTAAGCCGTTTCAAACGAAACTCGCAAGGAATTCCTTACCATAGACGGATACATAAATAGGTGCATGTAGCAGCTAAAAAGTTATATGTTGCAGTGTATCTGTCATTTGCCATGTAACTTTGCGGAACATGATTGCCATGTTGAAAAATTAGCCCAGCTTTGCAACCCAGCAGCTGTAAGGGTTCCAGGGTTCCAAGGTTCCAAGGTGCAGTTCCGGTTTTTGGGCTCAGCGAAAAACATCGCGCCAACCCGAGACCCAGAGATTGAAACCCAACAGTGACTGCTGTTGGGAGAAAGTGCCAGTGTATCCGATCCATGATTGGCCATTTTGTAGCCAAAGACATAAGAATATATATATAATAATTGAAATATATATGTATATACACATATATATATGTTTATATAGAGGATATACGGTTTTCAGGAAATTTCAGTTCGATGATTTTCCCATCTCAATTTTTGGATATGTTCGGAGACTTTCCCAGTTACTAGCTATACGGATCACCTGTGGCTGGGCAGGCCTTGAGCTCTTCACTGCATCTTTGCCCAAGGGAGGGGATTATAGCTGTGGATATATAAAAAGACATCGCATATGCATATATCATCATGATATATTTACAATCATTCTTACATATGTAATCGATTATAGTCATAAATATGTATACACATATATATATATA
>Ga0126342_10001986_pt1 | contig 30747 bp, 30 predicted proteins | sample Cyp1metagenome_FD_92528 | JGI IMG/M metagenome (GOLD analysis project Ga0126342, IMG submission 92528) | Coral microbial communities from Lord Howe Island, Old Settlement Bay, Australia - Cyphastrea 1 metagenome | ecosystem: Host-associated > Invertebrates > Cnidaria > Coral ...
ACACATACATACACATACATACACATACATACACATACACATACACATACACATACACATACACATACACATACACATACACATACACATACACATACACATACACATACACATACACATACATACATACATACATACATACACACAGACACACAGACACACACACACATACACACATACACACATACACACAGACACACAGACACACAGACACACAGACACACATACACACATACACACATACACACATACACACATACACATACACAGATACACACATACACACACATAGACATAGACATAGACATAGACACGTAGACACATAGACACATAGCCTCGTAGATACATAGATACGCAGACACATAGACACATAGACACATAGATACAGAGACAAAGAGACACATAGATACATAGATAGATTCATAGATACATAGATAGATTCATAGATACATAGATTCATAGAGACATAGATCCATAGATACATAGATACATAGATGCATAGATAGAAAGATAGATAGATAGATAGATAGATCGATCGATCGATTCGATCGGTAGATAGATAGATAGATATAGATATAGATATAGATATAGATATAGATATAGATATAGATATAGATATAGATATAGATAGATAGATATAGATAGATAGATAGAAGGTAGATAGGTAGATAGGTAGATAGGTAGATAGATAGATAGATAGATAGATAATTAGATTAGATTAGATTAGATTACATGACCTTACTTTGCATTTGCATTTGCATTACAGTACATTACATTACCTACATGCATCAGATGTGAGAATTGCGCAGGTTGGAGGCAACAGGCTGGGACGTCGATTACTGATGTTTGGTGATGCCAAGAGAACGCGGGGTCGTGGAAAGAGTTATGCCATGTGACATGGTCAACACCCCATTTCAGGTTTCTCACGACTCGATCCCTTAGTGGCTGACACTGCTGACATTGAGGAGGCGAGGGTGTAACCTGTGGAGGGCCTGCCCAATGTGGCCAGGACATTTTGCAGCTAACAGATTCAGAGTGTCAGTTGGCGCAGCTTGGACGAACTATTTTTCAGTGCACACAGCCCTAACATTAAAGTCTGGTGGATCTATCTCGGGTCTATAGTTTCAAGTGGGCACAGTAGACGCATTCTTGCAGATGTGCACACTAAGTGTGCCGAGTTCATGCTGAGTCCACAGCAAGTTAAACCGTGTTGAACCCTGGTTCCTTCCAAGAAGGCCCGGGTTCTAGGGCCACAGTGCCAAGAGGACCACGTGCCCGGGCTGTGCGACCCGGCCTAGTGTGACAACCCAAAGCAAGCTAAACTATATGAATACATGTATATATACGTATATATATATATATGTATATGTGTATATATATGTGTGTATATATATATATGTAAATAAATAAATGAATATTAATATATATATATATTTATTTGTTTAGTTGTACACATGCACCTTTATATATACATATGGACATAACATAATATAACTTATATCTACACATGCAATACGAATAGCCAATTGATTGATAGAGCTGCGCTCGCCGATATGGACATATTTATGAAGGAATGACTGCTTGGTTTGTTGATGAGGTGCGCAGCTCATCGCATAACATATGGTCATCAAATCGTGTGTGAAGTGTGCTGGCTACCATAGTCATTTCTTGTTGAACAGGTTGCAAGGTTCTCATCCTCCAGAATGTGATATACTCTGCTCGGTAACTGCAAAAATTACGGGCTGCCTCGAAGAACAGGAGAAATGCTTACCTTTGGTTTAGGTTGAAACATGTGGGGGGAACAGAGGGGAAGATAAGAGTAAAAAAGAGTCAGCACCGGAAACAATAGCATTCAATATTCAATATTAGCTGCAAGATGTGCAAGCTCATGCATCATCAAGCGGATTGCTTGTCACATGGCCGTGGTCGCGCGCTGGGGCAACATGGCTCCCAAAGACCTATGTCAAGGTCACAAATGCTTGACCGCCCAGGCCTAGCCGCCAGGGCTCGAGTCTCGCGTGGATGACCTGAATACCCCTTTACTTTGGAAGAACTTCTTGGCTGTTTGAGGCGAGTGTAGCTTCTCTAAGACTCTAAGGATGATCCTTGCAAGAAACCGGCATGCTCTTCCAGTCTCTTCCAAGCTCTTCCAAGGGGGAAGCAAAAGTAGGCCAGCAATACTTGTGCGATCGGTCTTGCACACCTGCAGGCCTTTCAAAATGTTTCAAAAAAATGATGTTCTGCGCCAGACCTTGGGCGCAGAGACCAGCTGAGTTGGCTGAGCTGAGAGTTGTGCTGTTTTGATCCATTTCGGACAGTGTGAGAATGTGTGAGCAGCTGCCGCTGCCAGCCTTTCGGCTCAAAGCTGCTCAAAGTTGGCAGCTCCGGCATCATGGTCCACGGCCCCTGGCTTTGGCTGAGCTGTTTCCTCGGCCTGGTGATCGGCGATCCCAGCCTCGGCGATCCATCAGCTTCACCTGACGGTCCTGACGGTCCTGACGGTCCTGACGGTCCTGATGGTCCTGACGGTCCTGACGGTCGCGTTGCATCCTTCTTGGTGCTGGGTGACTGGGGCTGGGATCCAGTGGCACATGGAGATGTCCGATCAAGGTATTGCCAACAGTCGATTGCGAACAAAATGGATGAGACCTTCCAAGAACTTGGGGATGTAAAGTTTGTGATCAACGTTGGTGATTCCTTTTACCCCAGTGGTGTTTTTGATGCAGAGGACGAGCAATGGGACAGCAAATGGCGCCACGTCTACTCGGCGCAGGTGCGCAGCGTCCCTTGGTACAGTGTGTACGGCAACCATGACATGCTGGGTGACAATGGAACATGTTCAGATGAGGCGTTTGCTGCACAGATCAATGATAATATCAAGGATTTAGACCACTTCTTCATGCCCAGCTACTCATGGTTTCTTGAGCACGAAGATTTGGACTTGGAGATTCTGGCTCTGGACTTCAACAACCTGTGGGTGGACCAGACCTGCCCTCACACAGCTTGTGAGGAAGAGTGTCGCAAAAAAGTGGCTGAAAGGGCAGATGCTGCCCTGGATCTCTTTTATGAGAGGATGGAAGTGAGCAACGCCTCAAATCTCATCGTTTTTTCCCATTATCCAACGGACTACTTCTGGGCATACCCTGATGTGCTGGGCAACCTCTCGAGGGCCACAAGGCCGGGAGGCCTAGAGAGACATGTGGAATACTTTGGAGGTCACCGGCACAACGTGGACCAAACATCTACCACTGATATCTCGCCCAACAACAATTGGCTTGTGGGAGGGGGTGGAGGATGGTCATGTGACGGATCAGATCAGGGCTTTTTGGTTGGGAAGCTCTTTGATGATGGCAGGATCGAAACTCGTCCTGTCTTGGTGAATCGCTGTGCATGCTGTCCCTGCTGGTGGTGGTGGAGGCCATGAAGTGAGCCCTCTTTCTGGACGAAAAGGTTCTTAATCCATCTTAATCCCTGAGAGGCAGTTGATGTGCCAAATGCTGCCAAATGGCTGTAGCAAAGTCAAGGCCTTGGCAGTGGTCCGCAAGCATAGCTCGATTTACTTGATATACTTGGCAGAACTTCTGCAACGTGAATTCAAACATGCGCTACTCATGGCGCATCCTTATTGGGACCTAAGGTGCCCAGTCACTTACACGGGTGGATCTTTGTGAAGGCATTCACCCTTGGAATTTCTTTGGAGAAACGGATCACAGACTCAACGACATGTCAGGGGGCCATTTTGCGCCGCCTTTGCTATTCTAGGATTTGTTGTTGAAGAGATCCGCCTGATCAAACTTGACTTTCTAGCGGGTTTAGTTCTGCCATGGCCTCTTCCCAGTGCAGAGAGCATTTGCGACGCTGGCCTGTTTTGTACAGAACGCTGCTCGAAGACTTGAGAAAGGAGAGAAACGCATAAACACGTAAAACATCGTAAAACATCAGCTGCAAGTTGCATGGGAAGAGCCCCCACTGCTGATGTAATATGATGATGTCTTTCTGCGTAACATGGAAGATGTCTTGTGGATTCTTGTGGCATGTCGTGGCTTGCAGCGACCATTGACACATGTCCTGCGTTTCGCATCGTATCGCTGCATATGCATCATGTTCCTCAGACGTGGCTCAACCGTCTAGTCATGTTGGGCTGTAGTAAGACCTTGGGTGGTCACCATTGGTGGTCACCTGTCCATGGCAGAGCCAGGGGTCTCAAGTTGGTCCGTTCTCTTGAAAATAAGGGTCTTTTCAGTTCTTTCTGAGGGTTTCATCTCGCTTTTATATACTGTAATATCAAGGAAGGGCCTGGTCTAGGTGGCCGCCCCTATCTAGGTGGCCGCTTTTGTTGGGTATAACGGGAAGGCAATCGCATTGCATCAAGGTTGAGCCGTGCATTCATCATCATCTATTTTGAAATAGTATTGTGCCCAAAATTTGATACAACAAGTACGTATGGATAGTAGATGATCAAAGGTTGGATCATCCCAAATCATATCCGCAGAGAAAGATAACGACATTTTTATCATTATCCAGAATTTTCAGGTTGATTTTCCGATTTTTTCCAATCAAGGGGAGGAAGGTCCATTTCCTTTCCCTAGTCGCGACAGTGGCGTTCTGCCCAGGCCTGCTGCGACTCAAGACGAGCTACGGCAGTGGCTGGGATTCAATTGGGTCATTGGAAGATCTGCGGATAGCAAGGATAACCAGCACGAATTGTGATGAATTGATGATTTTGAATACATATATTTGATGTTGGTGGTGCGGCAAAAAAAAATACACACACACGCATATGTATATATATATATATTTTTATTATATGTTATTTTTTTGGGGTGGATGATGTTGACAAAATGTGACAAGTCCCACAGATAAAGAGCTTAAAGGTACTTTCCATGATTAAATCCACCGGCCAAATAAACATGCCCGATTGCAGCGCATCTACTCCCTATGGCCCCATATCAACTTTACAATGATCTGGCTGACAGGCCACTGGAGAGCACGCCACAGTCCAGCCCCAAGATTCTTGTGGATGATCACTGATGGAAGGCCATGGCAGTCTAAGACCGGCAGATGCCATTTCAATGTGATCAGGTCCAAAGAGCCTGCGGCGTTTGCTTCTTAGTCTGTTTGAGTCAGCGCATGTGCGAGAGAAATTGACAGAGGTAGAGGTTCAGGCCGAGAGGAAGCCAGAGCGGTCATTCAAATTCCCCGAGGGTCACAAAAGCTGTGGGGTTGGCAGGTCTGAACCAATTGCATTTGATCCAGAAAGCAAGGCATTCAGGCGCAGTTCAGCGGGACACTTTGCTCAATGAACGTATCTATGCGCATTTCAGTAAGTCACTCCGGCCAACAGCGCACACGCAACGTTTGCATGCCCACGCGAGCAGGTCCAAAGAGCCTGAAGCGTAGCAACCTGAGTCAGCCTCTGCGGTGCGGGTTTTGCGTTTGCAATTTATCATATTTTTTCTAGATTCTCACTAGCCTTGCTAGTAGCTTGTGGACCTAGTTCGTGAGTGGATATGGGTGGATACCATGCACTACTCGTAACTAGAAGCACGGTTGAAGGAGCAGACTGAGCACACATGAGTGAACTGAAAGAATGCTGTCTTGCATCTTTACTTTTGTGCTGCTTGGACGCTTGATTTGCGTTGGTGGGTTGCAGCAGCAGCCAGCGGGGCTGCTTCAATACCTGAGCCACTGGGGCCATTTAGGCGGATAGAATAGGATAGAATGAGCCACACAGTGACTAAGGCCAACAGACGAGCCTGAAGCGTTGCAAACCAAGTCTGCAAACGCATTCTGAAATTATATATCTGAAATTTAGACAATAGTCCCGTCGTCTCGCACACACACTGGAAGCACAGACCTTCATGTTCATGTTTTTCGATTTTAAATTCTCCTGGGCCACCTCATTGATTTCTTTCATGAATTCACCTGAAAATTTTATTGAGGATCGGCGCGCGGAACGTGGTACGATAAACGAAGTAACCTATTAATAATTATATTCTATGATCTCCTCACGTCCCCAGCAGCCAAGATCAGCCAAGGCCCAAAGACAAGCCCGAAGCGCCGCGTGCTCATTTGCGAATGTGTCATTTGTCCAGTTGTGAAGTTTGGTGTTGTTTCCTGGCACGGGCTATATCGGGCTATGTTGGCTTCACATCTTTTGCTCAGGTCATCACCCAATGCAGACAAAGGCTGCATACCTGGCAGACCCATAGGAAGAGCTGCAATGTAAATAAATGAAAGTGGTTATAGGTGTTCATGATTTCTCGAGTTCTAAAATCTCACCATCATTTTCTTCCCAAACAGGTGATCGAGCAACCATCAGAGAAGAGTTAGACGAAGCGCTCAACGCTCTGGCAGGTGATGCACAGCCAGCGAGTTGGCGCAGTTCCAGGTGCACCCCTGCATTGGGTTTGGGGAAATCACGTGGAAATCAGCTGAAAACCCACCCATCAGGCAAAGCGAAATCTGCTGAAAATTAAGGATTACTGTCATGACAACATATGACGACAAGATATCACAAGGAAGTTTGTGCCGAAAAGAGGGCAATTTCGGAAGATTTCCAGGCGTCTTGGTGGCTGGGTCCCGTGCTCAACCTGTTTTGCTCAACAAGATCCTCCATTCACTGATCAAAATATGACAAGACCGCATGCGAAGCTTCTGCTGAGGATAACCCGAGCTCGGCCACTTTGCAGCCGACGCAACGAAGCACCAGTTCGCCCAAAGGCGGTCAGACATGGTCAGACATGTTCTTTTATTTTCTCCTTGTGCGTGGCACTTAGTGATAGATCCAGTGGGTTTGCATGGAGCCAGAGGTGGTCATAGCCGAAGTCCACGGCAGAGAAACAGGGACTGGCTGCAAGGGATGCAACGCTGTCATTGCATTTGAACGGTCTGCCCATGTCTGCCCCATTGTTTGTTGACTGGCTGTTGCATGCAGGACTACAAGCAGGATGACAAAGATGGCAAGGTCTCAGCCTCAATTGCTGGATATTGCTGGCAAGCTTCCGCGGCCACATCATGCAATTAATGGAAGGACACTCCTCATCATTAGAATGACATGAGAATTCCCAGGCGATCTAAAATTTCCCATATGGGGCATTGCTGATGCCATACACTAAAAGTACGACTCATGCACCAAGGATCGCTCTCCGAAACGATCCCGGTCTCAACGACAGTCTCCTCGACGGTCTCCACGTCGCTCCCGGCGGTCTCGCTCGCCCCAAGCTAAGTGGTTCTCAATGTTTCTCAATCAATATCAATCATCAATTTTTGTGAATTTTGGATAAAAAGGGACTGAAAGTGACAGAGTGACATGTAGTATCATGGAGTGACATTATGATGCGAGCCGTAGCATGCCGTAGCACTACGTGGCACTCAGTGGCCAAGGCGCCGTAATCGTTCGCGGCGACGCAGTCGGTCCCGGCGCAGCCGGTCCCGGCGGCGGCCACGGCGGAGCCGCTCACGGCGGAGCCGCTCACGGCGGAGCCGCTCACGGCGGAGCCGTTCGAGACGCAGTCGCTCGCGGCGGGCCGCCGAGTTAGCCATCAATTAGTTTGCCTTTGAGGTATGATGAGGTTATTGCATGTTATTTCATGTTATGTTATTGTGGGAACCCCCGATAATGTGAGCCTATGGAATGCATTCTATAGCAGCTATTTTCTCTATAACGCTTTTTGCAAATGCTGCAGGGTATGGTTGACAGGGGTTATTGTGGGTACTGTTTTCACATGATTAATCATGATTACATGGCAATCATTATATAACACACTGTCACACCATATCGTATACAAATACGTTGAGCCCTAACTTCACATTGATTTGCGGGGGTCTATGATGACTATGATGGGTTTCATGGAAGTCTGTCGATGTCATCTATGTTACTGTCAGCTCTTGGATCCAAGATTTCCAAGGCAGGCCCATGGGCGTGACTCTGGAGCTGATTGGAGAGACCTTGGTGGAAAGAGAGGAAAGGGCAAGGGCGGCAAGGGCACAAGGTGCCACACAGAGAGCTGTGCAAGGTGCTTCCTATTGCTTCCTTGTTGGTGTTTTGAGAATTTTAGCATCTTTAAACTTTAGCCGTGCTCTATAGGTGTCCCATGCATCTCTGTTGCCGTATGTTGCCATATGTGCTGCTGTTAGCTTCAACATAGCAAATATAGATAAGAAATGAAAAGAACTAAATCAAGACAGGGGAGAGACGTGCAAACATTTTGCAGAGTTCCTGCCCGCTAACAACTTCGTATGCTTGCGTAAGACATTTCCACATGAACCATCATTTGATGAAGAACATGTAACAATGTAACTATCATGTATAGTTTGAATTGGCACTCACCTGCCTTTTTAGGCAAGGATGTCAGCACACGGTGCCATGTTATCATGATCTATCATGGCGCCTTTTTGGCAGTCTTTCTGTTCGCTGCGGTTCAACCTTTGTCGCATGTTCGGGGAGAGACAGCGTGCGAAAGTCTGACAACGCTACAGACAGCAGGACAGGTCTTTGGTTGTGGTGAGGAGCTCTTGCGCAGTAATGAGACTAGCAAGAGTCAAGCTCAGTCATTGCGCGAAGTCCTGGGAGTCTTGAAAGACTTTCGGGAATCATGCCTTCAAGGGCTGCATGTGAACACAGTCACTGGCTGCCAAACTCTGCACTCTTTGGTGCTGGAGCTGGTTTCCCTGGCCCTTTACCAGCTATGGACTTGTGAGGGGGTGCTGCTGGAGGTCTGCAATAGAATTGGCCAAGCCATATGCCAGACGCAGACAGAAGCCTGGGAGGTTGTTAGAACTCAGCACCAAGGAATGGAACCTGGCCTCGTTGCAAGATCCATGAGAGAGTTGGATGATCGCATTTCCAAGGAATACAACAAAGCCGAGCCGGATATGTTGCCAGCATCTTGGCGAATTGCTCGGCTCGCGGTCAAAGAATTATACTACTGGGTGACAGCACTGATTTGGCGAGAGACTCAGTGGCAGTGGTTGTCTGATTCCCTGGAAGCCCAGAAAGTTGTCCACACTGCCTGGGGCGACCCAGACGAGTGGTTGCGCTTTGGTGTCACGGATTGCCATGCAGATGCGCCACTTTTGCCGAACGGTCCCCGGTACAGCATGAATGAAGAGCCTCGCTTCACAGGGCTTCGTTTCCAAGTGTTGGCAGAGTTATTGCAAGACCTCCGCAAGCGACGTGGAGGAGGTGAACTGCTGGTGGTAGAAATCGGTGTTTTTGTCGGGCAGCTGTCCAAATTCATTTTACAAAGTACCGACTTTGTTCGGCTTGTGGGGGTAGACCCTTATTTGGGTGACGATGGGACATTCCCAGGTCATTTTTCAAGAGATTTGCATCCTGACATCGCCTTTCACCAGGCCGCGTCTATTTACGAATCTTTTGGGGAGAGAGCCATGTTGTTACCAACAACCTCAAGTGAGGCTGCAGGCTCATTGGCCAACCACACAGTGGATGCAGTTTTCATTGATGGTTGCCACCTCTACAGCTGTGTGAAGACAGACTTTCAGACCTGGATGCCCAAGCTGAGAAACGACGCAGAGGTCCTGGTAGCAGGTCATGATTTCTCGCCCCAATGGCCTGGTGTTGTACAAGCGGTTCACGAAGAACGGACCGGTCAGCGTGATGTGACCATTTCAACTGACTGGCTCTTTTGGTGGTTTCAGCCGCCCCAGAGCTAATTGCGCCAACAAGTGCAAAAAAGAAATGTTGGTTGTGTTGTGTGCCGATGTGTGAGGTGTTTGTGCGTGGTCGCCAAAGACTGAGTCCTGATGTAACTTCCGGAGGCCACGCCCAAGAGAGGAAGCTGAGCCCGTGCCGGAGGTATTCGATGGTATTCGTATGATTCATACGTCTCATGTGATTCAACCGGCTCATGCTAAGCTGTTGCTCCTGCAATGACCTGATCATTGCATGTTGTGACAGGCCAAACCACTCAAAGGCTGCAAAGGCCTTCCGAAGGGTAAGCGCCAAGCTGTTAGTCACTTGAATGCTGCTGGTCGCCCTGTTGACGCGCTGAATCCAAGAATAACAGATGAACAGACCATCCAAGACCTGTACTGTACCTGTACTGTACCAGACCTGTACTGTACCAGATTAACAGACCATCCAAGAATTTCATGGTTAAAGTCAAGAGTGCTCTTACATTTCCTCATGGTGCTGATCCAGATGGATCACCTTTCGTCATAATCAGGTAAGGAGCCTGCCTCAAGTCCCCAAGGTAAGGGTGTGGCACAGGCTGGGGTGCCATGCGAAACATGGGTCTCTTCCGCATTGCCCACCTGTCTCCTGTGACACTTGTGAGCCTTGCATGTTTTTTGGTTTCCCTGACCACGAGGCAAGACTGATTTAGGATGATTTACGTGATTTAGCTTCATTTGCTTTCATTCTGGCAGTCATTTGCCACTCTTACCTGAAATCCAGTCCAGGCTTCTGCAGTCCCAGCCGTGCCCACTTGGTGGGCACAAGCTCAGTTTCTTTTCCACAAATTAGTCGCACTAGATTCTCCAGTGCATACTGGGGCTAGTATACAGAGGGGGAGCATGCTGAAATCGCTTCATGTCCAATGGCACGGTCAACTCGGCATGAATGTCAAATCTGTCAGAGCGCACCCAAGGATGGCTGCAGCGGTGCAGCTCCAAATGCTAAATCAGGCACAAGCGCGGGCATGGGCAGACACACAGGAAGTACTCTGAGTTTCTCTTCAAACAGAGGTAGGACCAGCATGGACCAGCGCTGCTTGTTCGGGGTGTTGGGGCTTTTTAGCAACTTGATTGTAACGAGGCTGCGGCGCTTCAAGGCCAGCACTTTCAAAGGAAACCTGCGGAGGGGGTGAGGGGGTACACAATTCCACATACTTCCAATGCTTGCTTTTCCGTACCGCTGTGCAGGGCGCATGGGCGAAATGCCGTTTATGCAGGTAGCTTCCGTTTGCCTTGCCAAGCGGGAACTTGTCAGACCTTTGGAGTATTGTGTATTATCGTGTGCTGTATCTTTGTGCTGCTGTAATTTAGAAGCATCAGTTGAGAAAGGGCTAAGGTCTAGGCTTGTCAGTATGCTATTTCACTCTAGGTAAATCGTCTCAACACGTGTTCTTGCCCTCACAGTTCGACTACCTACATTCACATTGACTGTCAGGCGCCAGAGCAGAAGCCGGCGGAGCCGAGGCCAGCTGTGATTTGTCATGTCTTGTCAAGAGCTCTAGGACTCTAGGGCCTCCAGGGTTCAGTGGTGATGCTCTCTGCCCTGAGAGCCGACAGGATCAGCTTAATGGGAATGCTTGCAGACGCAGAAGGAGCACAGGAGCTTGCGCGAGCATGCTCGCCCGAGTTTATGTCAAGAACAGGTATATACGTGTTTTGGATTATCATGTAGAGGAGTCTTGGGGCAGCGCCGGGAAGAAAGCGTTGTGAGAAAGCACAAGAGAGATAGACACAGTAGAAATCACAGCAGAAAGCACTTGAATTGCCCAGGAGACAGATGAGGAATTTCGGAGCAGGCTCACTTATGCTGCTTCTGTGGAGAATATCAGATTCATGTCATGTTTGACTTGCCAGTTTCAGAATTTCAGCACGTTCGATTCGAACTTTTGCATGCCGGAGGTACCCTGTCCAGGGCTTCAATAATCCCAGCCTCAATGGGATCTATGTACAGCGGACATCAGCAGAGGTCTGGGACCTGGGCGAGCCTGGAGACGACATCACTCAAACATTGTCACAGAATGTCACAGACATCTACCTCTGTCTCCGTCTTTTTCTCTCTGTTGGTGCAGAGTAAACATGAATTCCTTGACAATACACCTTGAATTTTCCTTGAATGTGTAGGAGATGTTGCAGGGTGATGAAGATATAGAGATGGGGTTCAACGAGATTGAGCTGATGTCAGGTTTGCAAAAAACACATGTGCCGGACCGTTTGTGGACCGTTGATTTCATTGATTTGAAGCTAGACCTGAATTCCAAAGTCTTCCCATAAGGCACAGGTGAATGAGACCTGCACCTACTGGAAAGAAACCCAGGCTCGCACAAACTCCGCAGAAATTTTAGAAATCCATTCGCTTCAAGATGTTCCCAGTGTCAGTCACGGACAGATTTGAACAGTCTGGATCGATCTGGACAGGATGCCTCTGATGCCTACTTCATGTACTGGAGCGACCAGATGGGAAGGTGCTTGATCTTTGAATACTTGCGTTGACTGGGGGGGGGGCAATTGTGTGATCTATTTTCATTTATTTTCACATGTCAGTACTATGCATGCGTCCCCCTGAAAACTAGGGCCAGGTTTGTATCATGCCTTTGCCAAAAAAAAGACACGTGAAGGTGGGTGATTTGTCCGCATTTCGATTCGGTCACAAACTCAGACCAGAGATCAGATGAGTTCGAACCGCTCAAATGCCTTCAGTCACAGCCCACTGGCTGCAAGCTTTCAAACGCACTGCCGGATTTTGAGGCATTGCATGGCATTGCATGGCATGGCATTGCATGAAGGTTGGAGTCTGGATGAGCCATGCACCACTTCAGCCCGATTGAGGCCTCCCAAGAGGACCTCTTCAACGCCGTCAGGCAAGGGGATGTGCGTGGTCAGCAACCCAGCTACAGGAAACATAAGGAAACACTATCCAAGTCTGGTGTGCTTTGCAAGGCCTTTTGTGAGTCCGAAGTAGTATTTCTCCTATATTTTTCTATGTTCATGTTATGTGTCATGTGTTCATGTGGTCATATGCTTGAAACCCGCGACTTTCTCAGTGTTGTTGTCGTGCAGCTCAGAACTGGGCTCAAAGAGAAGCTCGTGAAACTTCCGCAGTTGGACTTAGCAACACTGCGTTGAATTTTCTCCAAGAGTTCTGAGTGTTGAAACGAGCCGGCGTTGATGCACGCACCCCAAAGTAGATAAAGTAGTTTCAGAGATCAGCCAGGGGCACGATTCCCATCCTGTAGACTTTTGACACTAATGCGATATCATGGCACCTCCGTCCTGGTTGCGTGGGCTGCCCAGGGACATGCAGAACTTTGTAGCCAAGCCATTCTGAGTGCAGCACGTTTGGGAGATGTTACGCAGTTATCTTCGAGCCTGGAGCATGAGCTGCCCACCTGTCCTTGGATGCAACTTGAAAACGCTTTTGGTTGAGCGCAACTTCGCGCTCTCCGGGGGGTGAATCACAAAGAGTCCCGTAGTTTGTTTGCTTTGTTTGCTTTGGTGCTGGGAGATTTCTCTGCGCAGGTGTTGGGGAGGATGGCGAGACGCCTCTGCACCTTGCAGCTGGGCATGGGCAGCTGAGTACTGCAAGCCACTTGCTCCAAGTTGGTGCTATGATGTCGAATTGATAACATGGGCCGGGTGCCTTTGCACTTTGCAGCTGCTGCTGGGCACCTCTCAACAGCTCAGTTGCTTTTGAATGCCAAAGCCTACTTGGAACTGGAAGATGCCACCCAAAGAACGGCCTTGCATCATGCATCGCGAGGTGGCCATGTGGAGGCTGGACACGGGATCTCGCATCGATCCAGTGGATGGTGCCAGCCGCACACCACTTCATCACACATCCCGCAGCGATGAACTCTTCAATATGACACTATTGTTGTCGGACCGGGGTACTGACTTTGAGTTCGAAGATGTCATAGGCTTTCGGCCACTGCACTACTCTTGCACCTTTGGCCAGACACTCACTACCATGAAACATGAAACTTATGGACCTTGGCGCAGATGTGTGGGCTGTGGACAGGTCCAGCTGGAGTCCCATTAGCCATGCAGCTGCTCAGGAGAACCTAGACTTTGCTGGGGAACTGGTAGGGAGTTTCATGGAGTTTCCACAGCCAGACCCATCCAGGTTTATTGTACTGAGCCAGGGAGACATTGGAGGCATTCCAACCTGGATTTTGATTGCCGTGGTTGTCTTGCTGTTAAGCGTAGCTATCTAATTGCCTTCGGCAAGCCCGCCGGCCATAGAGAGGTGGCCCCAAGGGAGTTTGATGTGCATTCTAGGTGGAAGGCCGCGAGAGAGCAGAAGAGAAAAGAAGGAGAAGAAGAAAATAAGAAGAATAAGAAGAATAAGAAAGGAAGACGAAGACAAAGCCGTAAAACGGAAGCGGCTTGTGTAGCAAGGTTTGCTGTAGCAACCTATTGACCGTATACCAAATTAGTACCGCCCCCAGCAAAGTAGCGGATTGTCATTCCTGGCTGCCGCATCATTCGCTGCTTCCAGCGTGTAGCCTGAGATGCATTCTGGTCACGCAGTTTCCCAATGTTTTCCTTATTTTCCTTGCTATAGTCACTTGGCTTCCCCTCGCCTCAGATTATACATGTTCACTTCAGTCATTTTAGCTTCTGATCCCTCTAGCGATGGCAGTACTCCGATAAAGCTATTGTACCCTTTGTGGGAGGGAGGAGACGAACACATTATCATACTGCATGCTAACTTGTGCAAATAAATATCAGTAGTTGATAAAGCACTAAAACACAAATGAACATAACACAATATATAATATAACATTGATACAAGGCGATCGTGATGTATTGGCATATGGGCACACAAACACATAATCACACATGCATATGGAAAATATATTAAACCATGATAATAATAATAAATATGTACGTAATTGTATGGCATAGAACAGTATATATATATATATACATATATATATATATATGCATATGTCATACCATCAGTGTAAATCTATGTCAGCTTTGGCGATTTGGCTGCGCCAGATGATTTGTTTCTCCAACAGCACATTTAGCAATATTCAATGTCCTGGCGGCCCTCAACCTGCCATCCAAGGCAAGCAAACCCTATCTGGCAGAGAACGATGATGAGGATACTGATGACTTCATTGCGGATGTGTTTTCCTATCTGGATGTGGCAAAGGGCGAACTGCAGAAATTGGCAGAAGAGTGGGAACGAGTCAACGTGAATGCTATCAATGACCTTCACCGTGTCAAAGACAAGTGAAGAAAACACCTTGACATTTCCCAGGCCTTCCCTGCTGTACATATTGCTCAGGCTCCTTTGCAATCTTTGCTGCGGAGGGAAGCCAAAAATGATTCTCACTTGTGCAAGCCGGGCAGACATGTTGGCAAGAGCTGCACTGCATGACAAGATCCACATCAGGCAGATTTTTATGTTTCGATCATATTCAACCCTCATGCCGCGAGGTGTTGCGAAGGCTGGAACGGACGAGGACGAGCCGAACACGTGGGAGGAGTTCTGGCAAGGAAACTGGGAACGTGTGGCTCTGCGCACTGGTTGCTCAGCCGCAAAAAGGTGGGAGGAACATGGAAAGTGCTGCTAAAACGTGACTGGAGATTCAATATATTTCAATTAGAGATTGGGAGTTATATGTTGCGACAAGCCGGACCGAATCGCATGTTTCAACTATTTTTCCCCGCCTCCTCCAGGTGAGGGTCTCTAGATTTTATCAGAGATACTTCCTTCCTTCCTCCTTCATCCTTCCTCCTTCGAGCTCCAAATCGCAGTGGGCACTGCCGGACCTCAACTGCGAGCTCCGGATCTCAGTGGGCACTGCCGGACCTCAACTGCGACCTCACAGTGGGCATCGCCGGACCTCAACTACGACTTCAGATCGCAGTGGGCACTGCCGGACCTGAACCACGAGCTCCAGATCGCAGTGGGCACCTCCAGACCTCAGCCGCCGGACCTCAACTGCGAGCGACAGATCTCAGTGGGCACTGCCGGACCTCAATCTGCAAGCCGGATCACAGTGGGCATTGGCGGACCTCAACCCACTAAGATTTGGCGCTTGTGGTTGAGGTCCAGCAGCGCCCATGCCAGAGAGAATGCAAGAATATGTGCCAGATAATTAGATGCCAGACAAATGCCAGAAACAATGTCGGAAAGAATGTAAGAATAGATGCCAGATAGCCTGCCAGAAAGAATGTCACAAAGAATGCCAGAAAGAATGTCAGAATAGATGCCAGGCAGAATGCCAGAAAGAATGTCAGCATATATGCAAGAAAGTATGTCAGAATAAATGGTGGATAGAATGCCGGAAAGAATGCCAGAGGTAGGCCAGAAAGAGCGTCAGGTAGAATATGATAGAATGTCTGAATATGTATATAGTTGTTGTTTTATATATATATATATATAATATGTATATATATAATTATATATATATATATATGTATGCGCCCAATACATACTCACAGATGGTATGTCGGAATGATGTGTCAAGGTGGGGATCAATCGAAGAAAGTATTTAGCCATGAGCCTCCTTCATGAAAGAATCGAGCCATATCTTCTCGCTTCATCCCAATCTCTCTCTCTCTCTTTCTATATATATATATATTTATATTTACTTTTCTATCATTTGGTATCTATATGGGGAAAGGGTTTTTCAACCCCCTGTCGTTGCCAAGTGGAGTTTTCCAGTGTAAGAGCTTCCACCCACCGACATGGATAGTTTAGAGTTTACAATGACGCCCGCACCAGATTTCAAGATATTTCAAGCAATTTTTGGTGGACCAAGGCCATGACATGGGAGATGAGGTGTTTGACCCAGATGCCTCTGAATTGCCAGCAAAGATCCAAGAGAGTGCTGCTTGTATTTTGCTCTTTGTGTCTCTTTGCTGAAGTTTGTTTAGGCCTCCGCTCCGCACACACACACAATCTTCCTTGTTAATTCGATTTTCCAATCTATTTTACAATCCGGTCTTTTACGCGCATTATATAGATATATACTATACTTTATATATATACACACACATATATATAAACACAATTACATAGAATATTATATATATATGTATTTAAAGCCTTATCGAATCTCATCCAGTCTACCTAGTCTCATGTAATCACATTTGACACCATTTAATCCCATTAGTCATGCCACTAAACCCAATCTAATCCCTCCCAATCGTAACTTTGAATCCTGCATTTCTATGATGTCTTTTTATTTTATGTTTTAATCCCATCTAATCCCATCTACCCCGGTCTAACTGCATCTAATTACATGTGACCCGATCTAAGCCCACCTAAGTCTAATGTAACCTTTTCTTTTAATCAAACTCTTTTATACAATCTTTCCATTCTATTGATTCATAGTCCTATCTAACCTCATCCAATTCCATTTATCTTAGGCCGCCCTAGCCAAAATTCCTGCCTTTCAAAGCCATATCATTTTGTCTATCTACTCTTGTCGACCTGATCCAATCCTTTATCTATTTAGCTAGCGTTATCTACATATCTAATCCTAAATTGTTTGTATATTCATCTGCCCTCATCTAACTTCATCTAACCCATCTATCTCTCTTTCTCTTTATCCTATCTCTATATCTTTCTATCTATCTATCTTTATCTATCTTTATCTATCTTTATCTATCTTTATCTATCTTTATCTATCTTTATCTATCTTTATCTATCTATCTATCTATCTCTCTCTCTCTCTCTCCCTCCCTCCCCTTGTTTCAAGCTGTCTGCCCATCTTAAGAGGAAAGGTTCCAACAACTGAGGGTATAATTTAGCGAAGGTCTCTCGCCCTATGTCTATCTATCCATCAATCAATCTATCCATCATTCTATCTATCAATCAGCCAATCAATCAATCAATCAATCAATTTATCTACCTACCTACCTACCTACCTAGCTATCTAACCTACCCAACCCAATCGATCCAATCGAATCCAATCGAATCCAATCCAATCGAATCCAACCCGTCGATCGATCAGTCTATCAACCCATCGATCTGTCGATATATCAATACATTGAAAAATCGATTTATCAATTTATCGATCTAGCGATCTAGCGATCTATCGGTCTATTGATCGATCGATCGATCGATCAATCGATCGATTTATCTATCTATCTCTATCTAAACCTATCTCTATATCTGTATCAATATCTAAATCTATATCTGTATCTTTATCTTTATCTCTATCTATACCATTCCATACCTATTTCTGTGCCTATATCTATATCCATATCTGTATCTATATCTCTATCTCTATCTCCATCTATCTATTTGTCTATCAGTCAATCTATCTATCTGCTATCTACCTATCTACCTATCTACCTATCTACCTATCTACCTATTTACCTATCTACCTAGCTACCTATCTACCTATCTACCTATCTACCTTACTTATCTACCTATCTACCTATCTACCAATCTATCTGTCTATCTATCTGTCTATCTATCTATCTATCTGTCTACCTATCTATCTATCTATTCTATCTATCTATCTATCTATCCATCCATCCATCCACCTATCCATATATAGATTTATCTTATCTATCTTTTTGATCTTACCTACCTAATCTATCTAACCCATCTAATCTATCTAATCTATCTAACCAAAGGAAGTTTATCAAAGGAAGTTTAGTTCGAACACTTCCGAGTCACGGGCGGATGTCCAGGGGCAGTCTTGTCATCATCGTGTTCATCATGTCATGATCATGTCATGATCATGTTAATCGTTAGCGCGTGACTTTTTGCGTGAAACACTCCCGGGCGCGAAGCCCTGTGTTTTGTGGGTAAAGTGGCTTCTGAGAATTGCCGCAGTAGGGTCTCTGTTTCAGCGGGCGCGGGGCTCGATCTGGGAAAGCCGTCGACAAAAAGTGCACAGGACTGTAGCGAGAGCTTGCTTTGCACTTATTTCAAAATGCTAAAAAACGGACGGCTTCGGAGCACTCAATTCGCACTTCAAAATGTTCAAACATTATAAACGCTTGGCATGCTCGGAGCACTTTTGGAAGATGAGGCCGGCAAATGTGCACCAGATTGTAGCGGGAGCTCCATGTCACATAAAAAGCGTAAAAAATAAAGGGTTCGGAAGATGAGGTCCAAAAAATGCGCACCAGACTGTAGCGAGAGCTCGATTTCACATAAAAGTCGCAGAAAATTGAAGCGCTCGGGCGTTCGGAGCACTTTTGGAAGATGAGGTTGGCAAAATGCGCACCACAGACTGTTACGAGAGCTCGCTGTCACATAAACATCGCTTTGAAACAAGCGCAATGCTCGGAGTATCACGGAATCGTCCCCATTGTCAGCGTTACGCTATCGTTGGTTGATTCAGTGCGACGCTCCTGCTATGCGGGTTTGCAAACGTTCGTGACAAAACGCATTGGCACGGCAGCGCGCAGCAAAGCATGAGTGATGCTGCGGGCTCCTGGTAAGCGCGATTGCAGTTGGAGGTTGCTAAACGCATTGTAACAGCAGCCCGAGAGGTAGTTTTATCAAAAAGGAAGTTTATATTTATAGTTCGAAACTACCGAGTTATGGAGGAATGTCCAGGGGCAGTCTTCTTAATCATGTCATCGCCGAGTCATCATCATGTCATCTGCTCGAGCGTGGGAGCAGTAGAGGAGAGTACCACTTTGGGAAGGCGTGAATTCACGAGTGAAAAACTTTTAGCGTCTCGACCGAAAAGCGCACGAGACTGTAGCGAGAGCTCGGTTTGCATTTCAAAATGTTTAAAAAACTATCTTAAAAGAACTGGCATGCTCGGAGCGCTTTGGAGGATGAGGCCGGCAAAATGTGCACCAGACCGCAGCGAGAGCTCGATGTCACATAATCGTAAAAAAACGAGGGGCTCGGAACTTTTTTTGGAAGATGAGGTCCAAAAAATGTGCACCGCTGTAGTGAGAGATCGATTTGACTTTCACAAAGAATTTGCATCGAAAAACTTTAACCTTGTTTTGGTCGCAGGCTTGATCTCATGTCTTTCCAGTTCAGAAACTGCTCCGATAGGCTTGCTTCTCCCTATAGTCAGTTCCTATTTTCTACACTACTTCAGCCCCGGCGCATTCCGCCCCGGCGCATTCCGCCCCGGCATGCCGGGCAATATGTTCTATCTATATATAACCTTTCCAGTTTACCGAACAATCCAATCCATCCAAGCTATCGAACCTATCTAACCTATCTAACCTATCTAATCTATCCAACCTATCCAACCTATCTACCGAACTAATCTATCTATCCAATCTAATCTGTCTATATAATCTATCCAGTCTATCTAATGTACTAGTCTATCTAATTTATCTAATTTATTTAGTTTATCTAATCTATCTATCTGTCTATCTAACTATATATCTATCTATCTTTCTTTCTAACTAACTATCTGACTGACTGACTGACTGACTGACTGACTGACTGACTGACTAACTAATCAATCAATCAATCAATCGATCAACCAATCAGCCAATCAATCAATTAATCAATCAATCAATCAATCAACCAATCAATCTTTCTATCTACCTATCTATCTATCTGTCTGTCTACCTATCTATCTATGTATCTTTGTATCGATGCATCTATGTATGGAGGTATCTGTGTATCCATGTCTATGCAATGTCATGTCGTGTCATGTCATGTCACCTCCATGTTGTGTTTTGTTATGTTTTGTTTGTTATGAAGTGGCATGGTATGGCATGTATGTATCTTTGTATCTATGTGAGCCACAGCAAAAGAATCTGGCAATGGAAAGCACGCAGGAGACGGACATTGATTTTCAGAAACTGATGTACAAACATGAGTCCCAAATTTGCTCTATTAGCGTAGCATTTCTGAATTTGCCTGCTAGCAATGGCGCGCTTGCATGCGCAGCTTTTTGGTACGTCAGCGTGAATTGCCCACATCAGGATAGTGCTGCGCCTGTGAAGGGGACCAGCAGCCAAATAGAAACTTCTCCTTCCAAGGTACGGCTCTTACTCCTGTTTCATTTTCCAAGCTAAGGGTGCCGCATGGCGCCGCCTTTGGAGATCGCGTTTTTTTTTTTCCCGCTAGCGTGCGTGTCTCATCGGTCGAGAGGTGTCTTGCCACCATTTTGTCGGGGATAATGTGGATCAAAGTTGGCCTTCTCTTTGCTTCTCTGATATAGCTAGTGACTTCATGAATAGCATATCTGATGGGCCGAATCCATCAATACTTGTCGTGGAGGCTGGCTCCGCGCTACTCGCGCTGGAGTTCACGCCGGATGCTCCAGCTGGGCAGCTGGAGGCGGGATCGCATCCATGCATGGGACCATACACGGCTTTTCACTTCGCCACCTACAATGGCACCACATTCTTTTGCGTCCTATTCAGACACGCTGTGGTTTGGTGCTATCGTTGTCCAGACCTGCGCTACTTTATTCCTGTCTTTGGAAAAAACCATGAAGCAGCCTCGCAGCCATGAGATGAGAGCATTGCTCTTTGCTCAAACTTCTTCTGGGTTTTTCACTTACATGCCGTCCGTATGTTTCAACTATCGTGAACCAGAGTTTCAGGACTTGCTCTTGGGATTGATGCTTTCGTTGCATTTGCAGGTTATCGCTCACCATGAGCTTGCCGAGACACAGACCCCTGCTGCAGCCTTGCCAGGAAAGGGTGAGGCAGCAGCAGCAGCAGCAGCAGCAGCAGCAGCAGCAGCTGCCTTGCAAAGCAAGGGCAGGGGTCCAGCTTTGCCAGGAAAGGGGAGAGGGCCGCGTGTGCCACAAACCCCTGCTGCAGCGCTGCAGAGAAAGGGTGGAGCAGCACCTGTGCCGCAGACCTTTAGAGGATGCATTGCGGCAGAACCCACGGTGATTCCCGTGGACACGGATGAACAGGCATCGCAGTTGCAGAGAACACAGGCATGCAGATGTTTGCGCGTACGTTCCTAATATTGTCATGGAGGTTGGAGAATCTAGGGCAGGCAAGGTGTTGCTCTGTTTTTGCGATCGCGTGTTTGCAGTGCAGGTTAGCAGCCCCAGGGAGGCGGTTCCTGCAGGGGCACCTGGCGAGGCACGCTAGTTGAAAATCTGCTTGTTTCTTTCTCCCCAGAATTTCCACAATCGATCATGGGGTAGCTGACTTTCATGTGGGGACATCACTGGCAATTCTAAATCGAAACATTTATATACTATAGTGCCCAAGCCCCTCCATACTGGTAGCCCAAGCTCCCTGGCGAGTGAAATTGTATTTGGTATATTGGGACGTATGTTATACGGGAGGGCTTGGCCCAAAAGCGTGCAACATCTTTCATCATCGGGTGCAAATGTCAGTCAAAATGCGCTTGTCAGTGAGGTTCCTAATGAGCAACAATTTTCCGCAGTAGAATTACACTTGCAAGAGACCCCAAACAGTGTGGGGGTTAGGAAGCCAATGTACCACATACAAGCAACAGTAGCTTATGAAACAGCAACAGGTCAGGTTAGACATTATCGTAAGTGCAGCAGCAGGAGTTTGTTTTGGAACAAGAAGCAGCGCCATGTCTACTCATCAGGACCTCGTACCAGAACCTCATTCCCGGACATCTAAGAGAATTTCAAAACACCGTCAAGGAAGGACCTTCTTATCCTTTTTTTAATAGCATCCCAGAAGAATTGTCATACAAGCAACAATGCGTAGCATCTTCAAGATCTTAATGCAAGGACTTCTTGAGGAGAATTCCAACGGGATCCCCACAAGAGCTTCTCAAAAGGACCTGTACAAGATCTTGCAAATATTCCTAGAGGATTTCACCAGGATCCAAACAGGAGCTTCTCATAAGGATTTGTACAAGACCTTGACCAAGATCTTCATGCGAGGACCCCTCAGAGAATCCCACAAGATCGTCATAAAAGGACCTGCTGCTGCTGGAGAGAATCTGACAAGATCTTGATACAAGAGCCTCCCAAGAGAACCCCAGAAGAGCTTCATACAAGCACCTCTAATACATGGCATCTGCAAGATCTTCATGCAAGAACCTCTGAGTGGATCCTACCAGGATCCCCACAAGATCTTTCTGACAAGGACCTGTACAAGATCACGGACCTGTTCAGAAGACCTTCTCATAGAGGCCTGTGCAGATCATGCAAGGACTTTTTGAGGAGGATTTCAATAGGATCCCCACAAGTTTTTTAGACAAGGATCTGTACAAGTTCATGCAAGGACCGCTTGGAGAGGACTTCACCAGGATGTCCACAAGATCTTATCATAAGGACTTGTGCAAGACCATGCAAGGACCTCTTAGAGGATGTCAGCAGGATCTTCACAGGATCTTCTCATAAGGGCATGTACAAGATGATGCAAGGACCTCTTGCAGGATTCCACTTCCCACAACGACCTCTACAAGACCGTGGTCAAACTCTTCATATATTATGGGCCCCGAAGACTGCACCATGAAAATCTTTCAAGATCGTCAAAGAAGGGCCTGCCAGATAATTCATAAGATCTGTTTTAGCAGGATTTCGGAGAATCAGCTAAAAGCAGCACCGCGCCACAACGAGAGCAATCCGACACGCACAAAGTGCCGAGAGGGTTGCGCGAGCAACGAGAGCGATCTGAGACGCCTAAAATCACGAGAGGGTTGCGCGAGCCAAACCGGGGCTCGCATTTTGCGCGAACCTGCGCAGTCGAGGGGCGCATGGACATCTGGCACATTTGTGCGAGAATTTGCAATGAAAACAACGCGCCCCAGACGGAGCATGATGGAGCCTCTTGCTCCTACCGTAAGAACCCTTCAGTGCGGACACGCTGTTTGGAAAAAACTGCCAAACCTCTAGTGTCACCGGGTACAAACATCAATTAAGAGATGCGCTCGGCGAAGAATTTCCCTGATAAGAAGCAGGTTTATTTATACGGGAACTTAGATCCGACATGATCCGAATTGATCCGACCATAAAGGTCAAGCAGAATTTGCTGGGCGAAGAGATTCCCTAATAAGGATCAAATTACCTGCTAAAAGACAACTCCACATATAAAGTTTCACATTCACTTTGTGGCGGCCTAATCGAAAACCTGAAAATGCATGGCCGCTTTTCTTATTGAATGGAGTCCAAAACCACCGTTTCAATCCATTTCACCATTTAGGGCGAACAATAAATTTTGCAAAATTTGCCAATGCCAAGCAGGAGTGAAATTCGAACAAAGTAGTGCGTAATTTGCACAATGAAACCATCCGACACCGGCAAAGGAGGAGGTGGCAACTGTACGTGCGTGTGTGTGAAACATCTGAATAGATGTAAAACTTCTACCTGATGATGTCTTTCTTCACTACGTAGTTTGACGGTAGGCAACCTGCTCTTTCTGACTTCGTGACTTTTGTGGATGTTGTTTATCAGAATTTGCAGCAGGGGGGCACAGAAGGCCCATAGAGCTGTGCCCAACGAAGCTCTCTATGGTGTCCTTTGGATATCCGGGGTGATCACCTGGACGTACCTGCGCTCATTTTGAAACAATTTCGCTGTCAATTTTTCCAACCTTCGTGAGTGGCGACTGGCTAAGCCCAGAACCGGCATGTCGATCTTTCGCTGTCAATTTTCCCAACCTTCGTGAGTGGCGACCGGCTAAGCCCAGAACCGGCATGTCGATCTTTTCCTGTTTTGAGGGTTTCTCATTTTTGCTGCGCTGTTGTCGCAATCTGCATTTCTCATTTGACAATTGAAGCGTCAGCGCCAAACTCATTTCATCTAGCACGGGCTATGGCGATGGTAACTCCGTGATACTTTCTCGGGTCTTTTCACCGACCCATTCCTGTCAGGTATAATTGGAATGTTTTTGCACGTGAGATGCATTCCACATCAGAATTAGCAATGATTGTTCTGAGCAAGTGTGTGACTCATGCTGGATTCCTCATGTGGCATGGACCCTTCGGGGAATACCTTTCCAGGTAGGAATTTGAATCCTCGACTTGATTTCTGCATTTACAATTTTCAACCTAGTAATTCGTTTAAGTAAAGTGAATTTTTCAGCTTCTCACCTATCGGTCGAATGAGTGTTGAAACAGCTTGCCGCTGTACTTGGCCTCACCATTTTGACGTTCTTGCCAGTAGCTTGAAGCTGCGGCAACAACTTTCCTTTTTTGATGCTGCTCAAGTGCTTAACCGCTGCCATTTCTTCATGTCACGTCATTTGAGAAGAAAGGCAAAGGACATGCTTTCCAGGTGTGGTCACTTCCTTTTGGTTACTTTGGTAAGGTTCAAATGTGCACGAATTCGAGGGTTGAATACGTCAGCTGTTTATGGGGTTGATCTGACTACCGAGGGCCTCGAGCCTTGTCACGACATTTGCATGCGTTTGTGGATGCATCATGTTTTGAACGGTTGTTTACTATATTTTTTGTACCTGACAGTACCGTCGTTGCCATATATCCTTTTCGCAGCTGGATGAACAATTCCGAGCCTATTTGGAATCCTATGTGGCATTCAACACCACCTCAATTATCAACAACAGGGTCAGTCCCAAGCTCAGACTCAGGCCCAGATTAATGCGCTCCAACAACAGAAATGCACTGTTGAATCAACAATTGGCCAACCAGTCCTGGACTCACGTCCAGCATCTTCGATAGTTGATTCCACATCAACGCTCTCAGCCACCACCAACTTCAACTCAAAATCCACCACCGGTTCACTCACCACCGGTTCAACCAGAACCGATACCATCCACTTCGACTCCACCGAGTCAACCTTCAAACCCACCATCCCTCAACGCTGAGGAGATGTAGAACCAAATGAAGCAAATGTTGACAGCTGACTTGGTTGCAGCCGTGAAAAAGGCTAACCAACGTTCATCACAACTTTTCTCACCAACACAAGCACCCACGTCAACAACTCCACCTACTGACAACCAACATCCACCTACAAGCAATCAATATCCAACCACAGCCCATTCGTCACGGCGCTCTCGTTCTCTACATCGTCATCGAGAACCTCACAGGGACGACAAACGTCCCCTCTGTTCGAAGAAGTCCAAGACGACGTCCCCGTTCGCGTGACCTCAGTCGTCGACGTCATCATGAATCCCCATCCTGCCGAGATAGAGAGAGCTCTGTCACTCTCCGGTCGGTGACCCCAGATCGACGAAGTCCCAGTTTGGACTTCAACCAAGATGATCGCATTCATCATGGGTCAGCAGGCCACTCTTCTCAAGCCCCTGAACCTTCAAATCCACCAGCATGGCATCATTCCCAACACCAATCGCATTGGTCGTCAAGCTCTGACGCCCATCAGGGACACTTATAGCCCTCCATCAACACCACACTTCGTGGCCAGAATGGGACACTTGGGGCACATGGGGAGATCAGCCAACTCCCGACTCCCATCAACCTTGGAAAGACCAACAACCCTACAAGCCAGACCCACCTCAATCTGGTGCACGTCTGTTGGCAGCACCACAATCTCGGTCCAAGCCCCTCACGGCATACTCCTCACACCACGCGCCCTCAAGCAAGCGCAAGAAAACTGCCAAATCTTCGTGGCAACATCCACATTCTGATCAATCACATCACTCCTGGTTGGCAACGTCAATTCCCAAAGGCCACGTCAAAGTGTCACTGAAAGATGACACTCAGAGTGGGTCAAGAATGTACGGTTTGCCCTAAACTCCAAGCAACGGATGAAGGCTGCATGTGAACTTACAGATGCCGAGAAACCTCAACCATGCATCGCAGTTGATAAAGCCAAATTCCAAGCTGTCTATGAACCCATCATGAATGTGAATCGTGCCATTCCAGAAGACGTGGCTCTTCTTGCCACAAGCCTTATCTCGGGCTCACGCCTGTTGGACGACATAGACATCTCGAAGGCTCAGGTGCTCGACCTGCGCACCATCAATATGATGGCGTCGTGTTTCCACTCTCTGAAATCTCTCGGTTCACTATGCCTGAACCGTTCAAAGGGAAACGATTCACGACGTGGGCCTTGATCCACGGCACCCCAGCCGAAGGTGCTCAAAACATTTTGCTGGAAGGATTCATTCGTCCGGCCAACTGGGTTTACAATCCAGATCATCGCAGATGCGACATCCCCACATTTGGGGGGTATTATCTTGGCCTTGAGATTGGCCGTGAGGACTAGGACAGCATCCCTGAGTGGGCTGCACCGGACTTGAGGGATCGATCCCAAGAACGGGGCAAAGGACAACAACAAGTGCTCATCGGAGCCTTATATCGGGGAGCTAAAAGTCACATCAGCTTCAAAGCTGGAGGTAATGAAAGGGCTCAGTCGAACATCCCACACTGTGGGATCGTCACAACGTTAGGGAAGTACACGATTCCCCATAGCAAACATGTGGGACTTTGCTTTTTTGCCTTGAAGTGGCAGAAACTCCCCAGTGAAGAGGAAACAGAGTCAGATGACGTCACTTATCGGGGAAGACGACATCGCTCACCCCAACCAGCAGAGACACCGTCGGGCACTATAGATCACACTGCCACGGCTAATCCCTAAGGCGACTAAGATTGACGACGGCTTCCATTGTCAGACCGGAAACCGGCTGATCCATTTCTAGGGAAACCTGGGCACATATCACAGCAAAATAGGCTGCCCAGCTGTCGCAATCTGATCACTGTGTTGTTTTGTTTTTTCTTTCATGTTCCTTGTTTGTGGCTTCTAAAATGCTTGGACAACCACCTGCTTGACAGTGGATATCTCTTGTGCACTCTTTGCCACACTGTGACTGCTTTGATTCATGTTTGCAGCTTTACTCGGATTGAGATCTGGTTTTCGTTTTCCGTGCTTGCAAACATGGCTGAATCTGATCGTTCACGCTCGCCTGTGCCTGCGCGAAACCGACTTGATTCACGTGAGCAACCTCAGCCACTACCATTCTTCCCTCGATGGTGTGGACCTATGAGCTCAGCTGTCCGGCACTTAAACAACATGCCGAGACCTCAGACTCGCCCCTCATGGCAGTCGGGACCTTACTTACATGATGGGACGTATAGCCCACCAGCTGGGCACCATCACAACAGTTTCCATCTACTCCACCAAACACTCCTCCACCACCTGCCTTGCCATATCCACAACTTCGTCCATGTCCACCAACACAACCGTGTCCACCGACACAACCTTGCTCACCCACGGCACCGTCGATTTCTCCATCTCAGCCACGCCCGACCAGCACTCCAAATTCTGGTCAAGCACCCAAGACGGACAACAACGAAGCTACCAGAGTCTACGGCTTTGATCTCAACCCTCATTGGCAGGAAGACCCTGATCACTACGACAATCAGAAGATCAACGGGCTCACTTTTCCAAGGGCCATTCGTCAGACGGCTTTCACACAGAAGCTGGACATTGAAGGATGTGATCCTCTGTCGTTACCAGTGGCGGCTCTCATGTAGCAATCATTGGCTTCGAAAGCTGGCTCATGGTCGTGAACTCTACCTGATCCCGACAGGGACATTGCTGCAGTGGTGTTCACCGCGGAACTTCCCACGCAGCTGAGAAACCGTGGCATCGACCTGGACAGGGTATCTCACCTTCGAGCTAGACAGGATGGAAAACTGTTAGCCAAGACAGCCAACACCAAGCATGGTGCACAACAGATCGCAGAACAAATTCAAGGCTGGTTACCAGCCAGGGCCACGGATCCAGAGTCCCAACATGAGACCACCCAGCTCCGGAATCAATTGGCTGAACTTCGTCAGCGTACAGGGGAAGATACCAACGAGAACACAACACCCAGATCAGTCTAGTTCAAGTCCCGCTGCAACACCCATCCAACGGGCACTCATGAACAGCTCCAACACTCCTGCTCCACCGGCCTTTGAACCAGCATGCCTTCTCACTCTTCCCACCACAACCAATCAATGGCTGGTTGACATTGGTTGACCACATGCCCAGTACGTTGGATTTTCGAATCACAGATGCACAACGTGCAGTATTCACCACCAACATTGAGAAGACAGAGGCCTGGTGGGGCCGACCACCGGCAGAGGCCCTCGAAATGGTTCAGCGGGTCGCAGGATGGGCATCTCGGTCAGTCTCATGAGCAAGAATTATGATGTCACCAATCTCCTTCGGGCGATGACCGCAGCCATCAGCATGACCAGCTGACTAGCTCCTAAGCTTCGAAGAAAGCTCAAGCACAAAGTGCTCCAATCCCACTTGCAAGCTCTAAAAAGCTTACCAGTTTCAAAAGACTGGAGGGAAAAAAACTTGGAAGGAGGTTGAAAAAGGCAGGCCGAGTGAATCTGCAAGGGGCAAATGTGAGCAAAATAATTATTGTAAATTACAGGCGGCTTTAAAAAAACATGAAGGGGCGAAAGGAGATGACATATTAAGCCAAGTTTGGATGACGCATGATCTAGATCCTGAGACCCAGATTCAATTGCAAAAGTGCAGGTTAGCAGCACCAGGGCTATTAAGATTCCTGCAGGGGCACCTGGTGCTGCATGTTTCTTTTCCCCATATTCGATTGATGAATTGCAGATTCGTGGCGAACAAGAGTTTGAGGACTTGTTTTTTGCGTGTGGGGGATCACCGACATGCAGGTCACAGCAGAATCACATGAGTCTGCGCCGAAAGAGGCAGAGAAACAACTGGAGGCAAGGCACCTGAGCGTGATTCCGAGAAAGGGTGTAGACCATAAAGGTCAAGCAGAATTTGCTGGGCGAAGAGACTCCTCCCTAATAAGGATCAAATTACCTGCTAAAAGAAAATTTTACATGTAAAGTTTCACTTTCATTTTGCGGCGACCTAATCTAAAACCTGAAAATGCATGGTCGCTCGGGTCCAAATTAATCGTTTGAATTTATTTAATCATAATTTAGGGTTCATGACAGATTTCATAAATACTATGTTTGAAGCCTTGAGGCAGAAACCCTCAAATTGCGAAAACAGCTGCTGGAACTGGAACGTATTCATTGTTAATTACAGGCGGCTTAATCAAAACATGGAGGGGTGAAAGGAAATGACATATGCGAACCCAATTTGGATGACCCATGATCACGAAAGCTAGCTACTGCTAGCTGAAGCCCCTCTTGCGTTAGCAAGGTATTGGGGGGGCTCGAATCTCCAATCGCGTGAAATTTCATACGTAACTACCGGCAGCAAATTTGGCAGCATCTGCATCCTCAGCATCGTTGTGTTTTCATGCCAAGCTCCCTGCCAAGCTCGCTTTCGGCCCTTACCTCTGGAGACCCAGATTTGATTGCAACAGTGCAGGTTAGCAGCACCAGGGAGATTGCGATTCGTGCAGGGGCACCTGGCGAGGCACGCCAGTTGAGAACCTGCTTGTTTTTGGGAGAGCCAGCCGAGAAGCTGGCTAGTTGTTATTTGCGAACGAAGTGAGAATAGGGGGTCCGGGGGAGTAGTTGCCCAACGGGTCAAAAATGGCGGAAATAGGTGGTGTTTCAGGACCGCGCAAAGTATGGTTTTGCAGGGTAACGCACCAGGCGGCAAAACAGCGACGGTGGGTATCGATTCCCCCTAGGTCCGGTTTTCTGGGGTTTTCTGGGCTCAGTCAATGGACAGATAGATGGGCCAGCTCGTTAGAGGAGATTGGAGAGAGAAGGACATTGGGTGAAATGTATGTGCAAGAAGGGTTTCTGGGTGAAGAGTCTCTGGGTGAAAAGTCTGTGCAAGAAGAGTTTCTGGGTGAAGAGTCTCTGGGTGAAAAGTATATGAGTGAAAAGTATGTGCAAGGAGAGTTTCTGGGTGAAAAGTATATGAGTGAACAGTATGTGCACGAAGAAATTCTGGGTGAAGAGTCTCTGGGTGAAAAGTATATGGGTGAAAAGTATGTGCAAGAAGAGTTTCTGGGTGAAAAGTCTGTGTAATAAGAGTTTCTGGGTGAAGAGTCTCTGGGTGAAAAGTATATGGGTGAAAAGTATGTGCAAGAAGACTTTCTGGGTGAAGAGTCTCTGGGTGAAAACTATGTACAAGAAGAGTTTCTGGATGAAGAGTCTCTGGATGAAAAGTATCTGGGTGAATTGTCTCTGGGTGAAAAGTATGTGCCAGAAGAGTTTCTGGGTGAAGAGTCTCTGGGTGAAAAGTATATTGATGAAAAGTATGTGCAAGAAGAGTTTCTGGGTGAAGAGTCTCTGGGTGAAAAGTATATGGGTGAAAAGTATGTGCAAGA
>Ga0126342_10001987_pt1 | contig 30745 bp, 32 predicted proteins | sample Cyp1metagenome_FD_92528 | JGI IMG/M metagenome (GOLD analysis project Ga0126342, IMG submission 92528) | Coral microbial communities from Lord Howe Island, Old Settlement Bay, Australia - Cyphastrea 1 metagenome | ecosystem: Host-associated > Invertebrates > Cnidaria > Coral ...
CTTGCTTGCTGGCTGGCTGGCTGGCTTGCTTGCTTGCTGGCTGGCTTGCTTGCTTGCTTGCCTGTTCCCTGCGTGGCCTGTGAATAGATTTCTGAAAAAAATTCCCCGGGAAATCTGAAAAAAAATCCCCGGAAAAATACGTACCCGGAATTTGGCCTGGTGTTGATGTTGCCCAGGTTGAAGATTTCACCCGCCAGGGGGCACACAAGAGCTAAATCCTGGAAGCTACGGAGCGAGTTCTGAAGTTGGATCAAACACATCGCCCCTCTTAGAGAGATGGATCACTGCCATGTTTGAAATGAATGAAACAGGATTCTCAACCCAGTGTTTTTTTTTGCATGACAATTGGAAAGCCACCCATCCCCCGAAGTTACCCCCGTCCTGCTGGAAGAAGGTGTCACATCCCTGATCGACGCAAAAGGAGACGCCCGCAATCTCCATCCGGACCTTTCCAGACCTGGCGGCCAGCTGCAGCGGCCAGCTGCAGTCATCTTCCTACTGCAGGATCTCCACTGGCACGATCTATGCGACAGGATGATCCCTCTTGCAGCAGAGGTCTAGGAAACAAGTTTATCAAACTGGAATTGGGAACAGTTGCTCAGAGCGCCCAAAAAAAACAAATGATCAATCATTTTGTGGGCCAAGTCTATCCAAGCGTCTTGTAGATGCGGAGCTTTCCAAGCTTCCCATCTGGGAGTCGGGTGATCGTGGAGCCTCAAGTTGACACCAGGGACGACGCATCACCGCATCGTACCACAGTGCTCAAGTAAAGCTTGGCTAATAAAAAATGTGAAAATCGGTTTAAGATGATCTATCGCCATCCGGACTCACCTGCGCCCGCAGACAGGGCATCCTCCTGTTCTCGGAAGACCTCATCTTCCTTGGTTGCCAGGCTGGGATTCAATCAATAAGATCCTGGTTTGTAGCTTGGTAATTTATACCCCACATTTGTGACAAGAACTTTGAATTTGAGGACTTCCAGGACTTCCTTACCCTTATCTAGCCTCCTGTGCTTGAAACAGCTGTTGAACCACAAGCAAAACGAACCGTTTTTGTGCGGCTGGGTGTCTGGATTGCGCATCTCTGGCAAAACACAGGGCATCTGCATCAAGAAGTAGGTGTCTTCCAACAGCTCCTTCAGGTTTCACAGCTAAGGATCTCCAGAGATCTATTGGTACTGTGCATGGGTATGGATGGTCTCAGCTTTTAGTACCAACAATGATCAATGTGTCTCAAAATTATTGACCCTCAAAATGACGGTTTCAGGTTTCAAGTTTGTTGAAGAGACAAAGTAATATAGTTGAACCCAAGAAATTGTAGTTGAACCAGAAATACCTTGAACCTGGTATTGACACCTAGAAAAACATACCAAGCCCCCATCGCTGTCGTGCCTGCTGGGCTCCCAGCAGCTTGGCCGCTGCCCGGGAATTGGCCTCGTCGATGTGCATCAACTTCGGCCTCCAGAAAGCTCAACCCATCTGACGTGAAGCCACTAATATAGATATTGGTTATCAGATGTTATAAGTATAATCTGGTTAGAACTGGTTTTAAGTTGCTAGTATAACATCATTACGCCTGAAACATGGATGGTATGCCATCTCGGAGTGTCCAGAAAGTGCGGCAAAGTCTTGCAGAAACCCAGGCTTGGGTGCAATTATGGGGCCTGGTCTGTGCTTGAGTTGGCGCATCGGTTGAAGCCTCACCTTCCTCTTGGATGTCGAAATATGGCAGGGAGATCCTCAACTGGAAAGAATCGCAAGCCAAAGCCACAAAAATCCAAGCAAACGAACACCTTTCCGAATCAAATATCTGCAAAAAATATCAAAAATTCTGGGAAACTGCGTGACTCAGGGATCTTCATCTTTCCCAAAACCCCCAGTCTTCAGCCACGGCGCGGGGTGTACTGCTGCACGTACTGTCCATCTGGACCCAGTTGCATCTTATTGGAGAACGCCAGGTCCATGAGCTCCATCGACCTGCAAACATAGACAAGCATATAAACATATACACGTATGTATTTCTATGTATATCTATATAGCTATACATAGCTATACTAATATGTGTTAATGTGTGTGTATCTATCTATCTAGCTATCTATCTAGCAAATTCTTTACCATATATATATATATATTATATTTATTTATTTATTTATCTATTCATTTGTGTGTTTGCATTTTTTACACCCAAAAAACAAAAGAGACAGATCGAATATATCGAATTGTAGCTACACATATACCATCAGATACCTGCACTTAACTGATGGTCCCAGGCTCTGCTCCCGTCCTCACCTGCCATCCTTTCGTTCCTTGGCCTTTCGTGGCGCCGCCGTGCCCGACACAGTGGCAGACCTGGGCCATGGCTGGTTTCAAGGGATTGGATCAAGGGATTTTCTCATCAAATCGAGGGATTTCCTGTAGATGTTCGCTTCTGAACGAATTCGAGATGGTTGGTGGTTGAGCCACCCTGAGAAAAACTCAATTGACTTGGTTAAAGGCGTCCTATTTGGCCGAGTCGCATGCCAAAGCTTTTCAATGACATCCCGGAGAAGCGTTCCTGCAGTCGAAAATTGGAAGGCCGGCCCCACAGATTGATCGCATGACATGTCACAAGGGCACTGCGGTGTTCGATGCTTGTCATGGTAAATCAAAATCGCAGCTGGGCTACTGGTGGTGCATTTGACCTGCCAGTTGCGAAGTCAGCACTTTGCCGTCGCATCGCTGCATGCAGCACATTGCCCACAGACTCCTGCAGTGACACAGCAAAATGAGCCCCTTATACCGATACCTTTCAGCAATTGAACATGGCAATAGGAAATCCCCTATAAATGGATTAATGGGAAAAGAAACTAAATAATGTTTGATTAATTGGTATTTTCCATTGCCATGTTCGATTACCTGAGGTAATGGCAATGACCGCAGTTCACGGCCCAACTGGGCCGTTGGGCAGCTGGCAGATCTGTCCTCGGGACCTTGGGAAGAAAGGCTTGCCTTTTCGACCTCAGTGCAGTGTTTGAATTTTGCAGCAGCCAAATAGTGCTATTCAGAGGGATGTTTTGCTGGCACCAAAACGACGACAAAGGGAAGCTTGCGTGCAACAATCGGGGAGTTCACCAGCAGGAATAGGAGTGAACCAAGAAAAAAAATAAGAATGGTTGGCTTACCAACATAAATTTAAACAGATTCCAGCCAGCCAGAGTACTTTTGGCTGACGTTTACACATTAGCCAGAATATTTTTAACTGACAACACTACTAATAATAGTAATAACTAAGAATCATCATCAACAACAGTCATAGTAACAATATCGATAATAAGTAGTACAATAACGATACTACTAACACAAAGAATCATGATAATAATAATAGTCAATAATAGTAGTAATAACAAAAATAATGATCATAAAAATAGTAATGGCAATATAAAAATAATAACAGCAATAGTAATATAACAATAAGAAGAAGAAGAAGACTCTGAGCCCTGGACTGCCCTGCTCTGCGCAGGCCGCTGTGGCTTGAAGATCTTTGGCCGCTTTGGGGTCTGCGAGGAAGCACTCCTTAGGCATTCTGAACAAAACCCCACGGAAACGTCGATTTAGTAATGCCACCTATCTGAACCTATCTAAAAATACAATAGATCTCAGATATGAATCTGGATGTGCACTATACATATATATATATATACATAGGGGAGAGGCTTGAGGTTCCCCGGGGCACGGAGGAACCTTGAGCCTCTCTCTGATAGATATAAGCATATAAATGGGGGGATGTTAACGTTCATTGCATTGCGTCATCAGAAGATGTTGTTACGTTGGAGATGTTGTTACGTTGAAGATGTTGTTGCAAATGCTTTCAAAACGGCTTTGTGGATGTGAAGAGAAAAAAGCCTCATGTGCATTTTGCCCATCCTCTGGTGGATTATGACATGTTTATGTCAATCAAAGGAAACCTGAAATTCCGAAAAACACGCAATTCCCATGAGATCTACGAAAATGACACAAAATGAATAACTTTAAAAAGATTTAAAAGAAAAAAGAAACAAACAGCAAACAACATATCCCAGATATGTTGTCCGCATGTTGAACTGATTCCTTGTGTTCTCAAGTTGTGGGAAGAACACAAAACACTGTAAAATACAGTGAATAATTACATTTTTCAAAGTTGAAAACAATGAACTTAAATTGCCTTCCGGGGAACCTCAAGCCTCTACCCATATATATATATATACATACATATATATATATATATATATTGTATGGATGTGTGTTGATTTCAGTATGGATCTTCCATTTCCTGGCTCGTTGGCATGAATCATATCACCTCACCCCAATCACAAGCTGGGACCTGTTAGGATCATCTCCAACCATCCAATGGTCAAAGCTTGCTGTCCAGGCGGCTCTGAGTAGGGCCGATATGCCACATAGGGCGAGCTTCTGTCATCCATGGCGTCTGGAGTTCACAGCCCAGTGGCTGAAAAGCGCGACTAATCTGAGCCAGATCAAGCGGTCGATCCAAAAACGCCAAGAATGGTGGCAGTGAAGCAATGGGATGATTATGTGCGGATCAATTCTGATGGTTCTCGGGTTATGTCCCACTCTAGCTAAGTTTCGTTTGGGGTTCGATCCCAGCCAGCTACTACTCATGGATCCAAATTCATCCAAATTCAAGATCATCCGCAGCAACCCAAAGCGCAGCTAGAGTCCTTGAGACTTCCTTGTGCACGTTGCTCAAGTAGCTGGCGCACCTTGTTATATAAATATGAGACCAGTCCAAACACACCCGGAGTCAAACCCCTGTCTGGGTTTCATAGGTCTGGTGAGTCTGGTGGCAACATTTGGGCAGGGTCCTTGTCACAGGTGTTGCAGTTGCATACCAATCCCCCGCGGGGACTGAAAATGTGTTGTTTCAGGACCTCATGGCTCCATCTTTACATTCCAATCTTAATTATTAAAGTCACTTAAACCCCATGCAGAGACGACATATCATCTTGCATACACCTACCCTTTGCTCCTCAGCCCCACCCCAAAAGCTCTTGGACTGAGGCACCAGAGAAGAGCGTTCCCCCACGCTGGCTAAGCGAATTCCCAGCAATGAATCAGCGGCCTCAAGGCGACAACTCATGTCTGGAAACCGAAATCTCGGATCGACCGCCCTGCCGTCTGGTGCCTCGCTCAGCGATCCGTTGAGATCCGTCTGAGCCAATATGTCCTGGCTAAAACGGCTTCAGATTCCCAAGTCGAGGAACTCAAGCTACAAGTATGACGGCCACATGTCTGTGTTTAACAATCCTTGTGCTGACCACCGTCAACATCAGCAACTCATCTGCTAGTTGGGTCCTGGATCTCCCTGACATGTTTCAGCTCCAAGCTCTTCACCCGCTCGCACACGGCACAAAAGAGAAAGAAGAACATGGATATCCTTGGCTCTCCGTTTCAGCTGGCAGCAATCACCTTCAGTCATTGACAAGGATTTCTGTCTCTGGTGCCCTCCATCAAGTCCGGCATAGCCTATGGTCCGAGCAACCTTTCAAAAATGCGTCGATGCATCCTTGCGGCTGAGAGGCAGGAATGCCCAGCAGACTATCAACAATGCGCCTTGGTGACGTTGATGGAAGTAGCGGAAGATCTTTCATCAGTTGAAACCATCACAATCCCAGACACATCTCGAAAATATGCCGGATTTGTGGCCCCATACCAGAGTACAAATGGTAAGACATGTTTTGAATTGAAACCACCGACCCCGGGTCGGGCCCTGCTGAACCCACCAAGAAACCCCAAAGCTGCATCTCTAGCTGTCCGAGAAGTGTATGTTCATCTGAGCAAAACTCAGCCTGGAACGCAGCTTGCTGGACAAAAACTAGGCAAAAACTTGGGGGGAACAAAAGGAGTTGACCAGTTTCAATTTCACGGGCAGATTACCCAGGCTAACAATCATGCTGAGCTTGCGCACCTCGGCTCCACGGAGTGTGCCGGCCTCAATCTCCGGTGTGAGTGGCTTGCAAATTTAAATTCCAAGGCACTTCAATGGCTCTGCGGAAGCCGAAACTCTGCACATGGTTGCAGCTCTTGGAACAAAGTCATGCGTATGAAGTGGCTCACAGCTCCTTTTTTGGCTTCCAATATCTGTCTTGAAAAAGGAGCATAACGCCAAATGTAAACGTGTCACGGCCTGTCGACCTGCGTCATTCGACGCGAGCGCTTGTTCACATTCAGAGCGCCAAACCCACAGTGCGCTCTGAGGAATGCCCTTTTTGAGCAACCTCACCATAGTGTTGCAGCGGAAGCACCACAAAACAAACTAGTCCCACGAGCTTGAAATGTGATGTTTCTAAATTTGATCTTACTTCTCCTTTTGATGCCTGTTGATCCCCATTGCAATCTTCACCAACCTGGCCCAAGGGCCCACGAGTGCCATAGCCAGCTGCTTGCCATTGCTATCAAACCAGCAGCACATCGGCTATATATGAGAGCCAAAAGTTCATGAAACTGCTCTCTGCCGATCACTGCTGCCTGCAGGAAATTCGGAAGCTGTCAGGTCCCGTGAGCTCAAATCGTTTCTGCCTCAGCTCTGATCCTTGACATGATTTTTCTTCTTAACAATGAATAGGTATGGTATATGTCAGTCATCCAGTAGCTGTTGTTAGGAGCCTTGGTAATCAATATATACAGATATTACAGCAGTTAGATGCAATCATTGTATATGGATGTATATGTACATGGTAGTGGTCCAAGTTCAACCAGCGTTTGGTTCGTGGGATCAGGCAACAGTTGCGATTCACAACTCCAGTTCCCCGCTTCATTCGGAGCCACTCTTGCCTCTGGCAAGTTGGCCGACCTACTATGCACAACCAGGCGCCAGAGGCCCCTGGACTCCGGTTGCTGGAAGCTGTTCGTATAATGGTTGGATTTATATAGCACATGTAATAACATGGAGAGTATTCATAAGTACTTATAATACTATTATTAGAATGATGCGTGCTTGTTAAGTAGCATTCTGATTTATGATGCTAATGCACTTGTTTTCCAAAATTGATCTTTGCGAGAATCCTGTTGCACTAGTCCAGACTCAAGGGGCCTACTGAGAGTCCTGCAGATTGCGCCCAGATCTTGACACTCCAAGTCTTGCCGGAGCCTGTGCAGTTTATTCGCATTACATACCGAGACAAACTGCATAGACAAACTGCTGCAGTCAAACTGCTTTTCTCGTATCACCATGTATCACCAAGGCAGTGAATACTGGGGCAGGTGGAAGATCGGTTGATCCCGGAGGATCACCAGGGCACCGCATCACAGCACCGTGAAATTGGAACGGCAAGTGGGGCAGGTCCGAGAAGCTTTCCTCTTTGCAGCTGACCATGCCAGGATGCAGTCCTGCATCAGTGTGAACGAGGCTGGGGCAAGACTTGCGAACATCGTAAATCATTCTAGAATCCATTTAAGGTTGGCCTTGGCAACCAGATGCAACCAGGAAGTCAGCCATGGATTGGTGGATTTGGATCTAGTACGATCTACTTTTGATATCCTTTTTTCGGCAAAAACATGCATTGAAGGCATCCAGTATGGCGTTTGGTGCCAAACCCACCGGATCCCCAGACTGTCATTGGACGCCAAGGCAGCACCGTCCTCGTCGAAGATGTGCCCACAAGGCAGCACCGCTACTTGCGACGACGGTTGGAAATCTTCCAGGCAACAAAGGCAAGTCTTCTGAGTCGCTGACGATAAACCTGACTCCAAAACTGACCTCGGCTGAAGGACGTGCATAATAGTGCTGGGCATGGATCCTACATGTTTTCTTTATTGTTTCATGTGTCAGCATAACACCCGCCAGCTGCTTGACCCACTTCAGTGATATATGACATCACAGATTGCCAGATTACCATGTACATCATCTACCCGGAATGTACCAACGTTTGAAGTCCCGTTCTGTCATGCCACGCTTTCTCCACGACATCCACGTGTGCGGTTTTTCCTCCTACTTCCACTCCTTCCGGCATGACTTGGATATGCATACAGCGGAACTCCAAGGCTGAAGTCTCCAGCTCTTCCTAGGCTGCCGGGCTGAATATCCAGGGGGACCAAAAAATATATATTGTATTATATATATATATGTGTGTGTGTGTGTGAACTTCCAAGAGAAAATTTACCCCTTCAAGCATGCAGTGGCTTCATTAGCTCTTCAAAACGAAGAAAAGAAACCACCTCATTGCAAAGTCAAGGCTCAAAGAGGACAGATGCCCATAAGCGCCTCTTCACTTCACGCTTCCTGAGACAGCCAAACACAGCCCAAATAAAGACAAGGGAGAAGATCCAAAGCCGAAGATTTATTGGTTCATGGGAGGTAAAAATATCCGGTCATGAATCTACCTGAACTACAAATCAGCTTTATTGGTTCTGCGTGCCCACCAGAAAATTGCTCCACCATTCCCTAGCACCATTTTGCTCTTCCAACAGACCAACCCAACCAAACTCCGATTTCAGGTAGCGTGGCATTTTAAATGTTGTGTTGTGCGTGTATGCATGTTTGAGTGACGTGATACTACAAACCTGCGTTGAACACGCAGTGCAAGTCACATTGAACATCTCCCTGAAAAAGATTGAAAAAGCATTCATTGAAAAACATGCCGCTGAGCCTATGCATGATCGCACGGGGTGTGGTGCAACAACCACTACGCATCTAGCGCATTCCTGCTTTCCAATCATGGACTGCCCTCAGTAATGGCCACCGGAGGAAAAGACTTGCACATCCCCTTGATCATGCCCCTCTGGAAGCAGATCCAAAAAAATAACAAAGAGAACAAATCCACCAGGGTTTCTAGCTACTAGTTTCTGGGCTTCTTACCCAACCTGTCCAAGGGGAATCCACTTCGTATCATGTTAAGTGATGTTAAGTGTCTTGGAGCTGGTTTGCAGGAGCTCCATTCTACATCGTTCCAGTCTCATCCTGGCCAGCGTTCCAACGAAGAGCATCACGCAGGACAGGCCGATGATCTCCTTGCGGATGGGTTTCACTTCTGGGACGGCCACCAGCAATGGCAGCAGCAGCCCGACGGAAATCAAGGAGCAGGTGATCCATCGCAAGGGTTTCAGCTTTCCAGGCGGACTCAGAAATGAATCCTCCATGGGCTCCATGGGCACGGAGCTGGGACTGAAGAGTGACACTTGGAGCGGCCGGAGTCGAGTCATAGACAAATGTCCCAGATGCAGAAATGCCGTTGATGCCGTTGATCAATTATAATTCATCAAGGGGGGGGTTACCCCCATGCGCCCCCCAATTAGTAAATTGGTGTTTTGTTCATCCTGGGTTGACAGTGCAATGTCGCAACAGCCGGCTGGTCTACAACAGAAACACCCTAAGCCAGAGAAACACCTTGGCCCCTGGCCATTTTCAGCTTTTCACAGGGAGGTGTGCAAAAGGCCGTAGCCACCACCCCTTAGAACAGTGCACCATGGCCTCAAGGATTGATAAATCTTATGACTTTGCCAAGTAACCGAAGAAGCCAGACCTCAGTACCGCACAAAAGGCTCAGCCCTTCACATGCTCTGCAACTTGAATGTAGAACTGATCCCTCTATTCATCCAGAGTTCGTACCTGAACACTGAAGACCCTACCCAAGCATTATATTCTCATGGTACATTGGGGGGGGGCCACAACCTGCAAATCCTAAGGGATCATCCCAGTACTCAAAGATCCAAGGTTGGTGCCCTGCATGCACCGCGACAGCATCCACCGGGTCGTCTATACGTGCCCACTGCATGAGTCTTGAGCAAGCAGGATACACCTGCACGAGCAATGCGCTGGCACAACAATGTTTGAGCAGTTGCCACCGGTAGCTATGCTTGTCAGATACAACTTGCAAGAAAATGAGTGCATTGCAAACCAGCAGTGGAGATATAAAGAATAAGTTGCCAGTTTCAGCTCCCTTAATCATCACTTAGCGTATGTTCATCCAACTCCGCCAGGCAGTGACCAAAGCTGCCCCTTGCCATGTCTGGATCCCTGTCTCAGTTGCCCACCACTAAGCCACTCAGCAAGCCGATGACAATGGATGATGTTGGGGTTGCCACGTCACACAAGGCTGTACACGCCACGAGACCGCTCAACACCTCAGCCATGTTCCCGGACCTACCGTTTTGTTTGGTCCAAAGCCCGCGGCCTTCCCCACTCAGGGCCCCCAGCTCCATTGCACAAAAAGCCTGTGCTGTGCACGTGCAAACACAGGAAATCAGAGGAAACAAAACTTGCCGACACTGCGTTCACTGCGTTGAACATGTGACAAGCAAAAACGTTGATGTTGGGCCCCGGAGCCTACGTCCAAATTCCTCGGGTCTCATTGTGTGTTCTCAAGGCGGTTGAACAGGGTCAGAATCACATCGCATGTCACAAGAAATCCCAACAGCACAAGTTTGCCACCAAAACGGGAAGAGCACCGTTTAGACCCCAGTTGCAGCCGAAATTCAAATGAAAGCCATAAAGGTAGAGACAAGCTCCGAGACCAGCTGCAGATCCAGCGGCTGTCGTATTCCAAGACACTAGGCCCGCCTGGGCATGGCAAGACTTGGCGTTTGGGAATGGAACCCGGAAAGCCAAATGAGGGAAATGAGGAATGGGGGATATTAGCCAATGGAAGGAGTATTCAACCAACAACTGTCACGATCATCATAGTATGTCGCAGCATTAAGGAGAACGGACATTTGTGCCGAGATACCAATCTCCCGGATGGATCAGCTGATAGCACAGACCTTCACATGGAACTTTGACCAGCGAATCGTACTTTGTTGCCATCCCTTTTCAAGCCAGTGATTGCCCTGCATTCATTGGCAACTTTCAAATTTCCACAACAAGACCTTATGCATGCAAGGTGCCCAGCGTTGAATCCGTACCAGCCAACCCACAATGTAAACATGCCTCGTCCGCGGTCCACAATAGAGACCGTCAGAATGGCAGAATTTGGCACAAGCCTGGTGTTTTTCCACAAAACTCCACCCTCTGGCCAAGCAACCCATAACCTGCAAGTAGCTGCACGTCTGGAATTCCAGCTTGTCCCGAGCCTACCAGTAGAGCTGGAGGGGGCAGAACCTTTTCCATCTCTGTTCTGCTTCAATCAACAAACCTCCAAATGTAAAGTATTGTAAAGTATTGTAAAGTCCTAGCATGTAGATTCAATGTCGATGCTTACATCTCGCTCCGGCAGCTTTCGGTCTTGTATCTCTCAATCCGATTCCCTGCCTCATCATCAAATCTTCGCTGCCAATCCTCATCGCCTAGCCCCAACTCCTCAGCCTTTCCAGCTTCGGCATCCATCCAGTTGCGGCCTGCGGGAAAGCTCGGGAAAGCTGCAATGGAAAGTCCCCAGAAAGTGCGTCACTGTTCCAGGCCACATATGCTGAACGTCTGAAGTTATCTCCACACTTCCGCAGCAAGGCAAAACTGCCAAGGGCAAATGCTTTGGTGCTGGCAGGCCACCTTCGTCATCCCTCAGCTGCAACGGACGCAGCGGAATATCTTTCATGTTCCTGTGTGGAAATGGCCTAACAACTCTTCAAACTTGTCAAATCGGCCACGGAACTAACTAACTGACATTTATTAAACATTTAGGATTTTACCATTTCTGCATCAGTTGTATTTTCATCAACTTCTCGATCATCGATCATCTGTTGGCTGTTTAATGTTCAAAAGTCAGCCATCAAAATCCATGTGCCAATCATTGCCTGAAAATAGCGTGCCCCCAAACCCAATGGATTATCATCATGTTTCCTACGTTTCCCGCATTCATAGGGCCATAATGGGCCATATATTATTCCTGGACCATTCATAGGGCCATATGTTTCCCCCATTACGGGACCATTTCTCCAATGGATCATCATTTTCCCATGGATTTTCAACGCCAAACTTGTCAAGTCCACGGCACTGCTCCAGCTCACGGCACATGATCCGCCGGCCCAGCAGCAGGCAACCGGCCAAGGCGGCGCAGCCTCCGGTCAGATGGACCTTGCAACCAAAAGAGCTGGGCATCGCTGCCTTCATGTGATTTAATGATATTTAATGATATTTAATGATATTTAATGATATTTAATGATATTTAATGATATTTAATGATATTTAATGATATTTAATGATATTTAATGTGTCTCTAAAAATCTAGAATGGGTGACTCTGATTTAACTTTCGCTTCCACTGAAACCACTGGTGCTGAGGTCTGGGGGACAGAGTCCCCAAACTGTTCCTACCCTTTTTTGAATCGCAGCTGTTTCGCTTTCACCGACATCCATGAGGCAAGCGTTTTAGCTCGCACCATCAGAGTTTCGCATTGTCAATGCCATGAATGGCATAGATGGCCTGACCAACACACAGCAGCAAACAACACTGCTCAGCCGTCCGCTCAACAAAAACTACGACAGCAGCCTGCACCATGATGAGGCTTGAAATCATGGTGGGGAAACCGCCCATGAAGATCAGCATGGCCTTGGAACGGGACTTCAAGATACTTCACCCCTGTTCGCTGTGGGCGCCACACAAGACTATCAAGACTTAGAAATACTTCAGATTTATGGCAAACTTGTTTTGGGGGGCAGGTCGTGCAGCACAAGTTGCTGACACGGCTGCCACAACTGCAGCGCCACGTTGCAACGTTGGTGCAACAAATGGCTGGAAGGGAGCTGCATAATCTCCACCTGAGGAAGGCTTCAAACCCCGGGCCCCATATCCCTGTGCAGCACTTCATCCCAAGCTCCCTGGCCTAGCACGAGGCCTATCAAAGGCGCCGAGACAGATGCCAGAGAGAGGAGCTTCCCCGGCCGCCTGCAAACTCATTAAAACTGCTGCATGCCAGGGGCGCGAAACTGTCTCATCACCAACACCATCACCATCATCATCATCATCAGCAGCATCATCATCATCCTCATCATCATCATAATCATCATCATCATCATCATCATCAGCATCATCATCATCATCATCACCATCACCATCACCATCACCATCACCACCATCATCATCATCATCATCACCATCATCATCATAATCATCAGCATCATCATCATCAGCATCAGCATCAGCATCATTATCACCATCACTATCACCATCATCATCATCACCATCACCATCATCATCATCATCATCATCCTCACCAGCATCAGCATCATCATCATCATCATCAGCATCACCATCATCATCATCATCATCACCATCATCACCATCATCATCATCACCATCACCATCACCATCACCATCATCATCATCATCACCATCATCATCAGCATCATCATCATCAGCATCATCAGCATCATCATCATCATCATCAACAACACCATCATCATCATCATCATCATCATCAGCAGCAGCAGCATCATCATCATCATCATCCTCGGCATCACCGTCACCGTCACCGTCACCATCACCATCACCATCACCGTCACCATCACCACCACCACCACCACCACCATCATCATCATCAGCATCATCAGCATCATCAGCATCAGCATCATCATCATCATCATCATCATCATCATCACCAGCATCATCATCATCATCATCTTCTTCTTCTTCATCATCATCATCATCATCATCATCCTCAGCATCACCGTCACCGTCACCGTCACCATCACCGTCACCATCACAACCGCCATCACAACCGCATTGAGCGGGCGGCAAATGAGGCACCAAATGAGGCAGCAAATGAGGCGGCAGAGGCAGCAAGGGCAAGAGCAGTGGCAAGAGCAGTAGCAAGAGCAGTAGCAAGAACAGCAGGAACACCCAGAGTCGGTCCAGAAAGTACCCACCACTGCGCCACTGTGTCAATGCTCCAGGTGCCGGTGAGTGGGGTGAGTCTGAGTCAGTTCCCTTCCAAGTGAGCAACCGTGCCTTACGAGGCACAGCGTCAGCACGACGACGCACCTGCCACGAGCAGCGGGATCTGAGCTACTGGCCAAGCCTTTGCCAAGTTCCATGCCAGGAAAACAGCGAACAGAGGGCTGCCCGTTCGGCAGTAAGGACTTTCAGAGCCCCATTTCTTGACCAATGTCACATAACCATCCCAAATCCAACATTTTCGAGTGGAGAGTTTGGGGCGTTGCTTTTCTAGACTTGAAGAGACTGGGCCCCCAGCCACACTTCTAGGCCAAGTCCAGCTAGCAAAGGCAGCTCAGGGAGCTTCGCTCCCGCCAGCCACGTCAATGGTGCCAGCTGCTCATACATCACCAGCCTCTGCCATAGTGGAACGACATCGCCCCAAACAAGAACTGGAGGTAGAGAAGATCAATGAAGATGAGTCTGATCATGTCACACTTTTCTGTCCGACTGTTGGGGGGTCAACAACCAAAATCATTTCACCACACCAGGCATACCAGGTGAAATGAGGGTGCGGTGCGCCTGCATATTCGCGCGACGGAAGCGATGCAATTCAGCAAGGCCCAGCTTGAGATGGGCCCAGCATCGGCAGGGCCTGACCATGCAACAGCCAATGTCCGAGCTGTGGCAGAGCCCCACTGTGGGATCCTGGCCTGTGACTCCTGCCACGAAGCAGACGGACCGCATCATGATATCGAAGTTTCGGAGGGCACTTGCGACCTAAGTCATACACATGCGGCACATGCGGACAGCGTGCAGTAGGAATATTTACCAAAAACTGCTCCAACCTCCCAAACCACCAGCAGTCCGCGGATCATATCAAATCACCACGATCGAGGTGATACAAATTCCCATCGCATTGTCGTAGCATTTCTTAGCCTCCCCACTTGCGGTTTGCGCGCGAGCTTCGCGAGCTCGGTCCTCAAACGTCGCATGGACATACAGCCGAAGCCAGAAGAAGTTGCAGGGGTTATGTATGCACTTATTTGTTCATCGTGGATAGACTGATAGTAGGCTCTCTCTTTGATTGAAGCTGAGCTGCCAGTTTCCAGTTGTGAAGAGCCCTGCCAAGACTAGAAGCATCCACACCCGCGGAGCCCAAATGGTGCGAAGTGCAGCCACCAATGGCGCTGTCATGCTGCTCCCAGCCTGGATTGAAGCTGATGGATGAAGTGTTGCCCCCAAACAACTGCCTATCTTGACCATTCCAACAGTTTGAAACGATGGGTCATGCCCCGACAAGACAAGTAGCTTTGCCAGAAGTCTCCACGGTGGCAATGCAAACTGTTCCAGTGAGACCACCAATCATGGCCACGGACCGAGTGAGTTCCTGAGCAGTTTATCCTTCCAGCTCCAAGACTTACTCTCATCTCCAAGCCCTCAAAAGCCAGTGAAAAATTCGGCCAAGTCTCATAAACATCCCGCTTTTCAAGCAGTTTGATCATCCCAGTCACCGTCTCCTGGAAGCCTGTTCCAGCCTCAGGCCATCACCAATGGCACTCCATGGCACTCCATCCCAGCGCTGAGTGCTGCTGAGCGCCTGAGCTCCTGACGCCGCGCTGTGCCCGGATCACTTCGCCGATGGCGCGCCGGGCCGACTTGTCGCTGGGATCGAAAAAGGCAGCAGAGGAGGCCACCTCTGTGACCTGTGAAGAGGTGCTGGGGTGAGGTGTGGCCAGCCATGGCATCATGGGCATACCATGGGTAGTATACAACGGGCAGTCTACAATGGGTAGCATACCATGGGTGATGCATGATGACCGGTTTTTGATGCACCAACTAGACATGAAACCAAAAGCGAAGTCGTGCAGAAGAGGGGCCAGCAATAGAAGCAGCACCCAGAAGGCGGGCATATGCCTTTCGTCATTGGAACCACCTCAGCGCCGTTTCTTCTGAAGGCCTACAACTGTGCCAAACTAGTTGTGCCATCACTGGTGTAGAAGGTGTCCAAACAAATTGTCAGATTGGATTGCTGCACCCAATGCAGTCACGACACGCTTTTGGCGCAAAAGCGATCCGAACTTTGCCTAGAGCAGAAGAATTAACTGAATGCCCAAAAGTAGTAGCACGGCAAGCACTGTGAACCCGGCCTCTGCAAGTAGCGGCAACAGTGAGAGCAAGCTTGCCTTTAGGCATCGGGAACAGCAGCATCTGCCCTTTGTGCACTATGTTTCCGGGGCATAGCACATCTGCAAGCGAAACACGAAATCAAAGGAAGAAATGTCTGCCAGGTGGCCACATCACCAACAATCCCAAAGAGCTGCAACAGCTCTTGCAGCGCAGCGGACACCATGGCACAGGTGGCAGGTGGCACAATGTATTGGGTTAAGACCCCGGATCCGTATCACCCAATCCTCTACTTAAGTGCTAATGGAAAGCTCCAGGAGTCGCCCCAAGTGGGGCGAGTCTGAGGCTTGTTCCGCCCTGAGGCTCAAGACTTCACTTATTTTGGCATTTCCAGCTCATCTTGATCACAGCAAAATGAAGCGGAGAGGCATGCAGAAAAAACTGGACAAAACCCCCAGTGCATCCCAGTGCATCCCAGTGCTATCCCACTATCTCCCTTGGTCCAATATGTGCACAATGTGTCAAATTTGGGGATCATGAAGTTGAAATCCGTGCAGCCAAAGGACGACACCACTTCCTGCACAATCATGATAGCTGATGCCCTCCCTGAAACGTCCATGCCTTGGAGCGAGTCTCTGGAGTCACTACTTGGATCTACTCGATGAATCAGGATCTTGATCCATTTTGAGGAACTTACTATAGGTACCTGATGCAAAAAAATATATTTTTTCGCAGGCTTCCCAGATTTTCGCTGTCGATGTATTAAATGTATTATTGTGTATTGCTGCCAAGCTGCAATTGGTCGTACATAAAAAAAACACCACGACCCCAAACACCTTCGGCTAAAGGCGGATAAACCACGCAGCCCATGACCTGCAGCCACTGGGATGATCTGCGGCAGTGGCGCTGGTGGCTTCACTGGATAGCCAAGGAACAGCTGCGTACGCTAAATATGCCTCAGCTTGAGAGATGCAGTGGGAGCAATGCATGATTTGTTTGAAGGCTCAGAATCTGACAATGGAGAACCGGGAATAGATTGCAAATAACTCACGTCAAATAACGAACAAACCAAAACATGCACTGCAAAAAGTCTACAAATCTCTCTTGCAGCTTCAATGCCAGCATGTGCGCTCGCTCTGCCATAGCTCCCGAGCAAATCCTCAGCCCAAATACACGATTTGATCTTCCTCGCACCGCATTCGTTGGAAACATGATTGGGACTGATCCGGTAGTGAAGCAGGAACAAACGAGTTAGGACAGTTAGGATTTGACATTTGAGAGGGAACTGCATTTGAATGGATGCTTTTGGAATACAACTCCTGGCCGCTTCTCACTCGCACTCGCCAGTCAGACTTCCAAGGCCCAAGGTGCTGCCAAGTTTCGTGGCACATGTGGCACAAAAAGCCCAGTTGGAGAGCAAACTCTCATACCTCAGATGGCCGGCTCAAGAGGTGGAGATCAAATCTGATGTAAATGATGTAGATCAATGACAATCACTCTTAATCACCAGTGGTAATCAAGGGACGACTCTGCCCCATGGGCATCTTGCACAAGGGTCAGGTTCCAGAATCTCGTCGCCAATGCAAATGCCAGACACGTGACTACAGAATCCATAACGTTCCTTGGTCAAACAAGTTCCCTCCAAAAAAAAAAATGGAATCATAGGAATCATAGGAATCATAGGAATCATAGAAATCCGGATAAAACATGATAAAACATGATAAAACATGATAAAGCTGGTGAAAGTTGAAGATGTTGAAGGAACTGCAGCAGTATTCTCCCAGGAGGCCAGGCCCAAAGGCTTCCCGAAGGCTTCACCAAGGTTCTTGGCCAGAACAGTCATTCGATGTGCCTCGCGGACTCCTCCAACTTCCAACATGGCAAAGCCCAGCTGCATAGACACAACCAGGAACCTTACAACGTGGCCGGAAAATGATATGGATATGTATGATTTTCCATTGATTTCCTCCATCAAAATATATCGAAATGCAAATTTCTGATCCCATTTCTAGATGATTCATGATCACTATCACGATTGTTGATCACTAGTTGGGTCATGATTATTCATGATGATAGGGATAGAAGGAGGCAATATCATTGCCTTCATCACCAGAATGCCCGGGCTCGATGTTGCTGGTCTTTTGCTGCCCTGTTATGAACCGATACAGTGAAATACCTGTTACAATCTGTGGGATAATAATTGCCAAATTCTGGGGAATACCTATGGAGGTACCTACACAAGTGATGTACGGTTATGCGTTAGATCCTGGTACCCTGGTAAAACCCCAAAATAGCTGGTAAAAGCTGATTCACCCCCCCAACCATATGGTATAATAGGGTTTGACATACAGTATCCCCTGTCTGTCTGAAACTTTCTGATGATTCGCTCAGGCTCAATCTGCCAAGTAACGTGCAGAGAAGCAGCCATAACGACTGCAAACTTCCCACCTCAACCTCTCCATCTTCTGGGCATGCCGTAGCATTTCCACTACAGCCTGTCAACAGGAAGTAGGCTTGTCTGAAAATGGAGTTGTACCCCTAGTTTTTCCCTAAATCCACTGATTCATCACCATTTTCGTGGATATACCGTGCTTTTTCAGACACGCCCAACGCCCATAACATGCAACGACAGTGGAAAATAATGTGGTGAAACAACAGCTCCAAGCCTGGCATTGGCTAGGCCAGGACCTCACAGGTGCCCATGACCATATGCAGATATATTGTGTATATATATATATATATATCAAAGTTCCATAAATTCATAGACTTTGCAAATGTAGAATTGCATGTGTATTATTTCTATATATACATTCATTCATTTTTACATATATATATATATATATATGCATTTGTATATATATATATATATATGTATATTTATTTATTTGTTTACTTGTTTATTTATTCATTTATTTTTTATTTTTTATTTATATTCATATTTATATTTATGTTACATGTTTATATCTATATTTATGTTACATGTTTATGTTTATGTTCATATTTATATTTATATTTATATGATTTTATATGCGTATTTTTATTTTTTCTGTATGTGCATCTATGTATATGACATATCTGTGTGCCATAGATAAAGCAACTCACATTCGAATGCACCACACGCAGCGAAGCTCCTTGGCCTGGCAGCAAGGAGCTTCTGCCACCCTTAGGCAACGGCAGGGAAGGCGCAAAGCCAGGGACCCAAAAAAAACGACAAAGAAAAATGAGGATATTCACCACATATCTGCACAATATCTGCACAATATCTGCACGTATTCACCAACAAACAGGGCAATCTAACTAATGCGATCTACATATTGACATTCACCAACAAACAGATCAAACAGGGGAATCTAACTGCGATCTACATATTGACATGCGTTTGTGATATTTCTATATATTTCTGCTGTTTGTTTTAAAAAAGGCTGATAGTTTCCAACACTATTGGAAACAATGGGGCCACGAAGCCCAGATGAGAAAGACACGGATCCTAGCTGGCTAGAACATCTTGCAACCAAAGCACATCTACCAACAGGAGGCCCCCCCCCCCTCGTTTGCTACTTCCCAAAAGATTGAGCCAGAAAGCTGCAGTGCGAAGCAGGAGGGACACCAAGGATACACCCAACCATTTATGTTTTTTGCCCTTCAATTTTCTTGATGTTTTGGGGCACCTTTTAAATGAAAAGGATCATTAAGACGTTGCAAACGGCTCTGGACGGTCTGTAGCTTGGCAGGAGCCAAAACTAGTCCAGTGAAGGGGGTCCAGTGCCTTGAAGTACTCTCCTCGAGTCAGAAAGAGGGAGGAAAGCCAGAGGTTGAAGCCGGTCTGCATGAACATTTGACCTGCATTGATAGTTCCCGCAGCTGGAAAAAAATGGTGCTGTAATTTTCACCCATCAACCCCTAGGCAAACCCCCAGTTCTTGGGAATCATAACCCAATTTAGTTGGTAGCAACCATCGCCACGATCCGCTGTGGATGGCATGCAGAAGGCTGCCTATTGTCATGACAAAGTGCTGCAGGTAGGGAGCAAATAGCTGAGTTACCTTAGAGACCCCATGGCTTCACAAAATGGCAAAACCTTGTAGATCCTTGTAGTGTAATCTTTAGGTGCTCTGGCGAAGTGTATGATATGCATGGGCATGCCAAAACATTACATGTGCTGCTTAGAGTGCAAATAGGTGGACACTCACATACCTGCAAAATAATGTGATTTTCTATATTACACGTGTATATATATATATATACATATATACATATATATATACATATATATATGTGTGTGTGTATTGTACATAATCTTGTATCTGTGCGTACGTCTGGTCACGTCTATTATAGTGCATCAGTTACATGGTGGACTTTCTGGTAATGCAGGGCTTCAAAGTGTCGCATGCTCTTATTGGCTGCGGCTGAAGTTTGAGAATCGCACGAGAAAGATGCCCTCAGACCATGGGGAGGGCAAGAAGCAAAAAAAAACTTTGAATGCTTGCACGCAGACATACGCAGACGGCTATCTCGGGTTCAGACTGGGAAAGCCAAGAAATACAACCTCGGAGGTCGGTGACAAGTTTGTACAAATCTGAACCATTTCTGCAAATGCTTCGTCGAGCAGCGACCCCGCAATACGGAATTGCTGCAGGAAGTTTGCAATCTTGAAGCCACCCTCCCAGGTTCGCAATGTGGCTTTGTGTGAGAATAAAGTACCCCTAAATCCACTGGTCAGCCATCATTCTCTCCATTAAGACTGCCATTTTGGGTCTGCTCCTTTTTTGGATAGACCCGTTTCAGAATCAAGGACGCAATTCCAAAAACATCCAAAAACTGTCAGCTCTTGACCCCTCAGAAACAAAGAATCCTCGCCCAGCCTCTCGCGCAGAGGACTGAACAGCCCACAAGAACCAGCCATAAAGACCCAACCTGCTCAACATCTGGTGACAGCCTCACATCCTTGAAGCCTATACCTTGATATACCTTGCTCAAATGTCTTCGTGGTTTCAGAGTGTCGAAAAGTTGCCGGCCCAGGACCATGCCTAAGCACCAGCAAGATCCAGCCAATGACTCCTTCATTTTCGTGATATTTGTAGGACGCGTCATCCTGCCACACCAGGGAGTTCCGACTCAAGGTTGACTGCAGAACAGCACAGCACCAGTGCCCAACCACCATCCATTGCCTTGATCTTGCCAAAGCCGACCAACATGATGTGTATAACCCCAATCCTGGGCAATTCTCAGCTAACTGTAACTGCTTTCATCTAACATGGTAGCACACAGGACCAAACTCAACATTCCACTGCCACCAAGGGGCATGAAGCACATTGGGATCCTCAGTTGCAGCCGGGGAGCATGCATCATGCAAACACGAATCCACAGGAAAGCACTCGAGTCTCATTTGTATCTCTGTCTGAATATTGGAGCGCAGTGATTCAAACCGAGTCGCATCAAGTCTAGCTCCCCAATCTTGGACTGCAGGAGTGTATAGCCCAGAGCTATCAATATGAGCAGGGATGTCTGAATCACCTGACCCGTAGCCACTTGTGGCCACCGGTGGCATCGAGCTCAAATCATCCAACGGGCATTGCCCCAGAAGGTATCGCAAGTGTCTCCCAGTCCCCACCTGCGCTAGCATGAAAAGGATCTCGGAGAGGACCTCACAGGCCTTCAGCCCATCTCCATCATACTTGTAGGCCAACAAGTGGATGGTGTGCATCACCTACCGTGTGCCCCATCCCAGCAATCAGCTCAGGTGATCAATGAATCAAATATAAAATGGTCCTTCTACCATGCAGTACCCATGCACTAAGTGCTTGCAATGACCACCACGCATGCCGCCTGAGCAATGAACTGCGTGATCATTCCTCAAATTGGCCGAGCCGGAAAACACACCAAATCACTCAGCAAAAAAGCAAGCCCCACCCATTGACAATAATTGACAATATACACATGAAAGGTAGCGCACCATATGCGTTTCGAGAATCCGGACGCTAGAGTCCAAATCACTGGATGGACATAGCCTGCACTTTTTGCACAAGCCAATGTCCTGACATCAGCTGACCCTCAAGCCGCGGCTGCAACACTAATCAGTCACTAATCCTACCACCACAACTGAATCAACTGAAGCAGGGCTCCTCTTTATGAACCAATGCATCAGCACAATGAAAGATCCAAGAAATAGTGCCTCGGACGTGCACTTGGCTGGACTAAGACCTTTTCCAAGCTGACACTTTTCTGTCACAACCTGCTGCCGCGTGACGTTGGCAAGAAGCATTCCTTTCCTGAGGGGACTTCATAAAAGAAACTGCAACTCGACATCATGGCATTTGGAGAGAATGGCGGAAAAATGTCAAAGAACACAAATCCAATAACTTACAATAACATTTGGTTTCAACAGCGACAAGTCGCCAGTTATGCTTCCACAGCAAGCCAAGTTTCATCTCCACGCTAAACTCAGACCCGTTTGCCTGCTTGGCGTGGAATTCGAATTTTAGCCTGTGCCTCGGAAACAAGTGGCACAGTGGGTGCATCTCTCCCCTGATGACCCGCTTGAAATGTTGCCTCCTGAGGTAAACAACCAGTTCTCACCAAATGTTCTCTTCAAATTTCGCATCGCTTTCCTAAAATCCACCGAGCCACGTGAAGTTTGCCAGCGTGTGCCGACAATCAGACACAACAAAGTACCTCAAAGCACCGAAGAATCATTTGCAACAGCCTCTGATACAGCGCAGATAATCAGAATCACAATGGCAACATGATCAACATGCGTTCAAACCAATTACATATCGAGTATCAACATAAGATTGAAAACATCCAAGTTGTTCTTCTAAAGTTCTACAGTCAATAGACATGTAAAACCGTCCTGGTTATGATGTGGTCCAGGCACCATATGTGAGGCCGGACACTTTGGCTCAAGGTGCCTTCGGGACGGGAAAAAAAAATATCAAAATCACGACCTGCAAAGTTCTGTTCTGCAGAGGTGTTGTGTGACAAAAGGCCTGTGGACCAATCAGTCCAATTCGCGCCAGGGCCAATAGAAATATTCCGAACCTGCAAGGACACAAGCCACATATGAGCACCACACAAACGAAAAAATCAAGGGTGAAGTTCGCTACAGCACGTTTTGAAATTGCTGCATCACCTGTCACCCACGGCATATTACAAACCCTCTGCCTGCTTAGCATATCTCTGCCGATCGCACATCACAGGTTCAGACTCTACTTCAGCCAACTGTTCATCCTTGGAGTCGGGCAAGTCATGAGAGAAAGACCATTTTACTTGACATGCCACCTATTGAGTTTATTAACAAAACATCCACAGGCATCCATAAACATCCACAAACAATTTAGTACAAGGAACATTGCGCTCCTGTTGATGACAAACCATCAAATGCATAAGAGCTGGTGGCCAAGTGGCGAGGTAAACCTCCAGCTGAATCACCGCAGGTTCTGGGATACTTTTTGGCGCTGACAACTGGAAACGGAAGTCGAAACTCCCAGTGCCTGAGTTCCCATGACGGAACTTGTGAGGCAATGTGTTTTTCCATCACGAACCCCATCCTTTGAGAAAAGAAACCATTCCAGTCCATTGCGGAAATGAGCACGCAAAACACACAATCCATGCAAGTTGCCGATGTCGTAGCCAAATTTGCTCAAGTACCTGGGTTGTGGCTAACACGTTGAAGCAGTTCAATCCTCCATCGGAATCAAAACACTCAAATGACACGTCCCAAGTTGCCTCCATTTGTTCTCCTTCTTGGGGCCAGCTAAGCGAACTGGTCCACCCTGACATGCATGCAGTGCCCCCAAACAACTCAAGACACGCGCCAGACCAGCCATGTGCCACTACACAATGATCCTACATGCCCGTTGCCGAAGCCAAGACACAATTTTCTTCGCTGAAGCAGAGGTCACAACACGGTCAGGAAAGGAATCCTCAAAGCCGCTGTTCGTTGTGGCTGAACCCCGCACCATTCTGCACCAACATGTTTGATGTGTTTGCCATCACCTTTGGCCCAAATTTGGTCAAGATTCCGGAAATGTTGCTAGCACCAACCATGCGAGCGGCAATCTCCGGAGAAAACCACTGATAGGCGTCACCATCGCAATGCTGTCACAAAATTCATGTGTCACACTGGGATGACACCCGAGCCAAACGTCTTGATTGTCCATGAATATGCTGCTACAATCACCAAGGGCAAAACCGGAAACAAACCCTACACTATCACAATCCAATTACCAAATAATTTGCCCCTTATCATGCCGACGACAACCGTTAAACCGACACGTTTTTTGATACTGTACCCTTATGTACCCTTAAACGACACACATGGCATTGCTTACCCTGAAACATGTTTGCCAATCAAATTGCAAAATCGTAGGCAGCAACGCAGCACTGCTAGGTATGGACATGAGAGACAACAAAAACAGTCTCCGCAACACGTTGCCACAAACCCAATTGCCATTGTTGAGAAAACTGAAGCCCTGGATAGGCTCCAATAATTTTGGACTGACGAAAGCAATGGAACTAACGGCAAAACTCGGCTGAATGCTGCTAAATGGTCACATGGCAACATTTCAAAGCGACCCTGTCGATATTCGAAATTGAGTCATGCTGGGATGGGAAGGGGGCCGTCCAAGATTCAGTCAATACAGCCAAGCATTCACATCATTCATCCGTGTTTTGGGCCAAACACTTGGCCTCAACAATCACAACTCCAAAGCCCCACTCCCACCGTGTCAACTGTTTAGAAATTGATGCGTTCAAGTTTCCCCCACAGGAAAAATTTGATACGTATATGATTTTAAGTTTCGAAATCTACCCTGTTTTGGCAAACGGGGCCTGAGGAGACCGCCGACCCCGAAGAATTTAATGGCCTTGTGCCAACCGTTGACAACTTATGACGCATGACCACCCCCCGGACCAGACCAGGCAACCTTTTCATGGTCAGAATATTTGTTTAACTTCAAACCTTGGAACCTCTTCAACAGGGAAAAGATGTAACTTTTCACAAACAAGTAAAACTTAGAGAGAGAAAGAGAGAGCGCAAGGCTGTTGCAGCAACCGTGCCGCAACGGGGCTGGAACGGCGTTTGCCTTGTGTTGTGCCAGCAGGCGGAGGAACTCAACGGTTTCCATGTTCCAAGCGGCCCCGAACCTCTAGTCCCAAGACGACCAGCCGGCATCGGTTGGAAGCTGGGTATGTTTTTTCCTTGGTTTGCCGGGCTGTGTGCAATGCTGCGGCCGCGTATTCACCCCCACTGCGGCGTGGCTGGCCAGCACTGGTTAATGGTGAGACGAGGGTTGTGTCGATTGCAAATTGGGAACCATGCCAAAGCGGAAGTCCATGGGCGATGACTTCTATGGTTCGGTCGTCGACCCGCTGGATTGCTGGGATGTTGAGGTTGGCCAGCCGCGTGTGCATTGTGACCCGGTCGCCAGCTTCTCGGCACACCCGAGCGGTGGCATGTTCCAATGGCACTGCTCAGCCTCGCCGCACCCCTGCCCGAGCGCAGGCTGAACGGTGGTCGCCATATGGGTCCTCAAGAATGCGACGGCACCGACAGGATCGTTCGGTGAAGGGCAGTGGAAGCCGGAGTCTGCGAAGCAGGAGGATGCGAAAGAGGTGGTCTGGGTAGGTGGTCTCTGCGTTATATAGGATTGTTGTGAAGGCTCTGCTGGCGAAGGGCCCGGCGTGTGAGTCAAGCATGGCTTGGCTTGCTGGGTCCAGGATGTTGTACAGCCCTGTGCGTGCTGCGTTGTTGAAAGTGTAGCTGCCTGTTGTTGCCATTCAGGTTGTATCGGCCCTGCGAACAAACTGCCGTGTTGGGTTGGTGGTCAGAGTCCGAGCAGCTGGTGCCAAGTGGGGGCGTCCCACCCATGCTCTTGAATTGTTTGGCGGGCCGGGTGTGCTGCCTGTATGTTCGGTGGGGCTTGGGCAGGATTGGCCAGCATGTGTAGCATGGCGGCAGCTGCTGCTGGAACTTGGCGGCGCATGACTTTGCGGTTCCTCTTCAAGCGTCCCGCGCCTGCCATCGTTTTTTGAAATGCTACAAAATCTACAAAACGTCCACGTTTTCTTGTCTTTGTGACACGGTGCACAATCCTTCGCGCCTCCCACGCGAAACAAGTCGTGTTTTTCTCATTTTTACTTGGAACTGCGTTTCACACCACAACGGCGTGCACTTTTTCGACATCTCAACCTCCAAAAGTGGTCCGAGCCAGGTGTTTTGCACACTTTGCCTTCCAAATGTGTTTCGTGCCACAACGGGGTACATTTTTTCGATATGTCAACTTCCAAAAGTGGTTCGACACTGACGACATCTCAACGTCCAGAAGTGGTCCGAACATTATGTGTTTTCTATATTTTGGCAAAGACATACGCTTCGCGCCACAACGGCGTGCAGTTTTTCGACATCACAACTTCCAAAAGTGGTCCGACGTTGGTGCGCTTTGTACATTTTGACTTGGAAGTGTGTTTCGCGCCACAACCGCACGCAACTTTTCATCTTTCACCCTACCACATGGCTCCGCACCTACCGCTTAAGCGAGCCTCCTTTTCGACCCCCCGGAGCCACAAATCATTCGAAACACATGTTTTGATTTTTTACCTTTTTGCGCGCCTAATTGTTTTTTCTTAATTTGTGTTATTTTTTTTTTATTTTCTCTGACTCTTCCCTTCTCTGCTTGCCATCTGTTCCACATTGTCGAATGTTTGACTTCATGAGTGGACCATTTGACACGGAGAATGCAGATCATATATGTTTTACCTGGAAGCGCATGAGCACTCAAATTTTTTACCACTCCGCTTGCTATTTTTGGTCTGATTGCTACTTCATGTGCATATGGCATCCTTGAAGGTTTCTCCGGGCCGGCGTGTTGCCCGTCCCACTACGTAAGGTGGGTGAGGTGGGTTGTGTGGAAAAATCTTCGGAGGATGTTTCATCTGCGGGTTTATCCGTCCAAAGCGACAAAAATTTAACGGGGTGGTTCTCCTTCCGAGGCAAACAAACCACCAAGAAAAATTGGTTGTTGAATCAAAAACCAGATGATTGAACATTTGGAACTGGGCCGCCTGGAATCCGGAAAGATTGTTGCTGTCAAACCTTGGTAGGAAAAGGCCTCCGAAGAGGTGGTTGTTCGTCCCACGGTCGTGGTCCGGTAAATTTGGTACAGATTTGCTGTGGTTGATTCGCCAACACACTCAGGGGCGAAGCGCTGCTACAACGAACGTTAAGAAAGACCTTGAAAAAAACAATTCACGCACGTGCATGCACCTGAACCAATGTTAAACAAACCCGGCACCAGCACGAAACGAATCCCATGATAATAAGCTGACGCCAAATAGAGCACCTTTACCGGACCCGACGTGAGCCTTAAATCAACGTTGCCCCCCAACCAGTTGCTAAACCACCCCGGTTTGCTTACCCCACACTGATCGTACATGCAGTCAAACCAATTTTGAACAAATTTTGCGCGAATTTCAACACACCCAAACTTTGCTACACCGTAGCGTAAGCCTAGACCATTCTTAATCATGAACGACTTTGACAAAATCCGGCACAAACTGTAAACAAACACTCCAAATACGGATCTCGCCCCAGCACCGCGGCATTGCCTCCAAACGTGCCACCTCAAACTACACAAAACTATTAAATGTTTTACCTCGGTGACGGAACAACACCTTGCAAGAAAAAACGGATGTTTCCGCACAACTAGTTGTTCAAATTTTGCCATTTCTTTTTACAAATTCATTGACAAATGTGTTTTCGTAGGGGCAACGAAATGCGAGCAGCCGTGAGGAAACTATTTTTCTTGGTTCGCTTTTGGTTCCGGCACGAATGAATTGTTGGGCGAAATGATTTTCGTAATTACATCATGATTTTGCTCAATGCACCAACAGAAGGACAATAGCAACCTTTTTTTTTTGGTTTTACCCTTCATCAGTTTCCGGCCAAATTTTGCATTTTATTTGCCAGGGCGCATAGCTTTGCATATGTGTTGTCGTATGCTGCACCCCATTTCAAAACCATCACGTCTTGTTTTGTGGAAATGTTCGGTTTTTTTTTGTACGAGTTATGAAACAGTGTTTCGTTTAGGCTCTTCCTTCTACAGTTTTGTAACCCCTGTTCCTCTGTATGTGTCCCTACATTTCGGACCACTCCCCTCCAAATTTGGGCAATAAGTGTGTCAATTCGATCACTTACTCGGTCCCACAGTGGCAATGCTCTGCCATTTTCCACTCTTATTGTTCGACTGGCGTGGGATTTTGAATTCGTGTAATTTGTGTTTGCTTCATTTTTTGCAACGTGTGCTTCTCAAACTTCGACCTCGGTTTTGCATGCCAGTCAGCTAGCCCGTCTTAAGTGCTGAAAACTACGTGGGGGAGGTACGAAAGCCAGGAGTACGCTGCTAGTGTTGTACCGGAAACAATTCACTTGCAAGAATGAACTGATGAACTGATGATAATGGTGGGTACGAATGAATTTGACGATAATGAATAATGCTGATGATGATGATGATGACGATGATGATGACAACGACAATGATGATGACAACGCGCGAAAAAAAAATGAAGAAAACGAAGATAGACCGAGAAATCCGTACCTGCCCCAAAGCTACCTGATGAAGATGATGATGTTGATTCGATGATGATGATGATGATGATGATGATGCAAATGTTGACGATAAATTCTGAAAATGAATTATTGAGATGATGACCCTTTACTTGAACGCAACCAATGGTCCAGGGCAGTTGCCGGGAGCGTGTAGGAAGGGTCGAGGGCGTCCAAGGGACCGACGATTGAACCCGGGCCGGCCAGAGTAGTGGGGAGGGGGTGTCTTAAGGGAAAAATGCAGGGTTTCCAATGGTCCTGGTGCCTGCTTATTCCTTGCTAAAGCAAGAGCAATTTCAGCCAGCGCAAGCTGGCTTTCGTAGCAACAACACTACTCACCACACCAATGCCGACCGCGACAAAACTTAAAAGTACAAAAATGGTTAAGCAAGTGTAGCCGCCAATATGCATCGGTTACAAAAAGGGTTGTCGATATCACAGGTATGCTGCAAACGCAGTCGGCTAAATATGTCGCAGATAGCCAAACCAGCGATGGCCGTGAAGAAACCAATTTTCCCAAGAACGCGCCCGCTCATTCCAAGAATGCAAAACGTCATGCGACGGACACGTCCAGGTAGGCCCACAACAAGCCGCAGCAACTTCTGGCGAACAACGTCTATTTGATCCAAATTTGCCTGGTGAACACAACCATGACCCAGACCAAAAGAGTCACACGGGTGACGACGGCATCAAAAAAATTGTAATCGGTCTTTCAATGGCAAATTGCGTTCACGTATTGTTTGATGGTGGGCATCCAACTCTGTCCTGCCATCATGTCCCAGGCAAAATATGCGGCCAAACCATGTCTTGATAACCTGGTTTTGATGTGTGTTTTTGTTGGCCCTGTGTGAGTAGAAAGGATGGTGGCTGAGCTTCGTTCGTTAAAAAAATAATTTGTCGGTGCTCAACTGCGTAACAACATTACCACATGTTCAATTCAAAATAATCAACAATCCCGGCTGTAGGGGCAAAAAAAAATGTCATCGGCAAACCTGAGGTCTAATAATCGTAGCATAAACGACGAATGCTGAGGATACGTTGTCTCACGCCAGCGTTACGTACTCTCAAAATTTTGACTGACATCTGAAAAACAATGCGCAAATCCACATTGTTCGGAATCGAGGCAGCGAAAGACACGCCAAGATCACAAAGGGATATTCGTTGTGTGTTCCGATTTACGCCCGCAAATTCAATGATATATAACAATACATCGACAACAAGATTTGTTTTGATCAAGTGTTCCTTCAATATTTTTAATACATAATATGACCGAAACCCCTACTGCTCTTCAAGTTGAAAGGCTTCCAACGGACGTTCGATACGTGCATTTAAGTAATTTACACAATATATATATATAAACGCAAACCGAATGGCCTAAAATCAGCGGCGTCAAGGGCACGCGTTTGACTTGGGGAGCATGAGGAAACGTGTGATGGTCCATGCGGCTGCCACATCGTGAGAAAACACGTAATTGTACAACAATGACAATACCGATCCAAAATCGACCAGCGCAAAATTCGCCCGTTCTGCCACCACCCCAACGTCGTCACTACCTTTGTTGTCCTTGAACTTATGCAATGCCTGTTTAATGTTTTCGAGCGTCAACGTTTGTTTTGATAACAGTGCAAGTTGAGAAGGTGGTTCTGGATTGCCAAAAAATCATCACACCAAGAGCTCAATTGTTCCCAGTGCATTTTCCACGCCTGTAGTCATTTGGAACACATGCGTCCCAGCCTCGGAACCAGGGAAAAAAATTAGCATACCTTCCTATTCCATTCGTGTGGACTTGCTGTTTCCCCGCCTTGGAACCAGCGGTTTCCATTTGCAAGTGTTGGAAAAATGTATGAAATTGCAATTTCCTGGGAACCCTTGCGTATCCATTGTTGCAACACTTGTAACCGCAATTTTTTTTGTCTCCAAAGCTCTGCGTTGGCAGGGATTGAAAAATCACGTGGTTTTCCGGGAACCTTCGGTTTTCCACTCGTTCATTGATACTGATACTTAAGATTTGGTGGCTGCGTGTTTTACCTAGTGGCGAAACGATTTTTGTGTGGAACAGATTCCTTTTGATTTGTTTCATGGATCCAAACGAAAGGATTGTTAAAAAATGCGCCCATTATGCTTTGTGAGTTCATCATGCTGCGGTGTGTACCCAATGACCAACACTCATGGCCAATCTTGACCATGCGAGCTGCAGACTCATTCTTTTCTCCAATGGGGTTTCGGACGTTGCGTCTGC
>Ga0126342_10001988_pt1 | contig 30744 bp, 38 predicted proteins | sample Cyp1metagenome_FD_92528 | JGI IMG/M metagenome (GOLD analysis project Ga0126342, IMG submission 92528) | Coral microbial communities from Lord Howe Island, Old Settlement Bay, Australia - Cyphastrea 1 metagenome | ecosystem: Host-associated > Invertebrates > Cnidaria > Coral ...
ATAGAAAACTGGGTTTGCAATGCCTTAAGTTTGGTTTCACTTTTTGGATCTGGGCTGGAACCATTCCACAAAAGAACATACTTGGGGACCATTCTATAGAGGGGGTGTTGGGTTTCCATTTTATAGTAACTGACTCAAGATATCTCAAGATGATCCTAAGATATCCTAAGTGATTCCAAATGGAGCTGTGCAAAGCTGTGCTCAACATGTCCAAGCAATTCCAAACATAGTGTGTCCAAACATCACCGATCCAAGTTGACAGACCTCATCGGTCCTGCGGCAAGTCTTTGGTTTTCACCAACTTGTCCGCTGTCACCTGACCGGGAGGCGCCTCCCGCGGGAGCAAGTCCTGTGCTGCAGCAGCATAGACATCGTCACGGAAATCGTTGGAGTTCCCAAGGGTGAAGAATGTGTATATGTATAAATACATAGATATAGGTATAGATAAAGATGAAGATATGGATATAAATATGTAGATGGATGGATAGATATAGATACAGTTAGATATTGATATAGATATAGTATAAATGTAGATATAGATATTTATTGATTGATTGATTGATTGATAGGTAGATAGATAGATAGATAGATAGATATCAAAACATAGATGGAGCATGGTTATCCACCCAATAATGGGAATCCCTATGAATGGATTGATGACCATCTCCCAGCATTCGCAATTTACCCAAGTATTGCACATTGCATACCTCTGTACACATATGTATATAATATAGACATCTGTTCGTGCCTGCTATGCATCGAAGCTGCCTCTCAGCCCTTTTTTTTGCCCGTCTTCTGCTGGTTGGTTGATGTCACACCTGTTTGATCAGTTGGATGCGCACGTTCGACGCGTCCCACCGATCCAACAGGTCATCTGTGCAATCAGATGGGCAAAACATCTAAAGTTGAGGGTGGGTGGCAGTGGGGTTTTCACTTGAACCACCGAGACTGCAGTACGCAGTCTCTTCCCTCATGTCCCTACGCATCATGATGCTGCAAGACATCTGTTCGTGCCTGCTATGCATCGAAGCTGCCTCTCAGCCCTTTTTTTTGCCCGTCTTCTGCTGGTTGGTTGATATGTAACACCTGTTTGATCAGTTGGATGCGCACGTTCGACCACACCGCGCAATCCGACCAAACCGCTCGGTGTGCTCTGACTCCAAGAAATCAACTCGTCCAGCAAGGAGGCAACTTCGGCCTTGGGGTTCGAGGGAAACTTCTTGATGGCTTGTAGGAGTGGTTCCGTGTTCACCTGTAGCTCGCGCCAGCCTTCTTGCTTGGCCAGGGCCAGGCTGTCGCCAGTGAGCGGCGTAGGCCTGCACCGTGGCAGGTGCTTTCCCGGATTGGGCTCCCTTGCGGCGTGTTGCAATGACTGGGACATGCGCCAGTGCTCCCACATGTCGTTGCAGGGCGGCACCGGATGGGTCTTCCTGGGGCAGCTGCCAGGGCCCGGCAAAGCCATGTGGGCGTTACCGAGGTCAATCAACCTCTGTACTGCCCCTATGCCAACCTGCTGTGGCATGTGCGATGCCCCTGCTGGGGTGAACTGTAGCGCCACCGCCATGACTAGTATGGCTACGGACATGCACCACGAGTTGGCTATCATCCGGTGACGAGACCGATGGGCAACTCCTTCCAGCCTTGTCCAGCCTGCCGGGAAGTTGCGCAACTGTTCGTTGAAGGCCGGGGGGAATAACCTCTGGTTCCCCTTCGCGGTACACCATGGCATGGTCTGCGTACTGCCATGGGGCAAATTGCCTGCTGTCATTCAACCATCGCTGTCTGGCTTCCTCTGGGGTGTGAAGCTTGGGGCGGGCTGGTGGTGGCCGCCCGCTCTCATCTGGCGCGGGGGTTGTAAAACAAGGTATCTTCCGTTTGTTCTCGACCACGTCTGCGTGGAATTGCAGCCCTCCCATCTCCATGTGACCGGGCTCTTGCTTCGGGAGGCCCAGGCACACTTGCCTATGGCCATTGTGCTGTGACCATTGAATTTTCCCGTTCGTGAGGGGGTGCACCTTGACTTTTTTCCAGTCTATGTTCAACCACCATTAACGTGCTCTGGAGACCAGCGAGGAGTCTGCTGAGTCAAAGACCACTGGTTCTGCCCCCAAGCGCTTGGACATGTAAGCGCAGCCGGCCGGGTCATTCTTGATGACGTTCTCTGCCACCACGATGAGCTTCCTGCCCTGCAGCAACCCCTTCAGATTGTCAAGTCCGTTGGCGAACTGGACGAACTTGTTGCCTTCCGGCAGAGACGTGCCCGCTTTCCGGTTTGTGACAACGCTGAAGTCTGGGCATGGGGTGCCGGCTGTTATCACAATGGTGCACTGCTTGCTTGGGTCAATGGCCGCGATCTCCGTCGCCAATTGTTGGTTGTTGTCTTTCAGGAAGTCGCCCCGCGGAATGAGGTCTGGGTATCCTTCATGCACTCTGGGTCTGTTTCCCAAGCTACCGACATCCTTGGCGTTCCCACCAGCAGCTGTAGCGCCAGCCGGGCAGATGCCACTCCGTCGCAGAAAGACAGCAAAATGATGTCTTCCCCTTTATATCTGGACCTGCAAGCGCATAGGAGTGACCTAACGGTCAATGCTCCGGCAGTGTCGTTCTTCTGCACTAGCACCAGGACATGCAAGGAGCCGTTCTCCACATAGACATGGGCCCATCTGCATGCTGCTAATTCGAGTTCTCGCAACATAAACCAGCATCCAACTACCAAGATGTCCTTCCTGTGACGTGGATCACTGAAACGGAAGGGAGTTTCGGTGAAGTCTACCGGAATGGTGGCGAGTAGCTCGACGTCAAAAGAGTCTTTCAAGGCAGCGGGTCCCAGGCTGCGTCCGATGCTCCGTGCATAGTCCTTGGCGGTGTGCTTGATGATCTGAAGCACTTCCATCTGTAAAGTTCTTCTCTGATGTGAAAAGATGGCCTGGAAATAGGTCTGGGCTGACGTATATCCACCTTCTTTGAGAGAAGCCGCAAAGTACTGTAAGTATCGACTGCAGCGACACTGGCCACGGTGCCACTTGCCATATGTGACACAGCGTGACATAAGACCTGACCTTGCTATCCGTTGCAGGTCGAGTGGTATGGGCACGCCTCCAGGGACTCAATGCAACGGCGGCGGTTGGCAGGCAGAGCGGCGTCCATCGCCATCTGGAAGCAAGCCCTCTTGGTCGGCCGGACAGTAGGACAATCCCACCTAGACGGGCCAGAGTCGGAGGCTCCGGCATGGCCAGAAGCCAGTAGGTCTACCTGCCATGGAGCAACTCCAGCTTCGATAATCGCTGCTGAGGCTCGAGAAGCCAACTCCTCGACCCCTCTGATCGTCAGCTGGACCAGCACAGGGGCAACCTCCTGCAGCCCTACATCGCGCAAACGCTGCCACAACGCCGGCAGGTCACCCGTGGCTTGAGCACTCATGCTATCCTCGGGAACTTAAAATGAAATGAGATGGCGAAACCGTGAATAAATATGGTAAGGAGACATGCATGGCTTTGAAATGTGGAGGTATGTGAATTGTGTTGGCCGCCCTGCTGTGACTCGCATCCCGCCAGCTGGGGATGAGGACAAGTGGAGGGGGGGGACAACCCGCTGTGACCCCCCCAGACGAGGTCGGAACCACGCGTTCCACCCCACGCATGTTCCCAACCAACTGTGGGAACCCGGGTGAACAAGTCGGCCACCTCAGCCCCGCCAACTGGGGATGAGGGGGACTTAACCAGACTGGACCCCGAACCAACTGTGGGGAGGGGATTGGTGAACCAACACCAAAAATAAACTGAATAACAGCTATCCCCCCTCAACCAACTATGAGGGGGGGATAACGGGGAATCCTCCCAGCAACCGCGGGACGACCCATTGAAAAAGGCGGGCCCCAACCAGCCGTGAGGCCCACTGCAGCCGATGGCCCTGCCCCGCAACCAACTGTGACGGGGAGGTGTCACCGGAGAAACCGGAATCTGAAGGTGAAAATTTACTATGGATACAAGCAACAAACTACATGTGTCAGTGCTGAAAGTGTGACAGGCGATGAGCCCGAAAAACATCAAGAAAATGCAAAACCGCGGAGCACTCCGTGATCAGGTCGGAGCTGGAGGCATTGACAACGCCTCTGGCACAGTGGAGGGCCGAGGCCCCGGCCTACCTTGGAGCTGGCCTTGACCGACTTGGGATGGCCGTCATCCAGTGCCTCATTTGAGACTTGCCCGCTGGTGGACATTTGCCCGCTGGTGGACATTTGCCCGCTGGTGGACATTTGCCCGCTGGTGGACATACTCAGCGAGAGGCTCCAGGGCATCGACGAGGCCACAATGAGTCAGATCCTGTTGGGGACAGGACCTACGCTCCCCCAACCGTCGGGTCTTGGTGAGGCCGAGCAGCGGCAGCAACGGGGTGGTAGCCCTATGTGAGTCGGAGCCTTGCAGGCCGCCAACCGCGTCCTTTTGGCTCGGGCGCTGGAGGAGATGGATGCGTGCAGATGATGACGGCGGAGGCGGTACGGCTTGATTGCCGCCCTCGTGGATTTTTGAAAAAGTGGCTTGTTCGCCACCATGGGGGACAAGGGGGCTTGACTCTTCCTTTCTCCTCAACACCTCCAATGGCACCTCCAGCGGCTGGTCCAAGTAGGCATTGTCCGGGATGCATATGGCCCCCAGAGCCATCGCGGCCAGGCGGTCCAGGACCCTGGCAAACAAGCACAAAGTGGGTGCCAACTGCACCGTAGGTGTCCTCTCCCAGGTTGACCATTTGAAGAGGGTCGTGGCCATGTTCAGCAGGGTGTAGACCACGATAGGGCTGTCTGCGTGCAATGGCATCGCAGCATTCCTCGCCCGCTGCGAGTCCACCCCGCTCTTCACCAACCACTTAGCTGTGGTTGCCATTGCCGGAGCCAACGCGTCCGGGGGCCACTGCCTCTGCTTTCACTTGAACCACTGAGACTGCAGTACGCAGTCTCTTCCCTCATGTCCCTACGCATCATGATGCTGCAATCAATATATATATATATAGGTATATGTATATACATAGGACTATTGAATATTATAGAAGTCATGGAAGTCGGTTACCCATAGGTAATCCCAGAGAAGGCCCCATGAACGGCGTCTTAGCCTTTATCAACCCTTGTTAGGACGTGCCAAGCTCCTATTGGGAGGGTACAGACAGATTTACATGAGCAGGTGTGGAAATCGGAAACTTTGACGCAATGTGTAGAGTTTTTGGGATACAAGTCTCACAATATCATACCTGACATGGCAAAGTGCGGGTGCACTCCTTGCATCCATTCAAACACGTTGGAACAAACCAGTTTATCGCCAGCATCTGCCACGTCATGAGAGGCCCCCCATCACCAGCCCTATGGACCGGCCATGTCCTTGGAGCTTTTGTAGCCATGGTTACCAGCTGTCAAGGTGAACAGCGAGCCAAGACCTCAGGTCACGATGGGTGTCAATACTAAGTCATGGTCTAATGACTGGATGATCTCGGGGTACCCCCATGACTTAGGAAACTCACACATTGAAAAATTATCAGGTCCTTTTGCTTCCAAGTTTCCATATACAGTAATTATCCAAATGTTCAAAGATATATATATATATATATACACATATATATATATACACATATATATATATATATACACAAATATTAACATGTATACACATGTATACACATGTATATATATATATACACATATGAATATAATTGAATATATATATATATATATATATTGTTTGGGGAGAAACTCCAGCCAAACATTGTTTATCAGGCTTACAGTTGATGATCCACTGCATCCCTTGGCTTCGTAAGATTAATGGACTTGCTTTCTAAGTGACGGCTGTGCACAACAGTAACAACTCCATATACTGTAGGTATTATATATATATATAAAATATGTATATATATATATATATATTATATATATAATGTATATATATATAATGTATATATATATATAATGTATATATATATAATGTGTATGTGTTTGTTCTCCCCAGCCCATGGCTCATCCACTGGTCCCGGATCCCGGGCGCCCGGACTCAGGGCCACCAGCCATCGCCTCGCGGTCGCTCCCGAAACGGCTCTCTCCATGGCGCCAGGCTGGAGCAAAATTGGGCTGCGCCGGTGGCAGTAGAAAAGCCCATGCAATAGACATGTAGATGATGGATATTGCATATATTCATACATATTTATTTATTTATATATATATATATACTTATATATATATTAAAATAGAGATACTTATGTGGAGGTGTGTATACATGTGTGTGTGTGTCATGTATAGTTGTAGTGCATGATTGTATTTTTCAATATGTACATACATTTATTGTGTTGCTATACATACACATGCATCAAATTGTTGCATTGTGACCTAGTGTCTACAAATACAGATATGTCCAACACATAGTCATCGCACCACTACCTTGCAGGTCTGGCTTCGCAAATTCTTGGAATGGGGATCTGCGAACTGAAAAATAGGGCGAGTTCTTTTTCTATGAAACTGAGGGCGGTTAAAGAAGGAATGGTCTTTCAGGCTCTATCATCTGGAAAGGTTTCTGGAAGGTCTTGAATCTTCACTTTCCTCCCGTCTTTTGCAGATTTTACCCTCTGGCAATCAAACATGGTTTGCTGGAAAATCCCCCCACTTAGTTCGATGATTTGCTCGCTCCAACAACCAAAAAAAACCGAGTTCGGCAGGCCACCAGAGATGCACCTGCCGTGATCTCTCTGCATCGATAACATGATAAAAAAATATATAAAAATGATGAAAAAGCGCACTCTGACAACCTGCTGCTCTCAAAAAAAAAAACAGATGCCCGGCTATGGGGGAGTTCGCAGCCATGATGCCAGGTATTTCCCGTGCCTGACTTGCTCATTGGGTCCACCTGTTGCTCGCTCTGCTAGAACTTGTTGGAGCCGCTGGTTCGCGAGCTGGCGAATGGAACCATGGATTTACCAGCCCCTCGGGGGGTTCCTGTACATGTTCGTGGAGAAACAGATTCTGTCAAAGGGGAAGCCATGGAAAAGTGAGTTCAACCCGTCTGAAAAATGTGATTTATGATTCATTGTCTAAAAGATGGACTGGAAGATCAATACATCGTTGAAAGTTGAAACCTTCAGATGTTGGAAGTACAGGCATTTCACCAGATCAAATAAGTGCTGTTCAATCCCTCGAAACTGACCCAAGCCTTTCATATGTTTCACTGGACTGTAGAAATCCAGCTTCTGATCCACCCGTGGCACCTCTTCAGTTTCAAAGTCCAGATCTATGGGCCGCCTCATTTCACCTGCCCGGCCCAGCCTTTGGCAATTTGGGGCCTCTTGGCCCAGAAACAAAACAAATGCTTTGCCACAAACTAACTACGACTACGGTTACAGATGTTACAGTAGGTTACCTTCAAGATTCCCAAGCTCGCCCAGTGTCTCCATTTCTTCAGAACATTTGCGGGCGATGAAGCCAGCACTTCGGATGCCTCTCTGCGCGCTGAGAAAGGCTCACCATGGCGGCGCCAACCGGCCGCTGGGGGAAATGGATGGCAGCAGGTGGACATCCATGGGATGCCATGGGATGCCATCAAATCATGGGGATTTTAAAGATTTTACTGACCAAAATGACCAAAATGACCAAACTCAAGGGATCAGTTGGCCAGAACCAGCGGATATCCCAATGTACCATCCAGTGGTCAGTGGGGATACCATGTTGACATGTCGGTTTTTGCAGTAGTCTGGTGATCGCAATTCAGAATGATTCCGGCACCATTTGGGGAGCACTTCATTTCATTCCAAAAATAGGCCCTAATTGGGATGGGAGAGTATTGTGGATATCCACTGGTCTGCAATTTCTTGTCCATCAACGCGTATCAACCAGCCATGCCCTGACACAGGAACAAACCCTGGAAGGTGCAAACATCACTAATCAGCCTCAACCACCTTGTCACAACGGTTGGCGCGGAAAGACGCGTACCCAAGAATCACATGGCTCATGATCACTATCCCTATTGTTTTTGCATGAATTGATTATATGTTGGAGTATAAGAGTATTCCCCCTTTTGGGGGGACCCGATCTGCAGCTGGCTGGTTGCGATAAGGGTTGACCCGACAACTCATTTATTGTTCCAGCTCCTGGGTCCCATCTTTTGGGTTCTACGAAAGCAATCGCTCGCTGTGCGCCATTCCGGAGAACGTTGCGTCAGGAAAATAGATACCTGCTCCACAAAGGCTGATGGTCTTTCTGATGTGGGTTCCCAAGGAAAACTCATCAAAACAAAGGAAAATCATCGCAGAATATCATGTCTTCCTGATTTCTTTGGATGTTTCAAATACACAATATCCATCAAAATGAACAGTATCCGAACTTTCGACCTGCCACGACCCCCGCACGCCCTCCAAAAGGCCCAACGGCGCACGTACTGTTCTTAACCACTGAGATGTCCAGCTTACCTGAGTCAGATCTGAGGGAAATTGACTCGGGGACCTATTGATCCTTCCCCGAAATATGTATGGTCACTCCCACCCAACCAGAACCTACCTTCCTCGTTTGCTTTGTAGTTTTATGACATGCATATGCCATCTAGTCATAAACAAACATGAGAGTCCCAAGCAGTTCAGCAATGAAGGCATTCAAACCCTGGAACTGGGTCAATAGATTTCAGGAATCTCTTTAAAAAAAGTTGTGCTCCCAGGAAATTCATCGAAAAACATAAAGATTCCGCAAACCACTTGGTTTTGTTGTGTTCCGTGCATCGAACTAAAAAAAAAAACACCAGCAGCCTGGTTCTGGCAGTGGTGGAACTTTCTGCCCTCCGAGGTGAACGCAGAAATCCTGCAGGCACCGCCCCTTGCTCCACTGGTCAATGAATGCATTCTGATTCTGATGGATTTTTAATAAACACCTCCCAGAAACCATGACTGCGGATTTATACATGATAATTATATGATTATTTATTTATCTATTTATATAATATATCTATATATGTGTGTGGGATTATTTGGGATCATTATAGACTTGGGGGTGTGGAATATTAAGGGGATGGGAGTAGTGGATGTGGGGGGTGAGACCCGATTTATTGAGCAATACTATTTCCATTTGGCCTCTGCGTGTCTGCAAACGCACTGCGTGCACAGGCACGTCGATTTCCATAATATACTTGCATCTGTCTTGGATTTGTGGTTGAATTTTTATTCAATTGCTGATATCGTCAAATTCATCCTTGCTGCTGGTCCTCATGAAGAAATAAGTTGTCAGTGGAGTAAGTCTTTGGATACCCCTGCAAAACCTGCAAGGGAGACTGCATGCGTCCTCGTAGACCTCCTGCAGGACCGGTTTCTCGTAGAGCTCCACAAAGGCTTCCTGACAACGTCCGCAAGCGATTTCGCTGATTTTACCACTTAGGTCACCGTAGGTCCACTTGTGGCCCGACTTTCTTAAACATTCACGATTCAGGAGCCTAACATCCAGGGCAGGTCACATGGGGATGAGATTAGATGTCACATGGGCATCTTTCCATGGTCACAAGGCTGAGCAAAAGACCTTGACGGAAGGTGTGAGCCACAGGAAGAACGCGAAATGTGAGACCGAACAAAGCAAATTGAACCCCCTGCCCCCTAATAAAAAGCCTCCAGGCAGACTCTGGTTTCTTGTTGGACCCCTTTTGAGGTCACAGGATACCACGTTGACTCTCTGCCCTGGCACACGAATGGACTCGTTCAGCAACGGCACATCAGAGGCGTGCGTCCAGAAGGAGTCATGGACCTTAGGAATTGGTTGGCCATGGAAATTGGAATTGATGGTAGACCCAATGGTATAAGCCATTTCTCCAATATGACCAGGAATGGGCTGCAAAATTAAAGGTTTATCAGATGATGGTTTATATTTGGGTTTACCACATTACCTAGCGACTGCTACAAGTTACAGATTACAATCCAAGCCCAATCTGAGCATCATCCAAGTGTGGTTTCATCCATCTTCAAACAAAAAAACTCCGCGCTACCAGAATCACCCAGATTTTTTCCCAGCGCCGTACCTTTGGACACCAAGAAACTGCGGCAAAATAAATGCCTTGTTTCTGGCATCGCTCTGCCACCATCATCATGTGAGTGGCCTCGACAAACACCACAGGGGGGTGTTGTCTTGTTGTTCCCTTCAACATACCCTCTGGTAATTTACCCGTTTGCAAACTGGAAGTCATGGCCATTTCGTAAATTTGGTTCGATGATTTACCTGTTCCCAATGGTGATGTTCCAGTTTACAAACTGCAAGTACCATAGGCTACATGCGATCACGGGCCAAGCCACGTCCAGCGAATGCACGAAGTTGGGTGGAAAACCACTGCTCTGCCTGCCCTGGCAAAGCCGATGGTCCAACGCAACTGCAGCCAGTGAATCTTGTCAGACACGGCGAATCCAATCTCTGCGATAGGTTTGAACATAACGGATTCCAAATGCACGATCATGTTCTGCAACTTCGAAGACTTGTCACTGTCCCAAACTAACTTGTCCAGCCATGAATAAGGGGCATATCAATTCAAGTGCATCCAGCGGGTGTCAAATATCAACCCATACTGAACGCTACACTATTGCACCAACTCGATATGAAACTGTGATAGGCCTCTTGCCTTTCAGCTCAGTATTACAGTGGTTTTCTCGCATTTCGCTCCATTGCAGCTCAATGCACACCATGGGTTCAGGGTGACGCAAATTAATGGTTTGATTTGAGGCATATTTGATGATATGGAAGTTTCCGAAAATGGGAGTACCCCAAATCATCCAAAATCCCAGTTTAGCAAAACCCCAAATGTGGCAGGAAACCATTGGTTTGACCCATCCAATAGAGGTTTTCCTGCCAGTTTTGCTGTCAACATCGGATCGCTTCTCCTTGTCCATGATGGGCTGCTCCCCCGTCTTCAGCGTGATCTCGATCCGCCCCGAGAGTGGTCTCCACATATGTTTATATGTATATATATATACATATTTCTTTTCCAGGGTTCAGATTTAAGAGATTTAATTAAAATCAGTGTCTCAATCATTCCAAGCATATCTTTCTACATCCGCCCCAACCCTTCCAGCCCAGGTTGAACCCCCCTGTGCTGCCCGGCGCTCTGACGTTTGCTGGCCATGCGCACCGTCTCGGCTTTGCGGTACGGCTGCGAACAGCTGAAACCCAGCGGCGAAATCCAGGCCACCGGGGCCTGGCCCATGGTGGCAATGTGAGGAGTGGGATCTTTTGGGCGTGTGTGTATATATATATATATACATAGAGAGAGAGAGAGACAGAGAGAGAGATAGAGATATTACATATATAGACATGTAGATATATAGATATATCCTACTGAGCAACTGCTAGACGGGGTTGCCCAAAACCACCAGCTGGCCTCCCTAAGGACCTCTAAGCTGGTGGGCCAAAACGACACACTCAGAAGCCATAAATGCTCTGGAGCAAATGTGCTCACACATGGGATGATAGCAGGCATATATACTCTCGTATACGTATATTGTCATATATATATAATGTGTTTTTTTTTGGCGGTTCTCCGGTTGAAACCCACACGTTTTTTTCTGATGATTTAAACGGTTCGCACCTGCACACCGTTGAACATCTTGGTCACTAGTTTGAACCAGTCCTGGCACTTGGATGCTGCAAGTTGATCAAGTTGGATGCTGGAAATCCACAGCAGGTTGATGGGGGTCTGTAGTTATTCATACTTATCCACAACAAGAATCCGCTACAAATAGTAGTGTCAGCATCCCTGCCATCAAAATCTTAGGTCATCGGCCAAAACCAGGAAAAGTTTATGGGGTGTGGGTGGGTGTGGGTGTGTGTGTGTGTCTGTGTCTGTGTCTGTGTCTGTGTCTGTGTCTGTGTCTGTGTCTGTGTCTGTGTCTCTCTCTCTCTCTCTGTCTGTCTGTCTCGCTCTCTCTCTCTCTCTCTCTCTCTTATTTGTCTCATTTTATTTCTTTGATGTATCTCTACTCTCATGTCTTGTCCCAATTTCTCCCATGATTTTCCTATGATTTGCTATATACATATACATATATATATATAATGGGTCTCAATTTGTTGTTTTCAGGGCGTCCTGGATCTTCTTGGCTCCAGCAAAAACATCACCAATGGAAGCCAACACGAGCCTGGCGCATCTGGCGCTTTCCGGCGGAGTCGGGGGTTCCACGGCCAGTACCATGATACCACATACAGCGGGTCATCCCATTATATCATATTTTTTACCATGTTTCTATTTACTATCTGGGTCAAAACTAAAGAGAAAAAAAAACAATTATCAATGGTCTCATTATGGGTGGATTAGGCCCTTAGGCATGTGTAAAAAAGGGTTCCCCCAATTTCCATCCCAAAACTGTTGCCAGAACCACAATTTCCACAAGTCCTCTGTTGGTAATCCCATCCCCTGAACCCATGCCATGGGCATCCATGGGCCCCCAGAATATCGCCATCCCATGCCGTCCACAATTTCAGATTATTCTTAGGTGTACCACATGGCTTTGTCCAAAAATATGAAAAATACCCCCAATTCAGCATATTCATTTGAAAAGAATTGAAAAGACAGGTTCTCAACCACCAAATCCACCAACATGGCGACTCGGCGCACCCTGACAGGTATCGCGACAGCTCCTTGAGTTCGGCCGTCTCCACCTGGCCGTATCGACGAACGGCCGTCCAGGCCCCAAACTCCAATGGTGGATCAGGTTGATCAAATAAACAGCAGCTGCCCACGATGAAAATGGCACTTTGAGTTTTTAACCCCCACAGAACCTGGACAAATCATCCCCTACAAAAATGACGTGCGACTGTTGAGGTTTTTCGGAAAACCCATCGGTTTTGGACTGGAAGATTCTCCAGTTCCAGGTTGGCTGATGAAGCCCGATGAAGTGTAGATCGACTTTGGGGGAACAGCCACTTGTTTCGTCCTTTAAGAACGCAACATGCCAGTTTTCAGAGGAGCCCTTGCCCAACTTACCCTAGTAAGGCAATACCAAAGATCCAAAGTAATCAACTGTGCTTGAGAGAACTTGGGAAGGGTTGACAACTTTCTCAAAGCACCCTCCATCTCATTGAACCGGGCTAACAAGTTTTGGTGAACGCGACTGACAGCAGTTCTTTTCTGGCCACCTGCGCAACAATTGGCGTACGAAACCTGTAGAAACGAAAAGAGTCCTTCTGCATGTCGCAGCAAGATCCGTCCAAATTCCAAGAGTTCACACTACAAACTGCAACTGACTTTCGACCTCTACCTGCCCATTTGCCAAATCCCCGCTGTCGAATCGATCTCAACTTCAGCGGAAAGCAACACGCGTGCAACATCCAACCATCCAGCAGTTATTGAATTCTTGTCTGCACCAGCATCTATCAACAACTGTGCTACTTCCCAGTGGCCCTTGTAAGCCGCATGAAGCAAAGGCGTGAAGCCATCTGGTGCTGCATAGTCCTTCTCCGCGCCAGCATCTAACAACAACCGCGCTACTTCCAAATGGCCGTTGTCAGCTGCATGATGCAAAGGCGTACGACCACCTACGGCTGCACTGTTCTTCTCAGCATCAGCATCTAACAACAACCGCGCTACTTCCACGTGACCCATGTTTACCGCATCATGCAGAGGCGTAAAGCCATTCCGTCTTGCACTGTCCTTCTCAGCACCAGTATCTAGCAACAACCGTGCTACTTCCAAATAGCCCTTGTTTGCTGCATGATGCAGAGGCGTGAAGCCATCTGGTGTTGCACAGTCCTTCTCCGCGCCAGCATCTAACAACAACCGCGCTACTTCCAAATGGCCCTTGAAGGCCGCAAGATGCAGAGGCATGCGGCCATTCGTTCTTGCACAGTCCTTGTCCGCACCAGCATCTAGCAACAACCTTACTATTTCCAAGTGGCCTTCCCAAGTTGCAAGATGCAATGCTGTTGCTCCTTCTTCCTGTGCAGTGTTTCTGTCAGCACCTGCATCCAACAGCAATTTCAAAACTTCGGCATGACGATTGAAGGCTGCACAGTGCAAAGCTGTGGAGCCATCTTCTGTAGACCTAATTTCGAGATCAGCACGAGACTCAAGCAACAATTCCATGCAGCTTGCGTTGCCCACCCGTGCTGCAAAGTGTAGTGCTGGCCACCCATCACGATCTCTTGCGTCAGGGTCCTGTGGCCGTTGAAGCATCACCTCAACTTTTTCAAGCTCATTCTGCTCGCACGCAGAAACTAACTTGGCATCTTCATGTTTTTCAGATGGCCAAAAATCAAGAATCACAAGTTGCAAATCCACCGGCGGGAATATCTCTTGATCATCACAAAGCTCGACAGCACTGCCATTCAGAATTCTTTGTCTGAATCTAGAGCAATGAACTTGCTGCGAGAGATACTTTTTCAGTGCAAGAATAGATCTGCCTGTGCCCTGCGGCATCATCTCGTCTAACTTATCGGCATCAAGAACTGCCACTTGTGTGCCAGACGCGGCTAAAGACACGCGCAACATGGCTGAAGGTCAGGGCGTCTTGAGCCACAAGAGCTGATGGTTGTGCTGTCCTGATCTGTCAAGCTACTCCAGTTGTGTGAGGTCAGGTCCCTCAAATCCATTGTTTTGCCTGTTGTCTTTTATATGTGGTTTCCAAGAATTTCGTTGAACCTCACCAGGAGTATGATATAGATTTGATACACTCAATCGGCTTCTCAGCTTAAACTGTTGTAAACAAATTTCATTGCTGGAGGATTGGCACACTCGTTTTTTGTGACAAAACGCTTCGGCACAACCAATCAAGCACAATGTTCAGATTCTGATACTACCATGATAATCCCTATGAGGCCTACTAGAACGTCCGTGTTATTGATTTTTTTTTTTGCCACCAACAGATAATGGCAACCGGTGCTGTTCGGCCGACCCACTCAGGGTACCTCCCCACTTGCCTTGTCACCCACGAAGTCTCCCATATGACTTTGTACTTGCCGGAAAGCACCAATCTGGCAGCTGATCAGGTGGGACGAGGTGGGGCTATGGAGTAGCGGCTGCAGCAATGTTTGGTGTTTCATAAATGATCATTAGTTGTTGCCATCAATGATCGTTCTGTACATTCCCATGTTTTTTGGCTTACCCACATGCCATGCACGATCTCTCATTGAAGGGCCGCTTGGCATTTTTCCTCCCCAACGGCGGAAGATGAAGAGCCGTGCTGAGCTGGCGCATGATGGATTGGAACAGCTCACCAAAACCAATGTGGGCTTAACCAGCAGACATTTGCACCCCTATCTAGTGGGCTGAGCCGAGCCATTTGACAAAGACTACTCAAGTAGGGTTGAGTATAGACCCATTTGAACTTGGAAAGGGCCACGTAGCTGTATGTTTCCAGGAGCTACCGACAAACTCTTTATGTTTGCCTAGGAGTTCTTCGGGATGCTGGGCTGCCATCACAAGCAGCGGTTTAAATGCCACAGATTTCCCCAGTGGATGACAGAAACAACCAGCAAGCAATGTTGTCAGTAGCTCATGCCTCAGGCAGCTTTTCTGAGAGCCCCAACTTATGGATCCAAACAAAACTATACCTCTGAGAGATTCTCGTGACATTCGTGACCTGTTAGACCTGTTATATTTTGGGGTGACGTGTTGCAATTCAGATGCGCGGTCCTCAGCTGACTTTGAGCGGCACAACGTTGACTCTAAGAGCGGTTGGTGTCAGCGGAACAGAACGCTATTCCCAACTCACTGCTTGGTGCTTGAACCAAGCTCAAACAAGAGGTTCCTCAAGTGATCATCCAAGTTGGAAAGTACCTGAAAATCAAAAATCAAACTACCAAGCACTTCTTCCTTGCCATCATTTTTTCATCCATCACTTACCACTGTTTTGCCTTTTTCGCTGGTCACCAGCCCCAGCCTCGACACCAGGCCGCTGCTGGCCGGAAGGCCCAGGCTCCTTATGCCCCGTGGGCTTCCCTCAGCCCAACGTCAATGAACTGCGTCAAGGTTTTCACTGACGGATAGTCGAACATCAGAGTGTTGGGCATCCTCAGCAAGCAAGTGATTGTTGGGGTCCGAAAATGGGTTACAAATTTGGGAGTGCATTGAAAGCTGTTAAAAGTTTGATTGGGATGGGAAAAACAACTCACAGGGCTTCAGGCAACATGCCCACACATAGAGCAAGTTCAACACGCCCAGCCCGAGAACGAGCTAGGGATAAACTCAAACAAAGCAGTAAATCGGGGATCGTTTTCAAAACAAACCTAACCGGTACATAGCTTGGCTAGGTTCAACAGCAGAAAGGATTGGGAACTCACAATTTTATCCGCGGACCACAGGGGCCTGCTGCCACTCAACCGGGGGAACACTGTAACCACAAACAGGTAATCCTTTTTGTTGAACCATTGAACTATCCAGTTTCAGAGACTTAAATCACGTGTAACTGTATAAATACATATAGGTATACACATGCATACGTACATTTCATTACATTACATGACATTATATACATGACGTCAAATCATATCACATCATATGACATGACAGTATATACATTACATTGTATAACATTACAGTGCATTGCATTGCACTACACTACATTACATTGCATTACATTACCTTGCATTACATTTACCATTTTCATTACCATTACTGTTACCGTTACCGTTGCCATTCATTACCATTGCGTTGGATACATTAGGGCAATCACCACATATATTACATGCATTACCATACATTGTATAACATTACAAACGGTACCTAACATTACATCACATGACATCAAATGCCATCACATGACGTCACATCACATGACATCACCCAGCATCACATCACACGCATCACATAACATTACATGACATTACCTAACATGACATGGCATGACATGACATTACAGTACAACAACAGTACATAACATAACATTGCATGCATTACATACATTGCATACATGACATACATTACATACATTACATTATTGAAAAAAAAACACACACACACACAACATAACTTAACAGTATGTATATAATTATATATGTATATAATGGACTTGATCTGGACCTCCTTCACCAGGTCTATGGCCGAGCTTCTGAAGTCCCGCGAAATCCTTGGAGATGGCGTTCGCAAACTCCACTGCGGCGAGGCTATCTAAGCCTCGTCCGGCCGGGTCCACATTGGGACCCCGCCGGGATAGCACTAGGTAATGGTATAATAATGGGATATCATTGAGATATGTGGGAAAATAATATGAAAAACATGTATATATATATATGTACAGTACATATAATATATATATACATTGAATACTATTCAATCTGATAAATTTGCAAAAAAATGATGCGATAATGAGAAACGATAGTGCAATTCGGGGTACCCCGTGACGGTGACACAGCAAAATATCCAGCTGCTCAAATCCCTCAGCTCCATGAGCAGGATTTGCATTCAGGTGATGACCACATAATCAAGAAATCTCAGACTTACAGGCCAAAAAATGAAACATTCACATATTATATATATATACACATTATATATATATATGTGTGTGTATTTATATATATATATATGCAAATATTCGATTCTATATAGACTTCTTCATAGTCTAGAATATTCAGAAGTGACCACTTTGGCCCTTAGCTGTCAGTATGACACCCCAACAAACCACCATTAGGCGTGGGGGCCCGGCTCCTCGCCGGGCACGCCGGGGCACCAGCGTCCATCAGGGGCTCGTCATTCTCAAGGCTTTCCACCCCGATGAGGGACAGCGCAGTGTCCTTCACGATTTCTTCGATCTCGGAGATTGCGGGGCCTGCAACAAAAACCACGGATTTGACCAAAATTGTGATCAACAATGGGGCCATGGGATGCCATGGGGACTTAACCAACAACGAGGATTTCATCCACATTTTGATGGTGGTTTCGCCTGATTTGACTTGCAAAAATATGGTGGTTTCATCCCAAAAGCTACAGGGCTTCACCAACAACAATGGGATTTTTCATCAACCAACATGAGGATCCAAAAAAATATGGGCATCGGGGTACCCGGGTACCTATCTCCATTTATCCATGAAGTGGGCGAAGGACATCTAGGGCGAATCTAAGGGCAATAGAAAGCGGGTCTGGATCTGTCGGGAGTTCCAGGTCACCAAACTAGCAGATGGACCAGTGGCCCGAAAGAGCCAACAGAATTTGTTTCAAGGGACATTCAAAAGGTGTGACCTGAACAGTACACCCAAGTCTATTGTTTTCAGAGTGTCAGCCAGATTCCCTATAGGCATCATCTACGAAAGTTTCCATTTTTGTTTGGCCAAAATCCATCAGAATTCAACTTCTTTGGGATGCAATGAACCCCCCATTTCGTTGGGAGTCCAAGTCCCCCCATCTGTGCCTTTGTAGGGCCCAGAGCCAGACAGCTCCGATGCAGCTTGGGGTGCCATGGCTGTCATGTTCGGCGCCATGGCCCCCATGTGCTGTGGAATCTGCAGTTCGGCCTGTTGGTTGAACTGCATCTGTCGTGGCGGCGGCGCCTGTCGCGCGGCTCGGGGCTTCGGGCGAAACTTCTTCACCATGCGAGTCTTCTTCACCACTTGCCCACCTGCGTTGCTCGGAGCGGTGTGGTGCTGTTGAAACCAGGGATCAATGGTGAGCTGTTCAGATTGCAACTTTTGGAATACAGTTCGGATGTCTCTTGATCACCACCCTTTCTTGAGATTTTGCCGTTCTACCAGTATTTGCGGCGAATCCAGCCCAGTTCCAGTGTTCCTGAATCTAGTTGTTGGCTAGTTGTTGGCCAAAAGAGCAACAGTCCTTTCATGATGAACCATCACCAACAAAATGGCAGCTGCAGCACTCCACCTCAGAATTCCCCACTTTACTACTGAGGGAGCCAGATGTTTGCTTGTCCTTGCTCCATATTATCACAGCTCAGAGCCATGGCCTCCACCTCCGCCCGTATTTCCCAGCGCTGCTTGGCTCTTGTCGTGGCTCTCGCGCATGCCGCTCTCAATGAACTCGGACAGCAACTTCACGGATGGGAAATCGAACATCATGGTGGAAGGCAAGGAGATTCCTGCGAGTCATGTCGGAGTTTAGAGGATGTCAATGGTAAGGATTTGGAGGTTTCCTCCAGACTTTGGGGATCCCCCATTTCAAGAAACCCCCATTTGGGTATGACATGGTATGACTGGATCCCAACTTTGTTGGAAATCTCCAAGGCCGACACAGCAACCAGGGAATGCAATTGCCGAATCCCATTGAACATGGAGGACCCCTGCCCAAATTGCCACGTTTACCAAGCCGAGAGCGGCTGCTGTGGTCTTTGGGTCTTTGGGTCAGGGTTGGAAACCCCGGATTGATAGGTCTGATAGGTTGCCTGCGGTTGCCTCAGCTATGAACATCTGTCAAAACTCAAACATGCCCACAAATGATGTTTCATTAAGCTCAATTTTACTTGCGCCCCGTCATAGTTGAAGGATGTTGAAGGCATACTGCGTGGTGATGAGAAACCAAGGGATTGGAAACTCTTCAATATTCCTGGATGGCCATGATGGCAAAGTCCAAAACCTTACCGGAAAATTCCTGGACAGCCTGGATGTGTCAATTCTCAGCTGGGAACAAGCCAGCAACTCTGCCTGGCCTGAAAACTCCTTTGCCAATGTGTTCCCAAACTCCACTGCAGCGAGGCTGTCCTCAAGTTCAGCCAAGGCTTTGCATGTGGCTGACAAAGGGGCCAGGTTTGCGCAAAATTTGGAATTTCTCTAAGGTATTCCAAAGGTTCCGTGTACTTTGAAACTCCTCAAGTCTTCGAAACTCTCAAAAAAGCGGAGTCTTCCCCAAAGCTGCTGGGTATTTTTCAACCTTCCCTCAATCTTTTTGACAAAGTGAAACTCGATGCCAGGTACTGGAAAGTCCCCAGTAGCGTCAAGGGACTAGTCCAGCATCCATCAAGGGCTCATCCATGTCCAATTTGTCCACACCAATGAGGCCCAAGGCTACGTCGCCTCAGGGAAGCACTGCAAGATCTGGGCCGATCATGAGGGTTTAAACTGGGGGTTTACCAGGTGACGAACCAACAATGATGAGGATACAATCCACACCAAGAATGGGGATTCAACAAACAAGACTATAGTAGCACTTGAAGCTTTTGGGTCGTGGCGTATCCAATGGGTGAATGTACTGGCATGGATGAACTCTGGGGGATGAACATCGATTTTCCAGCTGTTTAGGTGTTCAAAACAGTACCAGGTTTCTGTTCCATGTCCATATCATGCCACTCATCTTATCCGCTGCAAAAGTACAAAATGGGAATTTGGAAGACAGCCTAGATTGATCAGATTTTCTCTGCACCCCCTGGGAAATTCTTCGGACAACCACACAAGGATAGAACCTCGAATCAACTGCAGGCCGGAGAGGCTTCACCCCAACCAGCCCTGGCCACTCAGCCGAAGAGACTCACAGTGGAGACCACCTCTTCTTTACTTGGCCCACTGTACTGGCTCACAGCCCCACCTCCTCCTACCAAGGGGACCAAGGGCAGTGCAGTGATGGGATGAAAATCCTGTGATGATCAACCGATCAACCCCCATGAAGGACCCAAGGACCGTGGGCCCACGGCCTCCACCTCCTACAACTTCCTCATAGACTTCCTCCTCCCAGTATTCTTCCATCTCCTTGCGCTGAGTTCCCAAAGGTGCCTCAAAAAACTCTGGGGTTTTGTACCATACAAAATCAGGAGGGAAAAGTGCAAAATGTTTGAAACCACAAACTCCAAACAAACTAGTCGTTGCAACATTTTACAATAGTTGTCCCCCTTTTCAACTCTATTGAGGATATATGCAGGCGCTTGAACGAAACAGAAGCACAGTTGTTCTACAAACACCAATGCTCCATATACCATTACCAAAGACCACCTGTGGACAACTTGTTGGAGAAGGACATCACATGCCAGGTGTGGTCTTCCAACAAGTAGCAAATGGGCTATTCAACAGCCAGAGTGAAGCTGCTGAAGCTACTGAAGCTGTCCTCACCCTCGCCACCAAAGTAGCTCATCGAACCCGTAGTGGTGGGTCGAACACCCACAGTCTTGGGAGTGATCCTGTGCTGGGGCCATGTTCTGTGTACGTCAGGACAGATCCTCGGAATCGGACAAAGTCATGTTCAGCGAAAAAAACGTGTCTTTCAGATCTTTCAGGAGCATTTTTGGGGAAGTTCCACACCACAGCCCGTGTCGTGTCCTCTTCAGAATCGCTTCCACGGCATCTTGCCCTGACTGATCGTGTTCTGCCTGGAAGATCTGCAGAGCTTTGTTGCTAAACTCCTTGGCCTGCAGGGCGTCCCAAAATGAGTAGCCTCCTCTAATCAAACATGGCTGGCTGCATATTCCAGCATTTATATAGATGTTTTTCTCCTTGAAATTTATATTAAAACCTCCATTTATCGGGGATTCCATTGCCTTGGAGTACCGGAGGGTACCTGCAAAAAAACACACCACAAAGGTTTATTTCAGTGGGAAGGCAAGCCATTTGGGAAGGATCAGGCCACATGGGATCGCAACTCCTCCACGGCTGCGGAAGGGCCTCGGGATAGCGCTTCGCACCCTCAAACTCGGCCAGTTGAGCTTTCAGCAAGTAGAAATGCCCTTCAGCAGAGGCATCGTTTACTGACCTTGGGACAAAAGATCTGCTGGGATATGCATCCCAGTTGGCAAGTGGACAAAATATTGTTAGCTGGGATATGACCCCTTTCGATTTAGATACAACCGGTATATATTTGGGACATAATCCGTATAGCTGGGACATATACATCTTTGTATATACACACACATATATACACACATATATGTGTATTTACATATATATAGCTGGGATACAAATCTGTTTATTCCAGGATAAAAGCACAGCTCTGAAAGTCCGGGGATCGTCTCAAGCTGCCAAGCATCTCCGCCAGGGGAAGGCCTTCATCGATGTACTTCTGGGAGTCTTCTGGCTCGAGGCACATCATGTGGGCCGTGGCCAGGGACAACCTCACAGCGGAGATGTGACGATCCACAGCGACCTAAAGGAATACAGCAAGCTGAAGTGACTGAAGTGGAATCATCCTCAGATTTGTTGGTGTTTCATGTAGAATTATGTAGAATTATGTAGATATACATATTATATAATATATATATAGTATAACAGTATATCCCTAATTTAGATTGGAATATACATATATCATATGTGTATATATATATATACCAACGTCAAGGAGGGTGTTGTCGCCTATCCAGGGGATGATCAGTTTGATGTGGTCGTTGTTAGCATCAAAATCACCACAGAGGTTGTCGTCGACGGCTACTCTGTTTTCGCTCTGGGCTTGTAATGGTATTTTGTAATTGTCGTCGTTTGCTTAATTCTCAATTTTCTGTCATTCCTGATGCTTATCATTCTTGAGTGTCATTCTTCCTAATATGATGTTCATTGTCGTCATCACTATTATCATAAATACGTAGGTCTATGTCTATTGTGCGTACTATATATCCATGTCTGTATCTACGTATCATATAAGCCCCTAAAAGAAATAGAAAAGTGAAATCCTTCAAAATGTCCCGCTGCCAAGTAACAGCGCCCGAACCAGCAGCGCGTCATCCTGGCACATCATCCACCACCAGGGGTTGTTTTGGCCATCGGGGAATGGTACCCTCCAAATGGGAAAATGGCCCACGGAGGTTATGAATGGTTTCAATGGTTCTATTAATTACTTGGGAATTACTTGGGAATGGCACTATTTCAACAGGTTTCCATTCATAGAAAAATATTCTGACTGAGAACATGACCGGCAAAATTGACCCATGCATAGATGGTGTTGTCCACTAAAACATGTTGATTTTTTGGTGCCAGGTGGATGTTCACCCCCGCAACTATGGCATAGCTTGGAACAAGAAAAAGTACAGGAAACCTCTCTATTGGGAAACAAAACAAGGATTTCTATATACAAAATGTCCTTCGACCAATCCAATAAGGAATCGGTCAGAACTCTGAAATTGGTATTCAGCAGCCCCTTAAGTGGAGTAACAAGATATCGCCTGAACATCCAAGTTTACTATCAACTCCTTCAATTTCCTTTCAAAAAAAACACGGAAACCCCCTTAACCTGGCCTCCAATGGACTGGAGATCTTCAGCGCATCCTTGGCTGACTGTAGCGCTCGCTCAAAGGCCGCGGCTGCGGGCCTCCCGGGGAGAGGATGGATCCAATGGTACCCATGCGCATCCAACAAGGCAATGATAGTGATAATTCATTTTTTATTGGATGTCACTAGTCCCCAATCTTTTGGGGAGACGTTCCCAATTTATTGCCACAGCGCAACGCCCAAAGACACTTTATTGGAACATCGAAAGGTCTCCAACTCCCGGCGCCTCTCTTCCGGCTCCTCTGTAGGCGCCTGCCAGGATGGGATTTACACCCCACTGACGCACCGACGTCCTCTCTGAGGCCATCCCAAAGCCCCCAGCGACCTCTTCAGCAGCTTGAAACCAATCCGCTTCACGCTGTTTGGGCTCCTGGGAGGGCGATAGCAAGGTGGTTTTCTTTGGCGAAAGTGGCAAGCTGAGGTTGTTGATCATACAGGTACAATTCAGTACAATCACTAAGTTGACACATGCTAACTGCTAGGACATGCTGGGGCCGGGAACAAAACGTTCAACAACTGCTCATCCTCAAACATCAATGGAAAAATCCTCTACTTCTATTTGGGTGATCCGGTGGGTCAAAAGCGTGGTACCCCTCTCCTCCTCAATCCTGGTGCGTCCCAAGAGAAAACTGGTAAATGCATGTCCCCCCGAAATGTGGTAGAATAGATTGAATAGATTTTGATGCCAATGCCATTTGGGTCTGCCGGTCCGGGCCTCCACTTCTTTGCCTTCGCTGCGAGCCTGGCATTTCTGAGGATGGAAACAAAAGAAACTGGAAATTTAGAAAAGAATGGATGCGTCGAGTTCCCAAGTCTTGGATACACCCCATATTTCAGAATGAAACCTAATGAACGTAACCTCTCTACCGAGTGGCTATTGCTGTCTACTTCTTCCAGTCGCCTCAGCACCACGTCATATTCTTACGATATCCTCATGATTGTTACAGGGGCTCAAAACCCTGATACCCCAATACCCCTCTGTTCACACCAAAATAGCTGGCAAACGGAATATCCATTCCCTCCATGTATACTAGGGTTTGATTAATAACTCATATGTTTTTCCGTGCTGTTCCCATGCTGGAGATCCCCCATCATATGCTTTATGGCAATCCCAATTTTAAGGATTATTGTCTCATTAAATTCCCATTATTATGATTCATTATTTATATGTATGTAATTATAATTTTGGGGATACAACCGGATAAGAGTAATTAGACCTTTTATGGTAATCAAAAAGCAGGACTACATGGGCATAATAAAACCATATACCATCCCTCCAAGTAACATAGACCCTGCCAAATAGGCTTTTTGAAGATGAGTTTTCAGTTTTTAGTTTAAAATTGGGTCATTTTCTGTCAAATTCAAGGACTCATTAAATTCCCATGATTCCCCATGTCTTCTGGTTGGCTCCCATCATTCCCTGGGCCACGGAGCCCCCACCTTTTCTTCCTTCGCCTTAGCTCGACGATCCATCTCCTGCGGCCAATAAAAAACAACAAGTCCTGGAAATTCTTGGAGAATATTGGATATAAACTCCAAGTTCTGGATATCTATATATCTATGTATATGTATGTATATATGTATATATATATATACCCGCAGGCCGGGGGTGCCGCCCAGAGGTTATGGGATCATGGGACCAACTCTTTAAGGTTTCATATGTGTTTTTTTAAGGGTTACCACGGTTTTTATAAGATCCTCTCAAGACTTAGGGTTAAATAGCAGATTTGGAACTCGGGTTTTATGCTTTAGGATTTAGGGTTTAGGGTTTTATGTTTTGGAAACAAGTCTCGTCAGCCAAGTTACTGGCCCTGTGTAGTGAAAATCCACTTCGCCGGCAGCACCCCTTTGCTGGCCATGTGTATATATATATATATATGTGTATATATATACATATATGTATATGTATATATATATATGTATATGTGCACATACCAAGACTTTCAACCATAGATATGCTCTATATATGTATAGATGTAAATATCATTCTACATTTAGATGAGTTCGATATTGGGCACATTGCTTAAGGGATCTATATATAAAGGAATGTGTATATATATATATATATACACATGTATATGATTATATATATATATATTCATGCAAGGAAATATATTTCTCTAGATGCATGATGATGGGTGCATACGTTCTTCTATGAGTAAATACGACGTGTGTGTGTGTGTGTCTCTGTGTGTGTCTCTGTGTGTGTCTCTGTGTGTGTCTCTGTGTGTGTCTCTGTGTGTGTCTCTGTGTGTGTCTCTGTGTGTGTCTGTGTCTGTGTCTGTCTGCCTGTCTGCCTGTCTGCCTGTCTGCCTGTCTGCCTTTCTGCCTGCCTGTCTGCCTGTCTGTCTGTCTGTCTGTCTCCATGCGCTCATCTATTCACATCACTGCCTTGGAAGTTACAAAGTTACCGACTCACACCTGCCATATCAGTCTTGAGTCGTCTTGAGCCATAGCGGTGATGGATACTCTAACTGGGTTGAGAGCTCATATGCTCGAGCCAAGGCTTTGGAACCCCATTTCCTGTCGCCCAGCCATCTCCTGTTTCTCTTCTTCCGAAGCTGCCGACAGCAAAGTTTGCGCCAGTTGAATACCTGAGATATACGACCCCAACCCTGCAAGCACCTGGCTTCTTAATTCTCCATCAGTTTCTTTGTCAAGTTCCACGTCTTCTCGCGGTCACAACACCAAATGAACATCCCGTTCAAGCCCAGTATCGCAGACTTAGTCCTACGTTAGAGGGAATGTTTGGCAGTTGAAACCCACCGATGCTTGACAAAAGCCACGATTGCATCCCAATAGTTGATGGTAAAAACTATGGCCATCATGCAGATGTTCCCTTCCATCACTACATAAAATCACTGAGTTCCTGAGAAGGAACACTTAGATCAATCAACCCAAAAATATTTGGTTATTTGGTACATACATATATACATATATTATGTATATAAATAATAGTATGTATGCATATATATATATATATAGTGTAGACATTTTTTTTTGCACGATGTGTCTTCGTCGCTTCAGATTTCTATGTCCGAGCCCAAGGTGCAGGCCCAGGCCTCACTTCTCCGATCTCCCATCTCACGTTGCAGCTCTCGACACCTGAGGCTGTGGAGCCGTGGAGCTGAAAAGTTGGTCCCAGATCCAGTTGGAGACCCCAAAATTCAGGGAAATACTGTGGATGGTTGCGAAATCCTGCACCAGTTGATAGGTGGTTTATCCCATTATTTTGTTTGGGTTTCAACCATCCAAGGTGGTGCAGGATTTCTTCCACCCACCGTATCATTGATGTATACTTATGAAAAACGAAACTTCTGGAAAGACTTTTCTATTGTTCTATCATTTTGAGGCTTGCTGTAGTGATAGTGGTTATGAAATAGTCGTCATGAGAATGACTACTACTGGTGACAATTCACTCTTGATATGATAATAATAGTTAATGCTTATGAGTCATGAAATAATGATTATTTGTCCTCAATACATATTAATACAAGATTACGAATAATGAGTACATATGTAGTTATCAGATCTTATCGCTATGTCTTTGTGTCGAGCCGTACATTCTCCCCGCCGCGTGTCACCTTCTGCACGCTGCAATTGCTCGTGTGAAGTCATTTAAATGCAGTCGAACTTCAGCCTTTCGTCGCAGGCTAGCTGGACTGTCTGGACTGCGAATGGTGCAACTGATGCAGTTTAGTGGAAATCCAAACTGGGCTTCAGGTAAATAAAACCCAACACAAGCTTGGAATAGGATGCACAAGCTGACACAAATCCACTATAGATTCCGCCATCCACAAATCAAAATGACCAGCCCGGACCAAAGCACCAGGCGCCCAACGTTTTGACTCAACAGCGTAAAACTCACTCTACACTCCTGATATGACAGGCATTCCTGTTGGATAATCTAATATCATCAATGTAAACTCCTTCATCCATGAGCCACTCAAGTAAGATATTTCTTCCGGCTACTCTGGTAGTTTCAAATAGCTATGGAAAATCTCTATTCTTATAGGTAAAACGTCTATAAATGTGGCATTGGCCATAGCTATGTCAAATTACCCGAGTGTATTCAACAGTCTATCATCACTGATTGTCGGCATCCAATCTCTCCCCATAGACGACTATGCCATTGAGTATCCATTGACCATGGTTCTACCATGATTACTGCTCCAATCCCGACTCTTGGGGCTGGTGAATTCGCCGCCCACTTTGACTTCTTCAATCCCTATTTTTTTCTATGCAATCACCATTTTCGCAATGTTCACCGCCTGCAACCTGCCTCCCAGCCAAATTGCCCCCACCTGCATCCTCAGCGCATCGGCTTCCCCCTCACGATCTCCCACAGCGTTGAAGATCCGTTGCGCTTCCACCGTCACGGCAGCACCTGATGGATGGAGTCGCATGGAGTTGTCCACCTTTCGTGACCGCATAACCACAGGCACCTCTCAAAAACTTGATGATTCTGGTCATCCACAAGACCAAATGAATACCCTGTCCTCCGGCAAACGGAGGAAAGAAATCTTTCACTTTTCAGAAACAACAAACGTACTTAGTAAATGGAGGCAAATGGGATGTTTTCCACTGCGAGGTTTGTCTACCAGAGGGGAGATTCCGTTGGGTGCTTTGCAAAATCAATTTTGGCGTCTTTCCTGAATCTTTCTACATTCAAGAGTTTCAGGGCCTTTAGAATGTTCTTTCAAAGATTGTATCTACGTATATGTAAACGTACTATAAGCATATATGTACCTACTGTATGTATATCACATGTATGCATCTACATTCAACTTTGTTGGAGAGAGATATCGATATGGAGGTGTCCTAAAATGGGGGTACTCCTAAATCATCCATGTTCATAGGATTTTCCATTATAAACCATCCAGCTATTGAGGATCCCCCATTCATGGAAAGTGCCGTATAGGTCTGACATCCCCACGTTCCTGGCCCCCTAGGCCTCGTTTGAGCTCGCCTCGCGCGCAGTAGGCGGAGCATAGCTGCAACAGCGCTGAGGCCTGGCAAGGGATGGTGGCTTGAGCATAGCCTGCAAACCGAAGGGATCGGGAGATTTTGGATTCTGGAAACAAACTTGGGGAATCCATGTGGTTTGAGCAACGAAAAAAAACATGAAAAAATGAAAATGGGAGTGGTCACCACGAAAGTGCCATCTTCACCCAGTTTTTTTAGGGGCCAGGGGCCCAACTCATTGGGGGCACCGGCGCCTCGCCCTTCTTGGTGCCCGTCTTCCGCGACAAATCCCGCGACTTCATCGCAGCCTTCAGACCCAGACGATTCTCCCGCCTCGGTGGATGGAGATTCGCCAAAAATAAACGGATCCAAACTATCCAAGGAATATGCAATTTGTTGGGGGTGATGACCTTGAGATGATTTTGAGACATACCCATCTTGAGTTCGGAAAATCGGACGCACTCAGTTTCTCTCAGGTGCAACTTTTGAACGAGAGAACTGCAGGAGCGAAAACACAAAGAGATGCAGAAATCTTTCCAAACACTGGGGGAAATGTGAAAACTGTTACTCTGGAGAAAAAACCTTGGGAAAGCATCGCTCGGGAGCCTCACCCACATCTCAGGCGGCATCTGCGGTCCACGCCGGATGTGGACCACCCAGATACGTCGAAGAAACAAATGATTGAAAATTGGAATTCCCAAAGAAAACTATTCCATCTTTCTGGGGCAGATTCAAGACACTCCAAGAGAAATTTCTCCAGTTGAAAAACAAATGATAGTATGATGATCAGGTTTTTTTAGGCATATCCATGATATTCAATTATCATTTTTTACCAATGATGGTACCAATGATCTACCCATTTTCCATTTCTACGGCGTACAGAAACTTCAGTTGAGCCACTTCAGAAGAGCCAGCTCGGAGCTCAACAAATACGCAGCAGCCAGGGACTTTCGATCCTGGTGGCAGAGGTGAGGGTGGCATCAAGAGTTGGTATATACAATATGTATATATATATATAGAGAGATATATATATATATAGATGTATATATATGATGTATATTCTAGATATAGATATAGACATAGACATAGATATAGATATAAAAATATGTAGATAGACCTAGTTTATATCTAGGTTCCCCAACTACTATATAGATCTAAATATGGGAGGTGAATATGTACGTCGTATAGTTAGGTTTCTCTAACTCTTTAGAACAACTGGAGGACAATCATATGGTACTGAAAGTAAAATCATGCTGACATCCCTGTCATGTTGGTGGGGGCGATGGGGGGGCACTAACGCCATCAATGACATACTCACACTCTGCATATTCAGTTTCAATCTTGTTCAACTTGTTCATATGAAGATCATGCTGGACAATACTTTTTTCCCACATCGCATTTCGAACATGCCAGGTTTCAGATTCCTGTCTCACAATTTGCAGTAGGTTCCTTTTTCACGGAGTAGGAGTAGGTTCCTGTCTCACGGGGTAGGAGTAGGTTCCTGTTTCACGGGGTAGGACGAGTATACACAAACATCCCGTCGGGGGGAAAACCGCGCCAGCATTTTGAACGTTTTGAAAAAAATGTCGTTTTCGCCAAAGCGAAACTACTGATTCATTCCCCAAAATAGACTTAAAATTCCCCAGGAATTTGAAGTGCTTTTATGATGATGTCCTGTAATTTACAGGGAATTTGTTCTTGAAAAGGTGCGCGATGTTTTTCCCTCTCACATCGCCATGCGCTTCTTCAAGGAGCGACCAGTGACCTCCAAAAGGCTTTTGGTTTTGGAGTTCATCCAACGCCATTGCCACACCCTGATGCTTCGCATCAATTTTAGGTTCACATGGCGGTTAGTTCTGGTCGGGAGACTACATGGTATGGCCGACTTTGACAGTCGCCACATCCCATCGACCCCACCTGTGTGAATCAGAACATGTTTTTTTCTGATTCGTTTCTGTATACAAAACACCCCTTTAGAGTGGCTGCAAGCTTCATGGTGCCAACCAAACTTGTGACTTAAAGATGGATTGCATGGTGCCCCATTGGTGATCAACATGGTTTTTTGGCCAGGGGACTGCCACAAGATGTTGCAGGAACCCTTGAGGCTAAATGAAGAAGAGACATACAACAAAGTGAAGAACAATTGACAACATGAAGCTCAGGGTCGACAGTTTTACATATGTATCAACATCTATTTTAAATAAATATCAACATCTGCTTTTTATATGTATCTACATCTGTGCCCATCCTACATTTATGATGCCAGCAAGGGGATACCCAAGACATGACGTTAACACCCCCCAACCCAGTGACGTGACGTAGCATGTGCATGTGACGCAAGATAACATGAATGTCAACACCCCCCCAACCCAGTGACGTGACGTAGCATGTGCATGTGACGCAAGTTAACATGAACGTTAACACCCTCCCCAACTCAGTGACGTGACGTAGCATGTGCATGTGACGCGAGTTAACATGAACGTTAACACCCCCCAAACCCAGTGACGTGACGTAGCACATGCATGTGACGCAAGTTAACATGAACGTTAACACCCCCCAACCCAGTGACGTGACGTAGCATGTGCATGTGACGCAAGTTAACATGAACGTTAACACCCCCCAAACCCAGTGACGTGACGTAGCACATGCATGTGACGCAAGTTAACATGAACGTTAACACC
>Ga0126342_10001989_pt1:2500-30744 | contig 30744 bp, 31 predicted proteins | sample Cyp1metagenome_FD_92528 | JGI IMG/M metagenome (GOLD analysis project Ga0126342, IMG submission 92528) | Coral microbial communities from Lord Howe Island, Old Settlement Bay, Australia - Cyphastrea 1 metagenome | ecosystem: Host-associated > Invertebrates > Cnidaria > Coral ...
CAATCATCATTCAATCATCATTCAATCACCATCATCATCATCACCATCATCACCATCATCATCAGCCTCAGCATCATCATCATCATCACCACCGTCAGCATCAGCATCATCATCATCATCATCATCATTAATTCATCATCATCATCATCAGCCTCAGCATCATCATCATCATCATCACCACCGTCAGCATCATCATCACCATCATCCTCATCATCACCATCATCATCCCCATCCCCATCCTCATCCTCATCCGTCATCGTTATCGTCATCGTTATCGTCATCGTCATCGTCATCGTCATAGTCATCCTCCTCATCCTCATCCTCATCACCTGATGGCCAGGACATGTTTGCATCCAACAAGAATATCCCAGGACCAGGGTCACGCTGCGCAGGTTGCCCGTGAGGGTGGCGCTTCCCCAAATGTCGTTGATCTGAGCAAGACAGCCAGTTGGCGCCTGCAGATCTTCCCAAATCCCAAAGTTGCAGAGGCCAGCCACGCTGGAATTCATAGTGGAGAAATGGGCAGCTATAGCACGCACATACAGCATAGACATGTAGTGACCCATGTAATTATGCTGATTTATGCGTGCCTGTGTCATCTGACATAATGTGTCAATATATGTTTCTTGTTTTCTCCCCTGCACATTTTTAGGAGTAAAATGCAATATGCCTACACGTATAGATGCAAAGTTGTTTGGGCCAGTTCCAATCTTTCTAATTTTTGGCCCAATAGTGGGTACCAGGAGCGCCAGGAGGGTCATGACATGGATCCAGCTGACAGATTTGATGGTTCCATGATGTGGGGAAAGCATGATAAACTGTGATGCTTGTTTGCAAAGTAAAACTGTGATACTTGTTTACAAAGCGTCCCCAGTTGGGGGCTTTATCGTTGGGCTTACCGTTTGGATACATCAGGAAGAATATGGAAGTGAACTGAATTTGATTCTTTGGCTACCAAAGGATACCCGCTCGAATGAATCAATGACGAATGTTGCGCCTTGTTTGGCACAAACCTTCTGTCAGGCCTTCACACATGCACGTGACAGCTCTTTCGATGATCACCATTGGGACGAGGTGCCAGTACCATCCAATTGGCAGCCGCTCAGCATCAATGGTTTAGATCGGAGAGTCCCAGTGGAGAGAGGAGAGAGTGGCGGCATTGTCCGGATATATGTATAATTATGTATATACAGTTAGGTTAATATAAGTGTGTGATATATTTTACCAATGTATATAATATATTTATATATAGATGTTAATGTATATATATATATATATATCTGTATATGCATATGTATACATATGTATGTATGTATGTATGTATATATATATATATCTCTCTCTGTATATACATATGTATACATATGTATGTATGTATGTATGTATGTATGTATGTATATATATATATGTATATGTATGTATATATGTATGCATATATTTCGCTCTCTCACCTATCTCCCTCTCTCTCGCGTGGCTAAACCACTCTCAGGCGCGAAACCTTGTTTTTTCGGGTCAAGTGGCTTCTGTGGTCGCCGAAGTAGGGTCTCTGTTTCCGTAGGTGCGGGCCTCGACCTCAAAAAGTCCCCGACAAAAAGCGCACAGGACTGTAGTGAGATTTCCAATGCATTTCTACATGTCAAAAGCTGTCACGTTCGGAGCACTTTTGGACGATGAGGTCGGCGAAATGTGCACCAGAAGTTTGATTTCATATCGTACAAAATTGACGACGCCGGAGCACTTTTGGAAGATGAGGTCGGCAGAAAGTGCACAAGACAGTGGCGAGAGCCCAATTTCACATAAAAATCGTTAAACGCTGAGGGATCGGAGCAGCCAGGAATCGGCCCCATTGCCAGCGCTGTCCAAATGTTGGTCGATTTGGTGCGACACTCCTTCTATGCGGGTTTGCAAGCGGCTGGGACAAAACGCATTGGCACGGCTGCGCGCAGGAAAGCAGTAATGTTGCGATGCTCCTGGCAAGCGGGATTGCAGCCGGAGGTTGCTAAACGCATTGTAACTGCTGCGTGAGGGGTAGTTCTTGGCCTACTCTTGTGCTTTGCGGGATGACAGCTGGCGGTTGCTAAATGCAGTGGAACAGCTGCGCGAAGAGAAGAATTAGGCAGCAAACGCTACAGAAGAGATAGCGAAGTAGCCTAGATAAGTGGCTGGTCAGAGAAGAAGTAGCTGAGAGAAGAGGTGCCTCAGCGAAGGGGTCGCTCAGTGAAGAAGTGGCTCGCAAAGAAAAGTAGCGCACTCATCCATCCATCCACCCGCCCACCCATCCACCCACCCACCCATCCATCCATCAATTCAGTCATTCATTCGTTCATTCGTTCGTCACTCGTTGTTCATTCTTTACTTCACTGATTTATTGGTTCATTGGTTCCTTGAGTCGTTGATCCGCTGAATCATTCGTTCTGTGATTTTTTGATTCATTGGTTCGTTGGTTCGTTGATTCATTGATTAGTTGATTCACTGGTTCATCGACTCATTGATTGGTCCAGTCACTGATTCGTTGACGCACTGATCCTTGATTCACTCATTGGCTCGTTTATTGATTCGTTGATTCATTGTTTCATTGATTCCATGGGTTGTTGATTCATTGCTTCATTGTTTCATTGATTCAGTGACTCATCGACTCACTACTTCACCCGTTCGTTGATTCATCTGTTCGTTGCTTCGTTGCTTCATTGATTCACTGATTCCTGGGTTCATTGTTTGATTGGTTGATGGGTTGATCGATTGATCGATTGATCGATTGATCGATTGATCGATTGTGACCGGTTGATCGATTGATCGAATGATTGATTAATTGATTGGTTGATTGATTGATTGGTTGGTTGGTTGGTTGATTGTTTGACTGACTGACTGACTGACTGACTGACTGATTGATTGATTGATTGATTGATTGATTGACCGATAGATAGATAGATAGATTGATTGAGTAATTGAGTGATTGAGTGATTGAGTGATTGAGTGAGTGAGTGAGTGAGTGATAGAGTGATTGAGTGATTGAGTGGTTGGGTGATTGAGTGAGTGAGTGATTGAGTGATTGAGTGACTGAGTGATTGAGTGAGTGAGTGAGTGAGTGAGTTGATTGAGCTGATTGAGTGAATGTCTGATTGAGTGAGTTGATTGAGCTGATTGAGTTGATTGAATTGATTGACTGACTGACTGACGGACTGACTGACGGACTGACTGATTGACTGGCTGACCGACTGGCTGGTTGATTGAGTGATTGAGTGATTGATTGATGGATTGATTGAGTGGTTGGTTGAGTGGTTGGGTGGGTGGCTGGTTGAGCGGTTGAGTGGTTGGTTGGTTGATTGATTGGTTGATTATTGGTTGACTATTGGTTGATTATTGATTGATTGGTTGATTGGTTGATTATTGGCTGAATATTGGTTGATTATTGGTTGATTGGTTGATTGGTTGATTGGTTGATTGGTTGATTGATTGATTGATTGATTGATTGATTGGTTGATTGGTTGATTGATTGATTTGATTGATTGATTGGATGGATTGACTGATTGATTGGTTGATTTGATTTGATTTGGATTTGATTTGATTTGGTTGATTGGTTGATTGGTTGATTGATTGGCTGATTGGTTGATTAAATTGATTGGATTGATTTGATTAATCTGAGTGGATTTGGTCGGATTTGATTGATTGATTGATGGATTGGATTGGATTGGACTGGACTGGATTGGATTGGATTGGTTGGATTGTTTGGATTGATCGATTGACTGATTCATCGTTTGGTTCATTGATTCATTGCTTCGTTCCTTCATCGATTCACTGATTCATGGATTCATTGGCTCATTGATTCTTCCATTCATTGGTTCATTGACTCATTTCACACAGTTGTTGCATGGAATCTTTCATGTCCTTTCATTCGCATCTCAACAACCATTTACTCATTCGTTGGTGCACCTCGCAACTTCAGCACTTCGTTGCTTCTGCATCTCAAAAAACTTTCCTATAGGCCATCCTTCTTCCTATAGTAGTTTTTTGTTCGAAACTTCTGCCCCGGGGAGTGCCGGGCACTACTGGTACAAAAAAAATATGCGCAAATGTCTAAGATGGATAGATACCAAAAGGGACAAAACCTCTTGCACAATGGTTTTCTCATCCATCAGCATGAATCAACTCCAGCCACCTCGGTGGTCGTTTGACATCTGAGGATGTTGGGAATCTCGGTGCCCATCTACACCAACATCACATTCCCATTCACGGGGGTACCATTGCTACTGGCACCGTATGTTTCGCGACAAAATCCAACAGGCCTGAAGATGTATGCGCCACCGATGGACCAAAACTAAATACCTTTTGAATCCTTTTGAGGGATTACAATCTGGATTGACAATATATTATAAGTGATCTCGAACATTGTGATCCTTGCTTTCAGGATATTTCATGATCCAGTCGTCATTTTCTTGAGGGTTGCTGGCATGAGAGGGACGCGCCCCTGCATCCGGAAGGTTTGTACCGAACAGTCTTCAACGTATCCCCAGAGAAGGTGGAAGGACAGCGGATCCACCTGGTTTTCCACGCTGTTGGTTCCGCGGTGATGGTTTGGGTTGACGGCCAGCGCCACGGATGCAATAGAAGTTTGACAGGTTTCGGATGATCAAACCCACACAAACCATTATAAACCTACTTGTTCCAAACTGATCATTTGGGGGATTGCTTGAAGGCACTACAACAATCGGATCCAATGCTCTTATTTTTATTCATTTTTTAGGGTTCCAGCACCTGCTTTCTTCACAAGGGTCAACATTGCCGATGCCCACAGCACTTGACGTGAGGTATGTGGGCTACTCCCAGGATTCAATGACAGCGGCAGAGTTTGACATCACGAATGTGTTGAAGCAAAGCAAGAAACCGGCAGATGGAGGCTTAGAGGGCCCACAGGGACAGTTGGTAGTTCTGGGGTTCGGATGGTGCATCTCAACCATTGTGGCCCAAGGAAATGTTCCACTAGATTTTGGAAAACAAAATTGCTTGATACTGGGCATCAATCTGACCACGCGGCCCCTTTCATTGCAACATAGAGAGTCTCAGTGATAGACAGTGATACTGTGGGCCACTGCTGGCAATTTTTGGAAAGGTTGGTGGGGATGCAAGCCGTACAGCATGCGCATATTCCCTGATATGGTAGTAGGGTGATGGCAGATGCTGACCCATGCTGCCCCCTTTCAGCATCCATCTACTTCTCAGCAACTTGCGCAGCAGGTGATTCTCCCTCTGAAGCCTTGCTTTCGGGACAACATCGGTCAGATCACGCTGCCCGGATGAGGGAAGAACTTGACTTTCTGGGAGAGCTATCAGAAGCGTAGTGGCATAGTGGCCCCAAAGTCCCAGCTAGAGCAACGAACGTGCAAAAAAATATGGCTGGAAAATCCGGTGCAAAAGCGGACACCTCAGCTGAAGCATTCCATGGATGACGCACCAAGGTTTTGGTAGCCATGGTGCCCATGTTTTGCGACGGATCATACCTGGAGGCGGGGTCCCGGCGACATACTGCAACAGCATGTAACACCCATGTGTGCAATGGTAAAAGGTTGGACTGTGTACCTGTATTGGTGGATGGTCATCAATCCTTTGACAGGGATTCATATGCCCATTGCTCACTACAAGGATTCCCATTATGGGAGGCATGACCATACCACATTTTGACCGTGACACATGTAGTTGTGCATGATGATGCATGCACGTTGATGTGCAGATGCACGGAAACCGGCGGGGCATAACCAGGCAAACACTTGATCGCGTTTAGTTCTTGGTTCGGTGTAGGTGTCTTTTTTTTTGCTTTCTTCCGCATTGCTAGAACAGCTTAGTGGTTGGATCTTTCTTTTCCAGGCAGGGCCCAGAATGGCCAAGGCCCATGGTAGCGAGATGTTTGGAATCTCTGCAGGATCAGGACCAATGGTGGCTTAGTGGTATCCACAGGCCGGTTGAGCTGCACTTTGTCGCTCGGATTGTATCGGCTGGTGCCGGACCTCACGAGGGTCCTTTGGGTGCAAAGATGTGAACAATCAAGCACAATTATGGTTGGGCAGTTGAATCATGTCCAAGTTCGTGTTTTTTCCCCACCTGCCAGGTGAGGCTCTCTAGATTTTATCAGGGTTGCTTCCGCCGCCTCCTCCTTCTCCTTCTTTTCCTCCTCCGGCAGCCTCGGACTCAGCCCTCAACTGCGAGCTCCAGATCTCAGTGGGCACGGCCGGACCTCAGAATGTCAGATAGAATGCCAGAAAGAATGTCGTAGAGAATGTCAGCACATGTCAGAACAGATGCCAGAAAGAATGCCAGACGAATGCCTGAAAAGATGCCAGATAGACTGTCAGAATAGATGCCAGATCAAGAATGCCGGAAAGAATGTCAAAATAGATGCCAGAAATTATGTCAGAATAGATGCCAGATAGAATGTCAAATAGAATATCAGATAGAATGCCAAAGTATATATGCCAGGAAGAATGTCAGACAGTATGTCAGAATCAAGATGCCGTATATACTGCCAGATGGTGTGTCAGAAACATTCACAAACTATGTCAGAATAGTGCTTCAGGGGGAGATCACTCGAAAGAAGTTATTTTTTAAAAAATATCATTTTATATCCAGCTGAGTGATATCGGAGGGGAAATTCATTTGGGACTGAGGACCCTCGAACTCATGGAAGCTGGGGTGTAAGGTGTGAGTATGGAGAGAGCCGACAGAGAAGAAATAATGACAAATGGAGAACCTCTGAGATCCTCTGAGTATTCCTCACGGTTCTTCTCGGGATTTATGAGTTTTACGATAATAATATAACGCCCTACCGTAAACTCACAATTTTCTGATTTCAATTTTCTTGCACAGTAAGATTCAGGGTTTGACAGATGATAAAATGAGTTTGGCGGGGCCCTGGAAAAATGCGAAGTGCCCACTTCTTCTCCTTTTTCCTAGGCCCTTTGGAATACAACTAATCGTCTAGGTGTCAATGTCACGGCTCTTCTAGCCGTGTCCGGTGTTTTGGTGCAACCCCACCAATTGTCTGGGCTGACAACCCCCCCCGTTGGGATGTCTAGTCATCGGTGTTCCCTCTCATGCCAAGGTGCCCGAATCCTGCTTCATTTCAGCTGCTCTGATGCAATGCTTTGATCTTTGCGTAACAGGCAATTCACAACAACCAGCATGTCCAGCGTTTTGGACATCACACGCCTCGAAGGGCATGTGGAAAAAGTTGGGGAACCTCCTAAACCCATCCAAACCCATCAGCATGGTTTATCGAGCCATTAGGGTGGATACTCCTGCTGTCCCCCGTGGAATGTTATCCCAGACCCTTTTCACCCACTGAGGATTACACCACCGAGACGCTACTGCAGGATGCTGAAGGGCTGTTGAAGATCAGCTGTCAGCTGACTGGCCCTTCTGCGGAAGCTGCTTCTATCCGCTTCTCTTTGGGAGATCTTGAGGCGGGGCAAGGCTTGGCTATTGATTGGTTGATATTTTTTTCCGAGGGGTAAGACCTACCAGTGTTTGGGATGATGTGTCATGATGTGTCCAGTGAAAAGCAGAGTGAAAGAAATAGTTGCGTTTGCACAAGCAAAACAAAGTCTGCCCAGCTTGTGCGGTGGAGAGTGTGTGCATGTGTACGTGTGGGCCCTCAGAACCCAAGTAACTGAAGTAAGTAAAGTAACCAAAACAACTAAAGCAACTAAAGCCAAAAAGCAAAGGAATGATTCATTTGTTGGGGATATTTGGGGTTCATTATTTGGGGAGCCCATCTGTTGTTTTCTTAAGGTTTGTATTCCCACTGTGCAGGGCTCCACGGTTTTGGCCTCCTGCACGGCAGTTGCCAAGTCCACGGGAGATGGCTGGTGTCCGGACCTCAGTTGAGAAGCCATGGCAGTGCCACTGAAAAAAGGCCAGTGGTTTTGGTGTGCACATGGGTATTTGCCTATGGCCCGATGTTTGGCTTTAAGATGCTTTAAGTACAGTATATTGCTGAAGATCTTCTATTTTATGTTCGAACTCTTTCCGTTTGAAGGAAGAAAATTAGTGGGTTGGCTTGAAACTGAGAACCAGAACACCTCTTGGGACTTTCCAAGGCACCACCGGTTTCTTGTTCTGGCCCTCCGTTGGTTCGAAAGAAGTATCAAGAACGATGTGCTCCTGCTGGACCCCCAAAAATGATCAAAAATGAATATATAAAAAGGATCAGTACTTTGCCATACTTTGCCCAATTTCTATGGATTTGCAGGTCTAAGAAGCGGTTTTGTTCAGTGACACCCCTGGGATGCAATTAATAGGTGAACTTTGCTTTGCCAACATTTCATCGATATTAATTGATTGATATGACTTATATATACTTATATCATATTGTGCAAGCTTCTAGCCAACTATACCTAGCCATACCCTGGGAATCCCTGGAATCCACTGGAAAGCTCAAGTGATGGATCTTGCCCCAGGCATCATGGCTGAGTTGAAGGTGCCAAACGTGCAGCCCTGGAGTGCTGAGGTGGTTTGGCCATGCATGGCACGAGTTTGGGGAAGGGGGATGTAGCTGGGGCCGGACCGTTGATCGGTCAGCTGAATCTCCCAACATCTCTGATAGGATCCCTATTTGTACGGCTTGCTGCTGGAGTTGCTCAACAGCTCTCAGACAGTGCTTCAGGCGGAACACGTGAAGATTGGCTTTCGAAGCTTGGCAAAATGCATCCGGTTGAGCCCGTTCTTGCGGTCTTGGAATCGTATTTAGGAGATTGGCATTGGGGTGGGTGTTCAATATGTCTGATGTTTTCATCCCAATTCTGGGATATCTGGGATGATGATGATGATGATGATGATGATCCCTTAAATGTGTGCTGGGAAGGGGTGAAGACCACCATAGCCCCATACGGCCCCCCTTGGAATGCACGAGGATGCGTGGACATTTGGGACGGGCAGCTCCGTGTGAATGGGCAGCCCATCACCGTGGCGGGTGCCAATGTCCATGAGATGCACCCACTGCGCGGTAAGGCCATAACCGAGGAGGATATGTTGCTTGATATCAAGAAACTGATGCTCGACTGCACTGGGGGAATGAGATTGAATGAGCAGAAGGAGCTGATAATTCACTGCAATTCAGGCATGGCTGATGCCAGCCAAGTGGGTTGTTGAGATTGCTGTCCCATGCGCAAACCAAAAAATGGAGGACCACACCATACCTAATATCAAGCAGGTTTGGACGCCTCAGATCATCCAAGTGTGCTTGGTCTGTGACTGATAAAACGATGTGCCATAGAGGGCTCTTCAACTCGGCATCAACCCAGGAAGGAGGGAAACTTCAATGCAGTGAGAAACTCACACTACCCGCATCATCCACGGTGGTATGAACTCTGCGATGAATATGGCTTCTATGTTGTGGACGAAGCAAACATCGAGACGCATGGCTTTGTGGAGAACTTGGCCATTTCCTTGCTGGCCTGTGACTGGGCCTGGGGCTTAGCAATGGAGATCAATGGACTAACTTCCAGCGACATGTTGTTATGATTTGTTATGTGTTTTTGTCGTTTTCATATTTCTGTACCTTGTCTTGCCGGCATGTATATATGCTATTGTCCGTGTTGACCTCTGAGCACAAAAGAAAGTAGTGCAACCTGTACCCAAAACACCATTTTGGCCTCAGCCAGCCGCCTCCGCAATCTCAACAGGCCTGGCGTGATCAATTCCTCCACCGTGCCCGGAACCTGTTCCAACGGGCCAAGAACCATCCCTGCGTCATCGTTTGGTCGCTGGGCAACGAGAGCGGCTGGGGTCCCAACTTCGCCGCCTGTGCCGATGCCCTGCGGCGTTGGGATCCGCAACGAAGACCCGTACAGTACGAAGGAGCGGAACACCATGGAGATGCCGTGTTCTTCTGCGGAGATGGGCAAGGCTGGCTGCGAAACCCAAGGAGAAAGTAGGTGGAATTATCTATCCCAGCCCATTTTTTGCTTCATGCTTGGTCTTGAAAGACCAATTTTTAGCGAATTGGTATAATTAATGGTAAAGTTTGATGTGACGTGATTTGCTTTGCCACATTGTACCCTGAAAAGCAGGACCACATTTGACGTCATCACCTGAAAATTGGCGGAACCTGGTGCTCTCGTAACATACATATCGTTGATATTCGTTGATTCTAGAGAGATGCTTCAAGACAGTCTCACACGAGTCTCAAAAACCATCTACAACGCATTACCACGCTACAACACGCTTGGCTTGTCAGGCCCATCAAGCGACATCATTTGCCCAATGCTTCTTTGCTGCAAGAAGAAGCTTTGTAAGGTTGCTTGCATTTGGTTGCTTGCATTTGAAATGATATGGGGGGTTCTTGCTGGATGGTACATAATGGAAAATCCCATCACAAATTGACGATTTGGGGGTACCACCATTTTAGGAAACCACCATATGACATAGTCCTGTCCCAATAAATGCGATTCCCAAGTGTCATGCCAAACGAACCAAGGGGGTTGAGCCCCTCCCCAAAACCCAGTCTTGGGTAGTGTGTCGGGTCTTGCCACCACAGCTCTGTTGAATAGATGGGAGTGGTCCTCATATATGCGAATATATATATATATATACATATACACACATATAATTGATATATTATATGTACAATTTTTGCCATGAACATCCATAAATTATAAACACTTACTTGAACATGGTCAAAACTAGTCAAAACCATCACCTGAAATGGTGGTGGAGAAGTGAAGGTTATGACAGGCATGCATATATCATAGATTGATGCGTGCATACATGATATACACGAGGGCTGCATTGAACCTTCAAGGTACTGGAGTCCGCCCATGATCCTGCCACTCGCTGCGCCTGATGCCAGTAGGCGACCGGCCACCTAGCAGCAGTGATGGCAAAATAGGTCAAGACCCAAGTGGCCCAACCTTTGGAGTTTGAAGATTTTTAGTGGCCAAGGTCATCCTGTGTGAGTATAGCCATGCTTTGGGAAACTCCAATGGCTCGTTGCACTCCTATTGGCAGCTCTTTTGGTCTTCCACACCGGAAACCTGCTGGCAGTTAATCACCATCCCAGCATTGGTTTAGGGAAAACCTGTTTCTAGATGGGACTGACAATTTGAGAGGGAAAGCCTAGATCATATAGGGTGTGCTGAGAAAAAACAACCAAATGTCTCCAAAAAGTTAGAGGGAGAGAAAGACTTGATGTCATTGGGGAGGCTTTGTCATTGGTTTCGACTCATTACAGAGAGCATTTTAATCCAGGACTCCAAAAATCGGGACCTGAGGAGCACCGGCAGATCCAGGGTGGCTTCGTTTGGGAGTGGGCAGATGCCGCCATCAAGGCGTGACAGCTGTAGAAATGATCTTGATATAGGACACCTCTAAATACCATGAAATACCAAGTTTTATTCCAAGTTTGATATATCATGATATATCATCATTTTCCCATATAACATTGGCAATTTAAAGGGTCAATTCTCCTTGGACAAATCCAAATATCTGAAAAGACGCCTAGCTCCTGTCCTGCCACTTCCATACGGTCGAGATTGTCCAAGATCTAAGCTGCAGGTGCATCGTCGGCGAAGCGTCGTGGATTTGGAGACAGCTAAGGGCAAAATACAAACTTGGTTGGAAGGCCAACGGGGATGGCGCAGAAGCTTTTGCATGTCAAAGAATCTTTGGTGTTTCCAAATATGTTTCCTTCCACCATCTTCCTCCCTACTAAAGTTACTAAAGTACCATTAATGATTATTTGTTTACGATATGAGTTTTTCTACCACATTTTGCTAGTGGGAGTGGGAAGATTTCATCCAGGTGAGTATGGATTCGGTGGAGACTTTGGACCCAGCAGTGGCAAACAAGACTCTCACTTCGTTCTGGATGGCATCCTCTTTCCTGACCGTTCCCCACATCCTGCCTACTACGAATCTCAGCTGCGGTAAACGCACGTGGATTCACCGTGGATTCACCGATTCAGGATTTCGCTTTTGCTCGGGTATGTGATGGGGATTCCAGATATTTGATCCATGATGTTCCATCACCAGAAATTATGGCATGATTATTTTTCTGCTTTTTTAAATCAATGATTTGATATGATCCCACTCTTTGACTTTCACATGTTTTGGTGCATCCTCCGCTGGAAAAAATGGGGAAACATGCCCAAGATCCAAGTTTTGGGCTTCCACAGCGATGGCTGAGGAGTTCAAACGCCTGCAACAGCCTGTGGCTTTTGAGATGGTTCGAAGCTCGGAGATGGAGGGCTCCAAGATGGTGCTGGTGAAGGTCTGCATGACACATCGTTGATTTTTGATGCCGGGGAGTTTCATATGTTTCATGGAATCTATCAGGATTTCAGGATATTTCATGGAATCGGTTGAAGTTTGTGTTTTAACTTACTGGTTTTGTGGTTTTGCTGGCCTTTTACATCATGGTGGTGTTACCAAGCAGGATGAATTGCGATGCAAAAAGTGCTCGGTGCTGCTTCGCAGGTGACCAATCGCTACAGCTTCAAAGACTTGGGACACTTATCCCTGGCTGCGCCGCTCGGCAATCATCCCAGCCGTGTCATATCGTTCGACCCATCCATACATCCTGTTGGCACCTGTTCGCCCCAATTCCTGCATCAGAGCTTCTCAGCTCCTCGTATCTCCTCGTATTCAATGAACAATAGCATTTTTGTATAGTTGAATAGTGATCAATAGTGGTTCGCTCGCCCCTGAATGGTGATGTTTGCAAAAGAGATACCTAAGGCATCCTAAGGCTCTAAGGATTTCGGTTCATCATGTTCTCCCGCGCAGTGTCAATCTGGGCCCCGGGGCTCCAGATGGCTCCAGGTTCGCTCGCGATGGCAGTGGAGCATCGCACAGCTGCGCCTTCGTGGGGCCTGCGACGTTGAACGGCATACTGCCAGGCGAGTGATGTTAGGTCATGACACCATGGTGGGGGAATGCTGTCACCAAGGGATTCCACAAACGGAACCAACAGGTGACACGTGCGTCTCTTGGAACAGCCGGCAGTGGTTTGTTTTGATTGAGCAAAGTGCACAATAAAAGAAATCGATAGTGATGGTCAGATGTTGATTCGGCCATGGGACCATCATGGCCCATCCTCCCAAGCGTGGCCAGGTGAATCTAAAGAGCTGAGCGTTCAATTGCCACGAACTCCCGCAGGTTGGAAGAGTGACTGGGTGGATTTTCGATAGATTTCTGTTTTTTAAAGGACCCCTGTGATGTTTGGCGTGGGGTTTTGTAAGTACAAATCCATTTTTGGCAGTCCAGGTTGAAGGGATTGGGAAGAATTCTGATACTAGTACGGATTTCTATGGTACAAAAGCCTTCACCTATGTATACTGCCTTTACACATTTATTATGACAACAGCAGTCCTCAAGATGACGGTGACAGACCATGACAGACCATCCACCGCTGCGGGACTTCGGGCTGTGGCTGTTCATTGAAGCTCGTCAATCGGAAAGCTCCAAAGCCTTGCCTGCAGGGTTAGCATCTCAGAGGGTCACAGTTGACAGATGTACCACTAACATCCACTAACAGTATGTGAGAGCTTGACACGTTACATGTCCTTTCCATTTCGCTGATCCAGCCGTGCTCTTCAGGTATGTCATAGCCGACTGCTGCATCACGATAGAAAAGCCAGAACCATTTGCAGCTTTACCAGGCTCAGTTTGCGCAGGCACGGTTTCCTGGCCAGTGTGGCAACTTGTGCTGCGCGCCGCTGGGAAGTTCATGATATCCATGTCACTCTTTTTGGACGAACCAGTCTTGTTTGTTGTGGCGTGTTTTTTCCCGGACATTTTGCAGGGGCACACCCTTTGTTGAGACGGAATCCTTTCGAGACAGAAACGGCGAGGTACGGATGACTTCTCAACAGCTTGACTCATACACATACACAGACCTCCACATACAGAGAGGAGAAGAGTAGAGTCGAGAAGAGAAGTGAAGAGAGAAGAGAAGAGTAATTAGAAGAGACTACAGACTACAGTAGGGAAGAGTAGAGTAGAGAAGAGTAGAAGAGAAGAGAGGAGTAGAATAGAGCAGAGTAAAGAAGAGGAGAGTGGAGAAGAGAAGCGCACCGAAAAAAAAAAACTGTTTGCTCTCCTTCTAATGTAAGTTGCCCATGCGGCGGTATGCGGAGGTGTAAGCTTCTAGGTGGATTGTGCATTCTGCAAGCCTTCTTTTATGATCTTTTATGATCTTGTTTTTTTTCCCTTTCAGCATGGCCACAGAAAAGTTGGGAATGCATGAGATGCTATGAATGAACCCCCCAAACATCTCCAAACTAATATGTTTCCAGAGAAAAGATGCGAACACGCGGCCCAAAGCCCAGGTTTATTCAGATTTTGGAACACATTTCAAAAAACTAATACTAGATTTGGAATGATTTGGATAGATTTGGATTCCAACCATCCGCAGCCCATTTTTGGGGCGATGGCACCCCTATCCCTGCAGGTTCGATGGCCCCCCGCCGGTCCCTGCACTGCGGCGATGCGGCTGTGCTGGAACGGGGCAATGTCACGGTGGTGAAGGCAGCAGGATATGTCGCGAAACTTGGAGCCTCACACAGGTGAGAGCCTCAGAAACCATCAGAGACCACCAGTTTACTGATGGAGGGGAGTACCAATTGTAGTGATGTATGAATATGTATGAATCATAACGATAGGGTGGTGTGTTTTTTCTTGGTGGGATTTATTACGCAGCTCACCCAAGAAAAGGCAGAGATGAGCCATGAGAATAGCTGGAGGGTCATTTATTTTGAGGTTTGAAACCACCTCCATGAAAAGGGCAGGTCCTTTTGCTCGACAGTAGATGATGGAGAGAGATTTTCACAGGGCTCCATTCTGATTCCTGAAGCCAACTTCACAGTTTTGACATCGATATCAGGGTGACAGAGAAGTGAAGACAAGCCATTTGTATCCAATTGTCAAGAAGCTAGTTTGATGTGAAAAAATATGAAAAATCCGTGGTTTTTAGATGTTTTTCGTGAACCCAGAGTACCCATCTCCTCACATTTGACCAGGATCACCTTGACCAATCCGAAAGGGGTTGAACTCCTCGCTGATGCCTCGATCCGGCCATGCTTCTCCAGAGCCACCTTGGCACCTTGGTCAACCATGGTGCTGGTAATATGCCGGCTGTGTATATGTCACATGTACTTTACTTTTTTTCTGCATCATATAGATTCATATTCATACATTTACATCCTTTCAACAGTATTTAAAAATATATATATATATATATATATATTAAAAATATAACTGTATAATATATATATATATATAAATAATATCCACTTACATGTGTGGTATACATGTATCTTTTCATTCTTTCATATTTCATTAATGTGCTCATGCGTTCATTCAAACGTTCGTTCATACATTTCTTCAAATTTGTGTTTGTTTATACCATGCGCATCCATACGCATGCATCGTTTGACTGAGTTGTTTGGATTTGTCAGAATGGACGAGGGCAACACATATTTAATGACCACAGTCAGGGATTTTTCGTCGCCGTCCTGGTCACCGATTCGGTGCTTGCCTCGTGGACCAAGGACAACGATCGATGTGGCGTCGATTTCTTCGTTCCCTGGCTCGCGAAGGCCTGAATCAAGTGGATCATACCTTAAACCAACCCAGCCAAGGTTCGGTGGCTTGCCCATGATGCCGATGATTATAAACTATAGACCACAGTAAACCATTTATTGTTGAAAATCCCACGTGTTGCGAATGTGTGGAAACTACTGCGCCAGGTTCCAGTTGTCAGCCACGTGCTGGACATGCTGGGGTTCTTGTCTATGAATGCATCGTGTTGACCTCAAAGATTGCAATCCAGCTGTTCCATTTGTGGATGAACATGTTATTCTTATCTTCACTGAGATGATGCCTGGGATGAAGGATGTGTTTTCCTGTTTTTTCTCCTTTCTTTGAGACTCTTTTTGGACATGTTCAATGTTCACTACAGAAGGGCTTGAGTCAGAATGGTTCCTGCGGCATCCTGCGGCCGCATATGTTGGTCAATCTGAATCTTTGGATTTTGGTGTGAACCATGGCATTCCAGGGCACCAAAGTATATTGATATATATATATATTTTTAATATATAATATATATATACATATGTGTAATATGTATATATACAATATGTATATATACAATATATGTATATATATATATACTGTATAGAACTGATGTTGATTGCTAAAATCAGTGTTTGCATCGGGTTCACAGCTGGGGTCACCAAGGTGGACACTGGTAGGATTGCAGAACTTGCTTCATTCCAAAGAGCGAAGTGCCTTGGCTTTTTGTCCAAGCGGGTCCAGGAAGGCCTCTGAGAAACTTGTCAAACATGAAGGTTTCTGGTGCACTTGATTGCATTTGTTTGCGCTTGTGTTTTGTGGCTGAGTTCCAAGCTAAGTTCCACCTTGATGCCTTCCACTAATATGATCCTTCCAACTTTCGCCAAAGGCTGGTCTTGATCCAAGGTGAATGGACCAACAGCGCCGAAGGACCAAAGTTGTCCATCATGGAAATTTTGACATCGGAAGATGCTTGGAGTGAAATCAGCTAAGAGACTTGCTGGCTACTTCCCACATGTCTTTCCAGCTTCCAGCAGTGGCTTGTCGTTTCAAACGTGTTTCTTTTCCATGTTCTATCATTTTCTAACCTGCAACTGCGACAAGATACCTCGCCGGAGTCATCAGAAATCATCAGAGTATATCAGAGTCACCAAAACTTCAGGATGGGCAGGACTGCTTGAGGGTGACTTTGGAATACATCTTTGGTGCCGAAAGCATTTTCCTGACGGCGTCTGTGGCGTTGGCCAGTGAAAGCTGCCCGGTGGCGCATTTGCCCAGCCTGCCGCGGGTGGGGCTGCGCATGGTGCTGCCCAGCAGCTTTTCCAAAATGACCTGGCTAGGCCAAGGGGCGTTTTGGGGGCGAAGGGGGCTACTGGAGGCTGTGGAAGATGGACTATTGCCAAACTCGCCCAAACTCAGATGGATAGTGATGGAGATTTTTATATTTTAACATATTTTAATATTTTTAATATGGGTTCAAGAATGGTCAAAGTATCTTGAAGATTGATGGAGATTGGATGGTTTGAAGCCAATAGTTGACCAGAGTTTGCAATGAACACCTGTCATTTGGAACGATGATTGCTGTGTGGTACCGGATGCGTTTGAGCAGGCTGTGGCCCAGGGGAGACTTATCCAGACAGAAAGGCAGCGGGTGACTGGAGCATTCATTGCAAGGATGCTCGGACGAAGAGGTTTTACAAAGATTGTTTGTAAGATACTGGAAGGTTGAATCGGTCGAATCTGGTGAATCTGTCATCCCATTCTCTGGACCCATTTTGCCGTGGCTTTCCTAAAGTTGGATGAGGGGAATATTTGATAGGCCGCCAATGAATCAGTTGCAGAAAAAAATGTAGCGTCTTTTCTGTAACACAAACGAACCGATGAGGATTGGATTCAAAACTAGTGAAAAGAAGGGACGTTGAACATATTTGAACATCTTCAATCAGCTGCAATTGATATTGCAACATATCATACGTGTTGATTTTGCTTCGTTTTTATGCTGCGTTTGAATACTTTTGACCTTTCCCTGCGTTTTACATTTTTTGCCAAGAAAGAACTCCTCTTCCCAACGGCGGACAGAAGAAACCTGAAGCCAGATGACTCAATTTTTATTCAATTTTAGTAACCCAAATTTCATGAAATTTCTAAGGGCCAAGCATGTTAAAGCACGGCAATCTTGCGGACGTTGGGTTCCAGACGTCCCAGCTATGCACTTAGCATCTCCAAAAATGTGGTGTCAGGATGTGGATGACCTGGGCGTGGACTACATCGTGCCCAGCGAAAATGGTGGTAGAGCGGATGTCCATTGGGCCGCCTTTACCGCCACGACGGGTGATGGTTTGCTTTTCCAGTACCTCTGCCCGGACGCAGCTGCATCACTAGATGATCCAAAGGATGGTGCAGCTGAGCAACGGCCCAGAAACATGCAAGGGGCACAAGTGTCCGCCTCGAGGTTGAGCTTAGAGGAGCTGGAAAATACATCTCATCGGCATTTGCTTCCAAAGGTGAACGAATCCAGACCCGTTCATGTTCATTTAGATACGGCCCATGCGGGTGTTGGAGGAGTTGGTGAAGGAGGATCAAAACTCTGGGCCACTGCCACGCAATTTCTCATCAATCCCAAATGCGGGCCCTGGAACTTCAGTGTGATTCTCACCCCGATCGATTCAGAGACGTGGCTACATCATGCCACTCCAGCAGGCGCCTGAAAAAGTGTCCGACTTTTTCGGTGCAGTATGGTGTAGCGCAAAACTATCGTTCTTAGAACTGATCCATCAATAGTTTCTATTCGAAAAATTATGGTTCTACTGATTCTACTACTGCCCACCACCCATTACACCAACAAACATTGTCTTTGAGAGCCTTCAATGCCCATGAGCTTGGCCATCTAAGTCACTGCATGGATGCTTGGTCGAAGTATAGTGGTCCGCACCTCAAACAGCATACAGAGTTGGTCTGAAGGCGATGGAGAGAGAGAGAGAGCTGTTAGAAATTGGCAACTTCAAACTTTTAGTTTCTACCAGATGGAAGCCATCCGGTCCTTGGTTGAATGGAAATCCTTTGAAGATTTCCACTTGATCCGGGGTGTCTCTGTGGGCCATTTGTTGCCTCTGTGCTCTTTTGATTCCATGGCACAAGGTGCTCCCAAAGAGAGAGCAGCACGCAGAAGTAGCGTTTGGGTGCCCAAGTCCAAGCAATTGGGAAGGACCACCAAACCATGACAAGCCCTTCTTCCATTTTGTTCCTCCGCTATGTTGGCAAAGATTTTACTAGCACATGATTTAGCATCTTTTGTGCATGTTCATGACCAGTTTGGAGAAGCACATTACCAAAATCAAAGCCATTCAATGGAGCGGTCCTGGTTTAAGCGGTTGCAGGAAACCATGGCTCACCATGAAATATAGGGCTTTTAATTTTTGGATTTTCCTCGAGCCAGTTATGGGACTAGCTGGTTCGTGGTTTTATCCCCCCTAAGGATGATAGTACTATATACCAGCCCTCCAAGAAGATAGGCCCGCAACGTAACGGTCACATACAGTCACTAATTATTTGAGAGTTTTTAGTAGGACTGCTTTTCCATGTCTGGTTGGTGGTTTGGAACATTTTTATTTTTCCATATATATATAGGGAATGATAATACCAACTGACTAACATTTTCAGAGGGTTGAAACCACCAACCAGATGTTTTTTTTTGGGATGGTTACAGGAAAGACTTGGGATCACCCTAGGCACATCAGCAGTTAAGGCCAGATCGCAGGGTCGAGAGATCAGTCGCTGGCTCAGATATGGATGTATCGTATGTGTGGTTTTCATTCTTTTCTGTACAATTATATATCCGTATAGCAACATACAAACAATTGCGAAATTAACTTAAATGAATAAAATAATATAAACGATGATTATATATGTACATAATTTCGTGGCTACACACACATGTATAATATATTAACGAACACATGCATATATTATATTATATATACATATAATATTCGCATATCATTGTGCATCTACATTTGCACCTTATAGAGCCATTCAGGCGAAGGCTCTGGTGGAGATACAGCTGGAGATACAGCCTCTGGCTCCTGATCTGGGCCGTAGGGCCGTAGCCTCAGGGTCCAAAAAAAAGGTCATTTACCCTTCAAAAATGTTTTTTTTTCTCTGGGAACATATCGTAAAATGATGATAAACCATGGGATGGACCGCGGTGCTTTTTTTCTGACACGCCATGGCACACCTATATTAATCACGGAAACAGATGTGAGTCAAATTTGAAGACCTCCGCAGATGGGTCGTTTTCTTTGACCCAAGTTTATGACGTATATCCCAATCTTCGCTAAGGAAACCAGGCAGCATTGATGCATTTACGGTGTCATGATTCATAAGGTCTTCCAGTGGTCAGTTGAGGACGAAAGATTGGTATGTGGATGAGTGTTTCACAGCAATCTCAAGGATCATTGTATGTTCTCAGCCCGAGCTTCACTGTGGCTTCACGGTTTTGTCTGTTTTTTGGCGCTTTAAACCTTGAAGACACCTGGGCGATCCACTCCTTGTCATTGGAAGCTCTTGGTCGTTGCAAGGCGTGCCATACCGCTGGTCATTTCACGAGATGAGTTGCTTCGTATTTCCTTTGCCCAACCGTGTGCAAAAAGACTTTGGCCCGTTGGAAAGCAGCAGGGCAGAACCGTATGCTTCTGTGTCAGACCTTTTGGGCGTGTTTAAAAATAAGGGACTCAAAATATCCATCGTTTGATGTTTGTGAAAAACCGATGGGTTTGCAGGTAAACTCTTTATGTTTGGGCACTTTGGGACAAACGATGAAAAACCGAAAGCACCCTACGCTTTAGTTGTTGTGCATTTGAATCATGTGGACTTGGCGTGTTTGCCTTTAATATATTTGGGTCAGCTTTCTGGGAACATGTGAAGAAAGAGCCGAGGGGCATTTAGGCACTGGTAGAAGTGAGTATGGCATGAACATGTTTGCTACTTGTGTGCAGTGGAACAGGCTGTGCTGTCAGCAGAATGTACTGGTTATTTATGGTTATTTGCTGTCCTGGCGAGCTGCAAATGCAAGGGTGGTCACGATAGTTGTAGATGTGTGATGTTCGTCACCTTTCGGTTGGAAGCTGTGTGATGAGAGGGTTGCAGGCAACCATTGTCCAAAGATTTTCTGAAAGCATGATTGGTTGGCCCTTTCGAAGACACAAACAAGTCCCAATTGCAGGGAACGACTGCAAGTCCAATTTGATTTGATTGGTTCTGTGCCACCACAGATGCCAGAAGCTACTCGCACCAGAAACTTGAAATTTATTGAACAGCAAATTGCAGGGTCTTGACTTTGCGACATCCACGATGCGCATTCTTTGCAGTGCACAACATTTGTTTGGTCGTAAAGCTTCAAGAGAATGTCCAACTTCATCAACTTCAACTCCTTCGATGTCAAGAAGGCTGGCTCACTCTGGTGTCAACATGTGTCAACCAGATCCTCCCAGATGTGATGTGCCAAAGTAACCACTGCTGTATCTTGAGAATCCGAGTGTTCGACCTTAAACAAAGAAGTGGGTGAAGGACAACCAACAGATGACATAGTAAATGTTGATAGAGATTGATAGAGTGTGCTTCAAGTTCTTGTGTGACATCATATCAAGCCGAATCAAGCCCATGCAGAAATCGTAGAGGTTCGCAGTGGTGTCTCACTTGACGCCCCTCTCAGCCTGGTTATATCATACATATACATATAACGGTATACATATACTGTATCTGTACAGCTGTTCAGTTCGCCACATCAGGTCATCAGGTGTTCAAAAAACAATTTTAAAGCCCATTGGGGAGTCCTTAGCTTCTGATGAGTTGTGTCGCCATTCAGCAGGCGTTGAAGCGAAAAAAGGGGCAGATCTCCTCCGATTCAGATTCAGAACAGCAGGCAGGCCTTTACAATTTCGAGCGTCAAACGGTGATGCAAAAAATATCGAGAACTATTGGTGTTCCCATATTTGCCCACCCCTTCCAATCTCCAGGCTTTCCAAACAGGTGGAAAAAGGTGTGCGGAACCAAGCCCTGAGGCTGCTGCCAAGGCCAAGGCCAAGGCAGCTGCCAAGGCGAAAGCAGAGAAGAAGGAGGCTTTGGGGTGTGTCAAATTTTGTCCAAAAATGGGGCATACATGGGCATACCGGTACACCACAAAATTGCAACTAAAATGGGAGATCATGATCCCACGGATATAATATATACGGATATCGGGGTACTCCATTTTCAGACAAAACTATGTATTTTGATGTATTTTTAAATGTGGGATTCAAACAATACGATTATTATATATTATATGGGGATATGAAGGGACATAAGATGAATATAAGCGGAATGTCTGGGTTTGTCCAGAGATTGGGGATAACGTTCGTTCCCAAAATATTGTAGCCTACGTTATTTATTTTCACGATACTTTGAATCAAGCGTGAAACTTTACGGTGATAACTTCATTTTCAAACAACACTAACACTCAGATGTCCTTTTCCTACCGTTTGATGATTTGTTTAATGAATTGGTAGAGAGGATGAGGCGATTAAAAACTGGTGCGAAAGCATACCAATGACTTCCCGGAAATGGTTGGTACAAACCATCCCTACTTCGAGCTTTATGGCACTGGGCTTTCCAGATTAATGTTGATTAGTGTGAGGGCCCCCCCCCCCCGTAAACAATTTTTGGAGTCTCTTTAATGTGGAAATTTTCAAGTTCAGGGGTCTGAATAATTTGTGATCAAAAAAAATGTAGATTTCAATTGATTTCAACTGATTTTCAATTGATTTCAATTTACTGTCAACTGATTTTAATTTACTTTCAATTGATTTCAATTTACGTTCAATTGATTTTCAATTGATTTCAATTTACTGTCAACTGATTTTAATTTACTTTCAATTGATTTCAATTTACGTTCAATTGATTTTCAATTGATTGCAATTTGCTTTCAATTGATTTCAATTTACTTTCAATTGATTTTCAATTGATTTCAATTTACTTTCAATTGATTTCAATTTACTTTCAATTGATTTCAATTTACTTTCAATTAATGTTCAATTTATTTCAATTTACTTTCAATTGATTTTCAATCAATTTCAATTTACTTTCAATTGATTTCAATTTACTTTCAATTGATTTTAATTTACTTTCAATTGATGTTCAATTTTTTCAATTTACTTTCAGTTGATTTCAATTTACTTTCAATAGATTTAATTTTATTTTCAATTTACGTTCAATTGATTTTCAATCAATTTCAATTTACTTTCAATTGGTTTCAATTTACTTTCAATTGATTTAATTTTATTTTCAATTTACGTTCAATTGATTTTCAATCAATTTCAATTTACTTTCAATTGGTTTCAATTTACTTTCAATTGATTTTAATTTACTTTCAATCGATGTTCAATTTTTTCAATTTATTTTCAGTTGATTTCAATTGACTTTCCATTGATTTCAATTTACGTTCAATTGATTTTCAATTAATGTCAACTTACTTTCGATGGATTTTCGTTTGATTTCAATTTAGTTTGAATTTATTTTCCATTGCTTTCAACTTACTCTCCATTGACATCCCATAGTAATCCCATAGAAATATCATAGAAATATCATGGAACTGCCATAGGAATCTCACAGAAATCCCATAAGAATCTCATAGAATTCCTTCAGGAATCCCATAGTAATCCCATAGAAATATCATAAAAACATCATGGAACTCGCATAGGAATGCCATAGGAATCCCATAGGAATCCCATAGGGATCCCAAAGAAATCCCATAGAAACATCATAGAAATACCATAGAAATATCACAGGAACCCAATGGGAATCCCATAAGAATACCATTGAATTCTCATAGCATCCCTTCAGAAATCCCATAGAAATCCTCTAGAAATATCATAGAACCATCATGGAAATCCCATAGGAATCCAATGGAAATCCCATAGACATCCTTTTGAAACCCCATAGGAATCCCATAGAAATACCATTGACACCCCGTAGAAATCCCATAGTAGTCCCAGAGAAATATCATAGACATACCATGGGAACCCCACAGGAACCCAATAGAAATCCCATAGAAATATCATAGAACCACCATAGAAATTCCAAAGAAACCTCATGGAAATCCCACAGAATTCCCCAAGAAATACTCTAGAAATATCATGGAAGTACCATAGAAATCCTTTTTAAATCCCATAGGAATCTCATAGAAATTTCATAGGAATCAATTAGAAATATGATAGAAATATCATGGAAATCCCATAGGAATCCCACAGAAATCCCATAGAAAGATCATAGATATAACATGGAAATAGCATAGACACCACAAAGAAATCCCATAAGAATCTAATAGAATTCCTTCAGGAATCCCATAGTAATCCCATAGAAATATCATAGAAATCCAATAGAAATTTCATGGAAACCCCACAGAAATCACAGAGAACTCCCATAGAAAAATCATAGACATACCATAGAGATCCCATAGAAATCTGATAGAAATCCAACGGAAATCCCATAGGCATCCCTCTGAAACCCCAGAGAAATTCCAAAGAACAACCATGGACATCCCATAGAAATCCCATAGTAATCCTATAGAAATATCATGGAAATACCATGGAAACCTTAAGGAATCCAATAGAAATCCCATAGAAATATCATAGAACCACCATAGAAATTCCAAAGAAACTTCATGGACACCCCATAGAATTCCCAAAGAAACCCTCTTGAAATATCATAGAAATCTGTTTTAAATCCCATAGTAATCTCATAGAAATATCATGGAAGTCCAAAAGAAATAGCATGTACATCCCAAAGAAATCCCATAGAAATACCACAAACACCATAGGAATCGAAAGGAAATCCCATAGACATCCTTTTGAGCCCCCATAGGAATCCCACAGAACTACCATAGACACACCTTTAGAACCACCATAGAATATCATAGAAACACCATAGAAATTACATAGAATTTCCATAGAAATTTTGTCAAAATCCGATAGAAACGCCATAGAAACCAAGGAGAGGATGCCAGGAGAATTGAACTAAGTAAGAGACAAAAGCTATAGCAAAGGAAAGGAAAAGGAAAGGAGAGAATGATTTTGGAAGATTCTTACTTCCAAAAAAAACTGGACACAATAGAGGACCACCACAACAAACATACTATTGAGGATCAGGGTTGCGCATGGACTACCCCCTTGAAAAATTGTTTGGACGTTGTTTCTTATTGGGTTTTAATAAGGCATCATATATTTTGGAAATTGGGATAAATTGGGCATTTCTGAGAATTCCAAAAGAATGGAGCTAAGGAAGTAAAAAAGGGAAAAGTATTAGCAACGGAAAGGAAAAGGAAAGGAGAGAATGATTTTGGAAAAAAAATGCTTCCAAAAAGAGGCTGGACATGGACACAATAGAGGACCACCACAACAAACATACTATTGAGGATCAGGGTTGCTCATGGACTACCCCCTTGAAAAATTGTTTGGATGCTGTTTGTTTATTGGGTTTTAATAAGGCATCCCATATAATCAATTAATTATTGCTGATGGGTCCTAATTAACCTTAAAAAATTGTTTCTTCAGACAACAGCTGGACACAATAGAGGACCACCACAACAAACATATTATTTAGGATCAATATTGCTCATGAAAAAAAACTGAAAAATTGAAATAAACAATTCTTCAGACAATAGTTGGACACAATAGAGGACCACCACAACAAACGTATTATTTAGAATCAATATTGCTCATGAAAAAAAACTGAACAAATGAAATATTTTTTTTTAAAAAAATAATAATGTTACAACATGAAAAATGAAAAAACATGAAAATCATACACTTTTTTTTCTACAAAACCGACCCACCCAATCATTTTCCCTGATCCTGAATTATTTCAGAAAAAAATCAACAAAAGCAAATCACCACACTAATCAGTACTTGTATAACAAATTACCATGGATGAAGCCTCAATGAAGCAAACCTGGCAGTGGGAAATTGCAATGGACATCCCCAATTGCCTACTGGGAACATCATGTATCGCCAAGGAACATAGCAGGGCACCAAACATCCGTAATCACCTAGATCCCCCAAATCATCATCTATCCATATCTGGTAAAAGTCCATGATGTCCCGGTTTTCCCAGGGGTTTTCCCGTGGATGCGCCAGATTCCCGTGGAGCCGCTGCAGCACCTGGCTGTCAGCGCCGCGGAGCTGCCCGGCGCCGCGCTGGTGGCGCGGTTCCTGAGCTGCGCCCGGGCGGAGTGGCAGCAGCTGAAGGCGAAGGCCGAGACCTTGGAGCTGCAGGCGGGGATGGTGGGGGTTGGGGGTTGGGGATGGGGGGAGTTTTTTTTGATGGGAACAATATGGAACAATGGAACAATGAGTAAAAATGGGATTAGACAATTAGACTAGACCCTGGAAAATACTGGAAAAAAGGGATTGGACTGGAGAAAATTGGATTTTACTGGAGATGAGATGGGGTATTCTGTATTCTTGAAATGGGGGATCCAAAACTATGGGGAATAGGTCGAATTTTGGATGATTTGGGGGCATCACCTAATTTAGGAAAGTTGCATACGATGGGAAAAACGGGATCTCTACTGGAAAAATAAAATGAACTTTATTGGAGATGGGATGGGAAGAAACATCAAAAATCTGGATTTCACCTGGTAAAACATGGAGAGAGAGTGGGGATATTAGCTAACAATCTTGATTTTTGTGCATATATGATAATGGTACGATTACATGATACTGTACATTTTTAAATGATATTTATTGGATGCAGTATCGCTTTGATATTAGCAGCATTTACTTATATACCTATATGCCCTACATGATTCAACTGCATCTATTCAAAAAATGGCAATGGGAAAAAAAGCAATAGTGACAAAAAAATACAGATTTGGATCATTTTTAAATATTTTTAATATCAAGAAGAATTCAGAGTTTCCCAAGTCGGTCCAATACCAAAATGATCGATATGGTTAAATAAGAGAAGCTAGGAATAGATGAATTGGCATTGGGCATGATGATTTCGTACTATTCATATATTACAGTTTTTCCAAAAATCAGGAAGCCATGAAAAACCGCCGTTCATCCTGGGGTTTACCGCATTGTGATGGATGTGCCTGCGTTCGGAGTGGACTGATGGAATTCGGATTAATCTGAGGGTTCTTTGGGGAAGATCTTCAAATACCATCAAATACCTAACATAAATGCTTCGGGGGATGGATTTGGGTTGTGTTTAATAGGGTGATTGGATTAGTTCATTCATATACCCATTACTATGCCCATTAATGAATATCCCATTCATATCCTATTACCCTCTGGTAAATTAAGATAGCCATGGACAACTGCACGTTTATAGATGATTTACCTATTGGACATGGTGATTTCCATAGGTATGTAACAAATTACTAGATGGTAGTATCACCATGTATCACCAATATTGAGTGATATTTATAAGGCTATTAGTATCACCGTTAATAATTAATATATCAATATCCAATGAATGTTCCACTATGTTCCACCCATATCCCATTTTTGTACAACATCCCATCCCATTTTTGTATCCCCTATCACCATTAATAATGATCAGTTCGATTAAAAAAACAAATCATATCAATGAATCACCACAAACCACCATCATTTCCATTAATTGTCGTTAATACATCGCCATTAATAATGAGAATTATCCCATGAATAAATCAATACTCATGGTCAAGCACCATTGATGGTTCATAATTCCCACTAATAGATCATATCCCTGTATGGTCCCATGAATATCATATTAGTCTCCCCTATCACCATTAAGAACGATAATTCCCATTACTAAAGTAAACACATAATATCATATCCCATGAATGGAAATTGATATATGATACTGTACCGAAGAATTACCAAAAAGTATACAAAGGATTCATGGTGAATAATGATCGTATCCCATTAAATACAATTAATATCCCATGAAATAATTAAATGCCATTAAAATCAATGATGATATCCATGATCTCCTGCCAGAGGCCGCTGACCGAGCCCTGGTAGCCTCTGAGCCGCCAGCCCTGGAACAACTGCGGCCGCTGATTGACCTCGTGGAGATGCCGATGGGGCGAATCCTGGGGTATTGGTGGGATAGTAGTGGGATCTCACTAAGTATTATGAATATGGGATAATCAGTGAGTAAGTGGATTTACTGGGAATTAATATGACTATGTGGGATAAGAATGGGGATATACCTGATATAGCATGATATAGCAATGTTTTGGGATAGGACGCACACACACACATATATATAATATCCTGTGGTAATTTAAATCATGGCTATGATATAGATGGACCATAGAGTTGGATTACCATTGTAGTGAGAACCCACAATTGGCCCACAAATAAAAGCGAGTCATTGGGATTTTCTGGGTATTGCGCGCTGCGTCCTTGTATGACAACATGTTTTTCCCTCACCGGCCTCCTCTCTTCTCGTATACTTCTATGCCAGCTCGTTGCCGAACCTCATATCGTGAGCTCCAGACGCTGTGGGCTGGGCTGGGCCTGGGCCCGAACAGAGACAATGCCAGATAGAATGTCAGACTAGATGCCAGATAGAATGCCAGAATAGATGCCAGATAGAATGTCAGACTAGATGCCAGATAGAATGCCAGAATAGATGCCAGATAGAATGTCAGACTAGATG
>Ga0126342_10001990_pt1 | contig 30737 bp, 24 predicted proteins | sample Cyp1metagenome_FD_92528 | JGI IMG/M metagenome (GOLD analysis project Ga0126342, IMG submission 92528) | Coral microbial communities from Lord Howe Island, Old Settlement Bay, Australia - Cyphastrea 1 metagenome | ecosystem: Host-associated > Invertebrates > Cnidaria > Coral ...
AAGCCACCAACCAGGTTATATAGTTATAGTTATCAACCATATCTATGGGTCATTTTCCATAGCTATGTTAAATAACCAGAGGGTTTTTCTAGTTATAGATTCCCCAGTCATGGTGGATTTCCCATTTCCCAAGTGGCCCAAGCTCCGAGCGTCTCGATCTGCTTGGCGTTGCGAATCTGCCGCTGCCGCGCCACATAGTCGTCGTCGAAGGCAATGGCGTTGATCAAGGAGGAAGCCTCTACAGATCCGGTGGGACCTGGTGCAGTTATGGCAATTGATTAGTTGTAACTTGTTATTTCTCATCCCCCAAAAAAAAGAAAAGCCAAATTCCCCTTTGAATTGGTGAAGATTCATGTTTCGATCTTTTTTGGGGGTTACTATAACTGGTTGGTGGTTGACCTACCCCTCTGAAAAATATGAAAGTCAGTTGGGATGATTATTCCCAATATATGGAAAAACAAAAATCATGTTCCATACCACGAACCACTATTAGTTATAACTTGTTATTTCTGGGATTATACACCTCTATAAATGGGGTTTTGTAAACACTGCTGGTATTTTGGACCACAACTGTGATCATAACCAAAATGGGACAACCAACAGGATACACAGTGAGGTAATTTTGCTAACACTGTTCTGAAAGTGGGCCAGCTGGTGGTTTATGAATCCTGAATTCATGTGTTTTTCGACCCTTGCATGTTCTTGTCGGAACCCCCTTTGCAAAAATAGTCACATGTTTCAATGGGAGATCTCCAGGATCCATTTTAATGGAGGTACGTAAACGTACCATATTTATGGCAATATTTTCTGGGGATATTCCATGAAACATAGCCCTGAAAAATAGGCCTTATATTGTGGTAGCTACCTCCAATTGTTCTCGGTTCCTGTTGCATGGCCATTGAATGTTCCCCAACAAAGATTCCCAAGGTTGTCTGGGACTTTTCCCAACTTTCGAATTATGATTGGAATTTCAATGGGTATCTCAATGGGATATACTTGGGATCTCAACTGAGACCCAAATGATTAGATCGGTTTTTACTGAGATCTACATTGGGAATATTTGGGATGTAGTGGGATATAGCATGGAACATAATATATAACCAACAACATGATGTTGGAACGAGGAGCAGGGAACATGGGATTACTTGGAAAATGTGGGATTGGCAGAGGGAAAATTGTGATATAACCATCTCATGATTTGTAGTTAGTGTACAATCGGCATTTTAAAATTGATGATACCTACCCCCCTCGGTAGCCTTCAGGTGGGCTTTTCATTTAACCACGAACAGGGTATTTCATGGATTTGCTTAAGGGGTTCCCAAAAAATAAAACATATCAACTGTAGATTCCCCAAATGGTGGATGTTCCATTGGGAAAATAAAAAATCACCTTAAACAAACCCATGTATTTCATGGGATATGTATAGTATATATATATAATTATATATATATATGGAGCATGCAGGGAGCATCTCTGGGATTGGCATCATCATGGATATTAGGGCCTGGGATCCTTGAGGAAAGATCTAGAATGATGAGGGCATCATCCCAGTCATGGGGAGTTGGGAATAGTTCAATTATGTTTTGGGTTTACCACATTAACCATTGGAAATCATTAATAACCATTAGCAACCATTCGTAACCATTAATAAGCATTAGTATAATGATTGTTTTTTGTATATAAATCCCTATTCCAATGGCTTTCAGTGGCATTGGGTTTACCACATGCGCAAAAAACACCGCTAGAGCCCGATGGCACCATTCCCGGCATAATCTTCCCATGAGTTGGTCGAAAATATCATCGGTCACCTGAGGTATCATTGTAATTATATAAGGCACTTTGTTCCCCAAATGTTACATGCTTATGATGCGAACCCGAGCTAAAGCCCGTTGATTACAATATCACAAATATATATACAAATATCAGAAATTACAGTAACAACTTACTATAGAGAGAGAGAGAGATCGTTTCCTAACCACGCGCGCTGTCTCGAAGCTTAAGTACGAACCACTCCTTTTATAACCACACATTTGATCACGATTGTCCAATCCTTAACCAGATTTGCATGTATCTACGTTCTAGCCACTTTGTTTTGTATAATGTTTGTGTGTTGATGTTCTCTATATATACTTATTTTTGTGTGGTGTTACTTGTTGTTCGTATTTTTTTAACACTGGCCGTACAATTCGTATGTGTATCAACATGTTTTAATCATTTGTTTTATCATGTGTTTAATCATTGTCTATCATAGTTCATCATGTTTAGTACACGTTTTATCTCTTGGCTTTAATGTTTGTACAGTGTTTGTACTGTTATTTGTTTGATGGATTTTTATGATAGCAAGAACAGGCCCCGCAGGAAGCCCGGAAAGCAGGGGCCCAGCCCAGCCCGCAGGCCCGCAGGGGGCCTCACCAGAGAGGAGACCCACGGAGTCCGAGACGTAGCTGAACGCCGTCATGCCGATGCGCCAGGGAACCCGCGGCAAGTTCAGGACCTGGATGGGAAGAAACGATCGGCTGGATCGGCTGGGGATGTTGCTCAGGACTTTGAACTTAGATCGCTTTGCAACGTCAAGAGGATTTTTATTAAGGCTGAACATACACCAACATACTGCAGTGGAATAACTATTGGGTTTTCAAGAAACAAACTGCGATGCAGCAAACATCAAGGCTCTTGACAAATGACAAACAAACCTCGGGACGAACGCCAACAAGACCTGGTTTTGCCCAGAAACAGGCAGAAATAGCATATACACCCATACACCCGACTTGTTAGCCATCTGGAAACAAATGGGGAAAGTTATCGTCTAAAAAGCATTGGATTTGTTTTACCCTTTAAAAAAGCGGTGTTTTCTAAAGAAAATCACCAATTTATTACTGGTTGGTGGTTGACCTACCCTTCTGAAAAAATATGAGTCAGTTGTTCAACCTTTTCCCAATCAATGGAAAGTCATAAAAGCCATGTTCCAAACCACCAACCAGATAATTTATCATTAATCACCATGATTACTCACCATTAATCACCATTAAACCATATTAAACCACATTTTGAACCATTAAACCATATTAATCACCATTAAACCATATATATCTCTCACCATTTATCATTAATTACAGCCATTATTAAACCATGATTATAGTTTGATCATTAAACTGCAGCTGTAAACCTCCATAGTTTCGGGGAGCCGAGGGGCAGAGCTCTTTCCCAGCAAGCCCGCGGCATGCGTCAGGAGATTCACGGCGTACCTAGGAGATGCACATGGCTAAGCGTTGATTGGATTTTACCCTTAGTGCTCCAAATACCCTTAATTCGAAGGTGTTTAGACCCCAACAAAACAACTCCAAATCCAATCTTAGAAAGTGTTTGGAGCTGTAGGGTTAAATCTTAAAAAAAAATGGGTTGAGAAATGTTGAGATGTTGGAAAATGATTCGGGAAACTGGGAAATGTTCTTCATTCTGAAATGGGGTGATATTTGTTCTATTCAGAAAGATGTCCCTCGCGATGGATGTGTTGGTTGGTAATTCCTGGGTGATCTGCCGGGCATGAGAGTGACAATCCATGGATCGATTAAGAACATGCATAGTAAACCAATAAACCCTGGGTATACCATCAAATACTAGGGTTCCTCTAATAACCCCTATAGTTGTATTCTTCAACTACAATCGATTTCTTTGTGGTATAGATCCTGAAGCAGTGGCTTCCATTGTTTTCTTCCAATTTCCAAGAAACAACTTCAAAAACATGCCAGAAAATTGCCACATCTCCTTGAACGATCCCAGATTTTTTCCAGGGGCCCAAGGGGCCCAGCCCAAAAAACCGCGCCGTCTCAGATGAACTGCCCGGGATGGCCAAGGCACATACTGCCCAGGTTCCTCAGAAAATCCGTAAGGGACCCGCGATGGCGTTGCAGTTTCTGTTCCTCAGTTCACTGCGAAGAGAAAACCCTCTGGGAGTCCAGTCGATGGCTATGGAAAAAGAAAAATATCATAGGAACATCTTGGATTTATATAGCCATATAAAATTATTAAAATCTGATTTTCAATCTTTATCCAACTTCTGTTGATAGGAAAATCATGAAATATACCCTCTGGCAAACCAACAGTTTGCTATCTGGAAAATGGATAAAGATTGCCCAGTCATAGAAGATTTACCTGTTAGAAAAAGGGTGATAATCCAAATTGCCAAAGAGCAAATGGCAAACCATAGATAATTGCCAATTGCCAGGTAGGATGATTGGACCAGAAGGTATGATCGATGGGTAGTGTCTGGGTTAGAACATCATACATCTAAGAGAACAATATCATTACCAGCTTCCGCAAGACAAGACAAGCTATCAGGGTTTGCAAACCGCTTTCTATCCAGTGATATACCCTCTGGTGAACTAACATAGCAATTGAAAATGGCCATTTATAGTGGATTTTCCCATTAAAAATGGTGATTTTCCATTGCTATGTTAGTTCACCAGAGGGTACTATATCTTGCTGTGTTCAAGAATGACCCAAGCATAACTCTTCCCTAAATCCATAGTTTTGGCCAGCGAAGTCCTCAACATAAGTGATGTGAACAGTCTTCCAAGCCCGAAATGTTGTACCAAAAGATACTGTTTGTGTTTGGTCAACGGGGTATCCCATGTCATGGACTATGATAATCCCCAATATATCTGGCTAAAGTGTAGGAATTCACTACCCTGAAAACAGCTGTTATCACACGGCCATTTGCGGATGATTCCGATTCCCCTTTTTTAATGAAAAAACGATCATTCCAGTGACGTCACAGAGTGAGGTCATTATAGAATTCGTTCAAATTTCATGAAATATAATCTCCAATATGTAAAGGATTATTAGGATATAACTGGGTAGTTACACTCCCACATATTATAACTGACTATTGATTCATTATTATTGTTGCTACGAAATTATAAAATACTATATCATTACTATTGTTACTATGAAAACAATGAAATACATTGAAATACTATGAATATTGTTACTTGAAATACGTGGGTCATCATTATGTAGTGAAAATTAGTAGGTCATGAAATTATTGATATACATAAAACACTAGTGTAGTAACACTATTCATAGTATTAACACTATACCATAAAATACTATTATGTATACCCAAAGAAAATGTAATCCCATCCCCCTAATATGAAAAACACCTCCTTAGTTCGAAACCATGATTTTGTTTTGGGAATTTCCACATCATTGGGCCCATGTGGTCGGTGTTTATTAGGGGGAAGATGGGGGAAGGGTTTCGTAGGACCGCTGCCAGGAGGCCGGCAGTTTCAGCTCCACACCATCCAAGGTCAACTCGCCACTTAAGGATAACATGCCAATGGCCTGCGCAGAGATGTCAGCTATGATAGTTAAATATGGTTAATATAGTTATGCAATGTTAATATAGTAATTCTATTGGTATATATATAGTCAACATAAATCTATATATGTTTTACGATTCTTACTATTAATATTTTTTATTATGATTATTATGATTAATATTGCTATTGTTGTTATATATATATATGCATACAATCATATAAAGTATCTAAACATATCTTAAAGTATCTTGACATATCTGACTTGTGTTCCCTTCCATTGTATCTCAACGTTGTTATCCTTCACTTTATCTTCAATGGCCATTTCAATTACCTAAATTTCAGGCCTATGTATTGGAGATATGCCCAAAACATATGGCCTTATATGGTACAATATCTCCTTAGGGTCCTGAAATTTCACTGTCATGGCAACCGTTACACTGACAAGACATGCCAAAACGCGACAAGGACCTCCATTGGGTTCCCGCTCGATCAACGGCAGTAAAACTCAGTAAAAACACCCTTTAAATGTCCGACGGATTAGCCTAAAACAACTGCTATGTGTCAGAAAGACCCGTCCATTCCAATGACTTTTGGGTGAATACGCTGAACTTACACGCTGGCCCATATTCTGGTTGGCTAGGAATGGCTAGTGAAAGCACCAAGCAAAGAAACAGCAATGTCGTGCAATGTCATCATCCAACTCAGATTCAGTGTCTTTTTGTCCTTTTCTTCTGATCATATTCCGTTTTTTTGCAATCACATGGCCCTTTACCAGTTATAAGATGTTATAAGTATTTAAAGCACCATTTGTAGAATGTATAATCACATAGAATCTATGCCATAGAAATCACCAGTTATAACTAATAAATGGTCATTTATACATAGATCCTTCAAATTTATATTATATAATTATATAGCCCCTAGAAGGTTTATATATAGTTCCTATGATTTCAGAGAAAAGCTATTCAAAGAGGGGAACGCACCCTGTAATTCAGCCATAACCCCTGGCGCCCATGGCGCACCGTTCGGATCCACTGCGGAAGGAAGCGCACGGTGCGCAGCTTCAAGGCGCACCAAACGGTGAGTTCCACCTGCAAAGAATTGGAAATTCATCACCAAATGGTGGGAAACACATAGATTTTCTATGGTGAAATACCATTCTACAATACTCATTCTACGATACTTATTTCTACAATTATAAGTGATGAACATGATTCACTATGGGATTTTCACTATTTCTACACTTTGCGAACTGGAACATGGCCCATGGAAATAGTGAACATTTACCTATTAATGGTGATTTTCCATAGCTATGTTAAATTGCCAAAGGGTATCTTCAATGGATTGGGGAATGCCGCAGGAAGGCCCTTTTACTCTTCTATGGACAAAATTGAGTTTTTGGACCATGCATCGGAAGAGGGTGAGAAACGTGCGGATCTGCCTAGAAACCCTCAGGCGAGGTACACAAATGCCAACTGGTTGGTGGTATACCTACCCCTCTGAAAAATGATGGAGTTCGTCAGTTGGGATTATGACATTCCCAAGATGATGGGAAAGTCATAAAAGCCATGTTCTAAACCACCAACCAGTTAATTTATCATTAATCACCATGATTACTCACCGTGAATCACCATTCAACCATATATTACTCACCATTTATCATTAATTACAGCCATCATTAAACCATGATTGGCTGACTTGGACTGTAACACTGACCTCATACTGATCCCCGTAGGTCATCAGCGTCCTGAAACGTCGCCTTGGAGATGAAGAAGTTGTCCACTTGAATCACGGCAGGTAGAGGTGGTGGCGTATAACCTGAAAGGTTGAATCACGCACGTTTGAGCTATGAGATGCGATTGAGCAAATATGAGCAATGTCTGGTCAGAGTCTTGGTGTGAAGTCTGATATTTCACTAAAGTGTCAGGGGAATTCCATGTCGCCACGAGGCGAAAAACCACCACCATGAAAAAGTGACGTCACTCCAAAAACAGCTCGTGCCACCCGCAGGTCCCACGCCGTTAAAGCAGAACCTTAAGAGATCTTCCCGAAAAAACATGTTCAAAGAACTTGGGTGAAGCCAGCCATCTGTGACCATCACATGAATCAAATTCATCTACAAGGTGGTGCCCCATAGTTAGATAAGTTGGTTTATAAGTCCAATAACTGGGTTTTATGGGGGTTATATCTATAGTTAATGGGGATCATAAACTTCATAAACCAACAAACATCACTGCGGGGGTGCCACCTTGTACTCAAGCTGATTGTCTGAATGATCTTCCCAAAAAAGTGTGAGGAATGCCGAAATCAGAGCAAAATTGTCACCGTGCTCCCTGATGATTCATGGAGGAGTGTTTCACATTTGACAGGCTTCCCACAATGAATTTCCAATCTTGGATCCTCAATATACTATCATTCCCTCTCCCCAAAAAAAACTGTTGTCCACCATTATTTGGGATTCCAGGGGTCCTCAACATCAATGCCCCAAATTCAGATTGTCCGATTGCCATCACTTTCCTGAATGTTTCTTCATTTTCCCAACTTTTCCACAACTATCATGTTCTTCCATGATTTTCAACACTTTTCCCAACTTGTTCCATGAGTTCCCCCAAGTTTTCCCCCATTTTCCCGTCATCCCCAGCAACGCCCAGCTCCCCTGCCTTCCAGCACCGGCTTCCCAGCGGTCTCGGCCAAGCACTGGAAGCGTTGCATGGAACGCCCTGCAGAGGCACCAGTGGAGAGCTGTGCGGCCCAGACCTGTGCGGCACCAGGAGAGATTTTGGTGGATTACCCTCTGATAATTTAACATAGCTATTGAACATGGCCCATTTATAGTTGATTTTCCTATTAAAGATGGTGATTTTCCATATTAACCATTATTACCATCTGGTTATTTAACAGTTCGCCATGGAAAGATCCACCATTTTTAAGTTCGGTAAACCATCTATTTCTATGGGCCATGTTCCATGGCTATGTTAAACCAGAGGGTACTTGCAGTTGAAGTAGGTTAATGGTATACTAATGGTTTTCATGGAACATTAATGGTATATGAATGGGATATGGATAGGGGATATGATATAGTTGATGACTAACCATGGTATAGACATGGGAATATGAATATAATGTGGTTAAAACAATGCCATAAATCAGAGTCATAAGTTATAACTTGTTATTTTTATTGGATTTAACTAAACTAGCTATAGAAAATTGTCATTTATAGTTGATTCACCTATCAAAAATTGTGATTTTCCATACTTCTGTTAGTTTACCAGAGGGTTAATGTGGTTTGAACACTGCCATAAACCACCCATGACTGGGAATGGTAAACATACCACCTACAAAAATGGTGATTTGGGAATAGAGTATTACTGTTTTAACCTATAGTATTCATATCCCAAAATAGTTGTGACTTGGGTTTCTAACAATATTATATATGACTAGGGTGAACTAAGCTACTGAGTAAGTGGGAGCCACCACGTATTTCAATATATTTGGGGGTTCTGTTCTTCAGGATGTGTTTTTGTTGGGAGTAGAACAATGACCCCACAAGATCACCTGCCATAAACAACTCCCAGTTGGGGATGGTACAAATCCAACAGAAATGGTCATGAGTTGGGGATGGTGCAAATGGCATTGGCTGAATACCACTAATACCACACTATTATCTCTCGAATTTCTGAAGGCATCTCATTTGTTTGACCCATACCCACATGCGAATTGATGCGCATATTTAGCCAATTAGCCAGGAGATGCTGGAATATATGGTCACGTTATTATTGATTTTAAGTGGCAATGGGACATGACATTCGTTTAGCCTGCATCGGGTGTCTCTGAAAAGGGGATACCCCCAATCATGGCAATTGAATGAGGAAGCTGATGATGAACTGGTGGAATTCAGGGTATATGACTTGGTTATATCTGACAAATCACAGACAGCAAATTGTGTTTCTCTAAGCCAAAGGTTGCTGCAGGAAGGCACACGCTTCAGTGAAAGGTTTGGTGGTTTACGTTTCTTCTAACTAGTTCGATATATCTACAAGGTGGTGCCCCAGTTCGTGAACGCTAAGTTGGTGAACATAACATAACTCCAATAACTATGGTTTATGGTAGATATAACGAACTAGTCAATGGGGTTTATAAACCAACCAACTTATAACTGAGGGGCACCTTACCTTGTACCATCACGTAGCCAGGAACTCAGCAGCCATGCTGAGCTATCCTGATTGGAAACCTGGAACAGCTATGTTCAATCTTTTAGGGATATGCCCCAAGAATCGCATCAACAATAACTGGTTGCTGGTTTCAACTGAAAAATGATGGAGTTTGTCAGTTAGGATTATGACATTCCCAACTGAATGGAACGTCATAAAATTCATGTTCCAAACCACCAAGCAGATAAATCTTACCATACTATATACTGACATCTGACATCCGACTGACACCACGCAAAACATCTGTGTTGCTCCAAGAAAAAGAAGGGATAAAGAGTTGATACATGTTGTCGATGGTGGGAACACACATAATAAACCACCCATTTGGGAATGGTTTATACCTATACGGTGAAGACAACCCACTTCTGGGGTGAATAAAAGGCTGACCCCCCAAGTTGTGGGCCAGAACCTGCTCCCAAGACCATGGTTCTTCGAAAAAAAAAAGGTTCCTCTTCCTAAAAAAAAAAGGGGGCAACAACTTTCCATTAATTGGCCAATTCATATTGTATGATGTAAGATGTAATATGTATGTTTGTTGCTGTTGAAATGACAATTCATGGATATCTATAGATAGTCCTTGCAAAAATGAACCATAGAGACGTATGGGTATGGTATGAGTCAAAAAACCGACACCCTTTTGCTCACAGCAAAATAGCAAGGATTTATAGATCATGTTCATGCTGTGAAAAAGTAGGCTTATATATATATACATACTAAAAAACAAAAAACGATTTTGCTCCATAACCATATCATGTGGGCAACCCAAACAAAAAGCAACTACGATTTGGGTGAATGCAACCTATACCACCTATTTGGATCTATTTGTAGCTGGTTGGTGGTTTCAACCCCTCTGAAAAATATGAAAGTCAGTTGGGATGATGACATTCCATATATTATGGAAAGTCATAAAAGTCATGTTCCAAACCACCAACCAGGTAATTTATCATTAATCACCATGATTACTCACCATTCATCACCATTAAACCATGTTAAACCACATTTTGAACCATTAAACCATATTAATCACCATTAAACCATCTATTATTCACCATTTATCACCATTAAACCATATTAAACCATGATTTTTTCCAGTGATTTTCCAGATGCCTTGGGGATGTCACCGTTTTCCGACCACCGGGCGGAGGACGCCTGCAAGGGATCCAGCCATCCATCATCCAAGGTCAGATCCACGGAATCCATGGCCATGTTCCTGTAGCTTTTAAATAGAAGATATATATAGTTCATTAGCTATAATCTATACATAATATATTTATTTATGTATAAAAATATAGATATTATATATATATGTTACATGTATATTGTGTGTATACATATATATATATTACATATATAGCATGATATTTAGCTAATTGGCAATCATATATACATATATAATCCGTATATATGATATGGATATGTGTATATTATGTGACACATCTCATGATATCCCTCCTCAAAAAATGGTGGATGTATGGGTTATAAACCACAGTGGGATGCACATCCTAGTAAGTGGTTGGTGTTTGAGGCGGTTGTAACACACACACACACAAGAATGGGATCACCCACCTATATCACGGACTTCTGAACAAGGTCAATGGGAATTTCAGGATCCTAAAATGGAGGTACCTACCATATATAAGGCCTATTTTTCAGGGCTAAATTTCAGGGGATATTCCCCCAAAATATGGCCAAAAATATGGTACAGTACCTCCGTTAAAATGGATCCTGGAGATCTCCCATTGACAAGGGTTATGAAAAAAAAAACTGAAAAACAAAAACTATCATGATCATCCATGATTGACCAGGATTATCCAGGATGATTTCACCAACACACAGCCCTTTGACGAAAAAATGCTACAATGCGGTGCCCCCCAGTGATGTTTGTTGCTTTAGATTCACCCCAGTAACTAGTTCGTTACAAGTACCATAAACCATAGTTATTGGAGTTATGTTCACCAACTTAACTATCTAGGGGGCCTCACATTGTATGAATCAACCAGCATGATCAAAAAAGGGGTTGACTAGGTCGCTGTGAGAGTCTTTAAACAGGCTAACGATTGGATTTCTGGAGATAGTTAAGATCAAATGGGATCATTAAGCAATTTATCATTGGGGAGCACCTACCTGTGATGACGACTCTCATATTCTGATTTTTACGCGGATAATATATATATACATGCATATACACTCCATTTTTGGTTAAAAAAAACATCTGAAGTCAACCTTCTCACAAGATTAAGCACCACGGAACCTCTGGCTTGGTGTTGGGTCATTGGGGTCTACTCATTTTGGAGCTCGGATGGGACTGCCCTTTTCCAAGGCATGCCTGATAAGCCCGTTTGGTTTGTCTGGAATGTCAAAGCCAAACGAAAGCAGGAAAACGTCTTTTCCTGAAGAATCTCATTGATGCCCTCCTTCAATCAAGCCAAAATTCTCCAAAACCATGCCGTCATGAAAAAACAGTCACACATCCGAGACAAACCTTTCAAAGATCCCCCGAACACGAAACACTATAATTCTATATAATTCATTATGATTCTACTGTAATTCTTTCGTGGCAGTGGCAGCCACATTGGGAAATCTCGACAGAACATGTTCCCGAAACATCCCCAAGGCATGGACCCATTCACTTGCAAATCGGCAGCCGCAAATCCAACATGTCGCGCAAATCCCTCCGCCAATCAGGTTTTTCAGGATTGCTGTCTTGGCTCCCAAAGGAACTTTGCCTCCTGTGGCTTGAGCAGCTTGTTTGTGCGCTTTCAAAACGCGTACGCGTTTGACTGCCTCTTCCTGAGACAGAGGATCGCCTTCTCCTTTTGCGGCCGTCAATGAGTCGACCAGTTTTTTTGTCAGGCGTTCACCAAATACTCGGCGCTTTTCAGCGAATGAACAGTTGGAAATTGCCTCTTCCATATGTTTCATTTGTTCATCGAGCTGTGGTGCTACTTCCAACTTCTTGATGATTTCATCCACTTTGGCAATGTTGACATGGGTCATTAAATGTCCCCATTGAACATCACCCAACCATTAGGTATATGGTCTATAATGGCTACTATAAGGTGATGTCCAATATATCCAAAATGGGACAGTTACCAACCCCTGGTTGAACTCAGTCGTCATGATTGCGACTGACGTTCTCTCCTTGCCGCAAGTTCCTTCTCCTTCTCCTTCCTGCGGTCTCATCCCACCGAGCTCAGGGGCAATCCACTGGAGCTGTTCCCTAAAGTGTGCATGGCAGAACTGCCTGCAAGTGTCTGCCAAATCTGCTTGGATACCCTCTGGTAAACTAACATAACATATATGAAACATCACCATTTTTAATGGATAAATCCACTATAAATGGCCATTTTCAATAGCAAACTATAGCAAACTGTTTGTTTACCAGAGGGTAACAGGTGCATCTGCAAGTTCGGTGCACCGGTCTTGGTACTGGAGCACCTGCGCACCTGTGATTTTTGCGCTCTATCCTTCCCCAAAGGTTCAACCAGATTTCAAGAGCTAAATCGGGTTAAACCATGAATTTTTGGTGGTTATCACACCACTTTTCCCCATGGTACACCAATGTCTTGTTGCTGGGTATGGTGGCCCAACGTTCAGCCATATTTCAATCGCTAACTTCACTAAATCGGTTGTTTCTCCGTGTCAGTCTTTGATGCTTAGCATACAAGAAATACCGAAACAATCAATCCGAAAATATTGCTAGCTAAATCGTTCCAACATCATGTTTGTTGGTGGTTGACCTCCGTTAAAAGCATCACTTTCTGTTCAAGCACCGGTCCAATGGGGTGCGGTCAAGTGGCACAAAGGGTAACAAGTAATCGCCCGAGGTGGACACCTCAGAGGGCGCTGTCCCTATCTCCATGGATGGTGTATCAACATATAGGGAATGCCACATCCCGCTTCACAGATGGGGAAGATATATAGCTATATATGTTATATATATATATGAGTATATTAACTATATTAAAGGGAATATTCACTATGTATATATATATACATATACCATATCAAAAACTTATACTACAAACAGAAGGGATACCTGGGTCTCCTGTCGGAACTGCCTTTCGCCCAGCTATGTTTGTTGGTTTATAGACCCATTGAGTTTTTGTTCATCACTATGCAATATACATATATTCATTACCATACTATAGTTAATTATATAATACACATATTACATATGTATATTATATATATATCTTTGTTTACAACAACATAAAATATAGTTGTACTACAGTTATACTATATATATATATAGTCTATACAGATTTAGAACCACCAACGTTGGAGAGCTATCTGAGGCACGCAGCGCTTGATCTGCAAGGAGAGGAAGGCGCGGTCGCCCTGGCCGCGGTTCGCCAAGATCACGGCTGGAAGCTCCTGGTGGCGAACGGAGGATTCTGACACGAAATATATGGGGATGGTTACCCTCTGGTTATGTCAAAACCCACAGGATCCATGGTGCTGGTATATATGCTAACATTTGGGGTATATTGATGGTAAATGTTACCATATATAGCATACATGGATCCTATGGGAAATAGCTATTAAAAATGGCCCAGTCGAAATAGTGAGTTTTCCCATTAAAAGCATGGTCCATAATGGTGGATCTTTCTATAGGTATGTGGCTGATTACCAGAGGGTAAGCAATAAACACATGGTGATTTATATGATATGTTGATATATGTTGATATAGTTGAGTTAGATTGAATTATGTTATTTAAATGATACTTGATATATTATTGATATTGATTTATGAATATTTATGATAGGTTCAGTTGGTTGATTTGGGCGAGGTATCTACAAATAGATCAGGGGAGCATAAACCAACATGTTTCCAATGGAAAGGGGGGAAACTCTTGAACTTGGACGAATAGGGATTTTTTAGTCAAGCAACAAACACTCAGCAAAGGGGACTTGATCATGACAATTAACTGAAGATTTACTTACCATCTGGTAAACCAACATAGCTATTGAAAATTGCCACACACACATATATATATATATAGTTGATTTACCGTGATTTACCCATTAAAATGGTGCTTTGCCATAATGATGTTAGTTTACCAGAGGGTAAATATAATCAACCCCCTGTTTGGGCGTTTAGTTTATGGATGTTCATGGCCTGGAGCTCCGCGGCCAGGTCCTTCGTAGCTCCGTGGCTCCCTATGACTTTAACAGGGAAGACGGATAGCTCCGAACCGCTCCTAATCACTAGTCAGGGACTACTTCAGGTAGACCTAAACTCTGAGGGACTGATCTTTATATATCTTTATAAGGCCTCTGTGAGGCCTATATATATATGTATATAAATGTATTATATATAATATAATATATATAAATATAGATATAATATATATATATATCTATATATGTAATGAATATATCCACAGAAAACATGGCCTTGGTACCTGGTACATCCATTTTTTCCCAGTTCCCATTGGTTCCCATTAGTCCATAGATCTGGATGATCCCCGGATCATCCCAACCAGCGTATTGGTGATGCCCCCTTTCAGTGGCCTGGAAAAAAGTTGTTCTTTATCACTTGCATCCACTTAAAGTGGCATGATCCTCCAAGTAAAACTCAATTTTTTAAATCAAAATTAGTGTACTACCAAAATTAGGTATGAGATCCTCCTGGTAGTTAAATCCCACTAGTTATCGCAATGTTTGTTAGTTCATTTCGATTCCCATAGGATCCATGTATGCTATATATGGTAACATTTACCATCAATATACCATCAATATACCATCAATATACCCCAAGTGTTAGCATATATACCAGCACCATGGATCCTATGGGAATCTGAAACTTCCAACCAGTCACGTTTTTTCGGGATGATCCCTCCCTGAAGCGGCTCCTGTCCGGTGACGCCTCCCAGGGTGTGGTCGCTCTTGCGATCGCTCCGTGCGTCACTGCGCCCCGGAAGTTGGCAGTCCACCTGTGGTTGTGTCAGGGTCAGCGCTCCGTTGTTTTATGGTGGCTGTATAGAACACGTAATAAGAAAGGTTTTAAAACAATGAGGGAATTCAAGAGTTGGGCAACCGAAGAAGCTGAGTTGGGGGGGAAGCGGGGTCTAGGGATGATTTCCGCCGGTTTGAATCTCCTAGGACCCTGGTTAACGTTTGAGGTCTTCAGAAGCGTGCTTTCATGTTTTAAAATGCGCCTCTGCCCCGGCTGGAAATTCTTATTGCTCGCTGCCAGGCCACATTCAACATCTTTATGAAAATTTTAGAATTGTATAGATTCCAGCAAACTCAACCCAATAGTTCTAGCTTAACTTCTTCAACTATCATAAACAATCACTGTCCCCTACTCAAAATATGCACCAAGCCCCCTTAAAAACAATCTGGTATAACATATACCTCCGACCATGCTCCCCCTGGCAACCAGGTACTTTGGTTTTGTGAAAGAGATCTATTGTGGCGTAACAATTAAATATGTCCAACACATAATAAAAACTACATACAGATCAACTGGGGTTGAACATCGACACCTTGGATTTAAAAAACTACCAGCAAGTGAGTAAACTGTCATAAAACATGTGAATTCAATCAGCCAAGAAAATAATTCATTTACACTCACTTGGCCATAGAAAATCAGTTGGAATGCCGCCAACTGGTCATGTGACGATTAGGGATCATGATTCCATTCGTGAGGATGGAAGCTAATAGAAACATTGAAACCACCAGCTAGAACATTCCTTTTGTGGAAAAAGTATGGAAAAAGGTAGACAAATACTACTAATAATACTTACGTGGTATCCACCACCATAAAAATAACATACAATAAGCATTCCTCTGGAAAAAACAAACATGTTCAAAGCATTTCTCAACAAACCGACTGACCAAACATGTGCCAGTCACTATTACCAGGCTCAGGCACAATGTGTTCATCATCAACATGGTCAAACGTTGGCCCTCCTCTAAGAATGGCAATGCCAATTTGGCTCGCTCCTTGAACATAAAATCGTTCAGGTATGTTTTGGTTGGGTTTTCAAATGTCAACCGATTTGTCCATTGCCAAATTTAAACATGTTTACTGTTTACCCTTAAACAAAAACTACAACCAACAAAACAAAAGCCAAACAAGCGAAACAACCTCTCTCCATCGTGACCCAGCCTGAGCCCCCGAGATGGCCAGTTTTAATTGTTGATCCTGGAGATGGCAACCGAAAAGTCGGTGTTTTGGGTGGTTGGGCTACCAGTATGGATCAACATGTTCAAAAATGAGTAACCTCTATTGTATAAATATTAGATGTCAACATATACTATCCTATACTTGAAGGGATTTACCATGATATACCAGCTAACAAGTTCACTGAGGGCACGGGCACAGGGTTCTAACCCATACCGACTTTTCTCCCCTCCAACATGGTGCAGTTCCCTGCCGGTTTTGTGATAAGTTTAATAGTAAAAATGATGAACATCCATAATTTTGTGCAGAACCTCAACCTAAAGAAATTAGCGGCCAATGAGCATGGAATTTATATAGGATTTAGCCCAAACATGGGAGAACATGTCTGGTTTCCCTCTCATGGTTGATGTGAATCCATCACATCCACCGTAACGGGCAACGCTGGGCAGCACGCTGCCTGGTAGTCCTTCTTCCAATCCAAACGAACCTGAGGCATCAAATCAGCTGCAATTCGGCTTATGTTGGAACATTTTGACATTTTTGTTGAACACTACAGGAGATCAATTGGAAATTGTGTCCTGATGTGTCCTGTAGACCGGAGTAAATTCTTCCTTCATGCTGGGACTGTCCTATCTCATCCTCAGAAAAACCAGTCCAATGGATGAACACTGTCACCCCAACTTTTGCCCAAAGGAACGCTTGCAACCCCAAAATAGATTTTGAACACGTGGGACATCTGGAAATATAAGATTAATATATAATTCTCATTGATTTATCATCTACAGTATGCCATCCTGGAAGCACTTTTCGGCATCTTTTGGAGTTTGCCCTAGCCTGAAGTACAGTAAACGTATACAAACCTCCCTGCCGGGCCCAAAGTTTTCGTGTCACCTTTAGACTTGACATTATGGGCAAATACCTAGCTTGTGCGATGTCTGTTCAGGGCACTGTCAGAAGGAACTCCAAAACACAGAGGCTACATGGCTCGCAGCGGATTCCCTCCAACTTCACACCAAATGACTTGTATTTGTTGAAGGGCCCCCTAAAAAAATGAACATCTTCCCAGCACTGTAGATGTCCAAAAAATGGTGGATGAACGACTGGAAAAAAACAACCAACTACCATCAACGAGTCGTTCCTTGCCGAGTCACCAGCTCCAAGTTGCAGAACAACAACTCCCGTGGCCGGCGTTCACCTGCAGACGCTTCCGCACGATCCCAATGTCCGAGAACATGGGGAATGCTGCAACTGGCACACAATAGAAAGATCACCCAGACATATAGGAATATAACGATATGTTTTTCCTTTCTGTATATCCGGAGAATGAAGAGTTGTTGGGTGATCTTTCTATTTTTGAAGGAATTGTTTTTGGATAGTGAATGAGTTGGGATAGTTCACAACATGTACCTAGGATACGGATGCATCGATGGATATGGCGGAATACAAGCTAAATTGACATAGCTGATCTTGGACACTCTGCATAGACAAAAATCTGACGGTGGGTAGGCATATATCCCCATTCCAAACTATGAAACTATGGCGGAGAATTATACCTTAGCTATCCAACCGAGGTTTACCCAATTAGATAAATATTGCCTTGATACAGTTTAGTGCCAATTCAATCATTATTAACTTTTCAAAAAATGGCCAACACATGCCAAGACATGCCTTTCTGAAACATCATTTTCCGAAACATATCCTACTCGCGTGTGCTTTAAATGACTTAAACATGACGGATTTTCCGTGGCGTTTCCACCTGGCGTCTTAGAGGACCACCTCACCTGGCGGTGGTAACTCTTCGATGATGGAGATGCCAGCCTTACTGATCTTCACCTGGCGTGTCGGTGGCGATGGAGAAAAGGTGATTGGAAAATTTCCTGAAATATATTGGGTATATATTGGTATATATTGGATATATTGGATATATATTGAATATACTATACTGGTGTTTGGATATATATTGGGTTGGGAAATATAGGGATTGGGTTGGATAATATATTACCATCTCCTGAAAATATGTTCAAATGTCCTAATTGAACATCACCCAAATATTGGGGATGTAATGTGATATAATCTCCAACAGATACTTGAAAGTGATGTTCAAAATCCCCAAAATGGGACATTTACCAAACCCTGCGAAATTCTGATGATTATGATTCTATATGATCCTAATGATTATCATTATCATATGTGTTTAGTGCTGTTGTGTTTTTCTTCTAGTGGGTTTCTTCATTGTTTATATTGTTTTTGTTCTGTGTCTTCTTGTTCTTTCTCGTGCTGCCTCGTTCTCATGGTTTGCGTTGTTCTTATTATTTATAGTATTCTTATTCCTTTCTCTCCGGTCCTACAATTATTCTTATCTTCTCTCTCTCTCTCTCTCTCCATCGCCTTCAGACCAAGGATAGATAACTTTATGAATCTGCGTCTTCTTGCTTTTCTTATTGTTCATGTCGCTGGTGATGATGATGCTGATGTTGATAATAGTGATGATGTTGTTGCTTGCTGCTTTACCTGCGGAAATCCCGCTCGTATCGTCGATGGTAAGAATGTATCCCAATTACTGTAATTTGTGCTTTCGTCCCCAGGTTGCTTCATCTCCAGTTTAAGACAAACCATGGTAGCTGTATGTAGCTGTCATATGCTCGAAAATCACGCCCAAAGTGTTCTAGGTAATTTTCTATCACTACTGATGGTACTTCACAAAACAAGCGCCAAATGTTGGTCATATAACATATGCCATGGGATGTATTTCCGCACACAATCCCTCCCCAAACCTGGAAATCATTAAAAAGGATACTGTAATGCATATACACCCACAAGCTCTTTTTCCTGGGTGCCTCGAATGAATTGATACTCTTGTTAGTGGTTCAGATTCATGGACATGCCTTTGTCTTCCAAGCCCTCTTCTTGAAACTCAATTCGTAGCTCCTTGGCCTCCCATTTTTTACCACCCCACATCCGCACAGGCGCGGGTCAGAAACGAAAGGTCGTTGCTAGTATCAGTGACCACATCAGCTCCTGCATCTCCAAAAAGGCAACGGAAAAATTGGACATTTCTGCGGTATGGACCTTGCTGCCATCTCCTGCTTGAAGTACACTCCCCGCAGCCCGCACGAGTTCACTGAGTATTTTGGATGTGCTTTCCTGGAACTTTCCTCGTTCGGCATAGCCTCCTACAACGGTTGACTTCAATCCGGCGAATCCGATTCCTGTCGACAGTGATGTAACCATTGTGGTGTTCTGGGCAGTTCCTGCGATGCTCCATTTGTTTACCCCGCTCCGGGACGACTAGTGTAACATTTGGGCACTTTCCCATGTATATCCAATTGGCACCAGTCAAATCGGATGTTTACATCAAATCAAAGAGGGGTCCTGTAGATTTTCTCAATCAAATTTCTAAATTGCAATAATGTGGGTAAAAAAATGTCATAAGCCACACTGATTTGGGAATGGTTTATGCCACCTGATGGTGAAATTGGGGATGGTTTGTGAAATTGTTTTACCCACATTAATTCACTAACCTGAAATTCGGGCCTTCTCCCTGTTGAAAAACGGAGCCCCGAGCCCTGGCAACACCTCCACATGTGTTGAGTTGGGCTTGGAGTTGTTCTGACCTCTTCGTTCTTCCTGCCACAACCCAAGCAGCAAACAGCTTTGTGCACATTGGATGTGCACGGACTTGGGAACTATATGAAGCGTTGCAGTACCCAACATAAAGTTAGTTTAGAACGGGAAGTTTGAACAAAGAGGGTTGAGTTGTGATTTGAGTTTTTAAAAAAGTGTGGTTCACACACTGAGGCTATCATGAAATATGTAAGTTTCTCTTGGCATGGGCATGGACACAGCGAGTTCAAGTAGGAGAATATAATGATAATAATGATTATAAGACGAGACAGGAAAATCACCAATAGATACCATTTTTGAACATTAGTTGCAACCCCTTTTCATAAGAAGAAACTATAAAATTTTAGCAAAATATTGGGGAGCATCAGCCTAACAATTTCCATAACCTTCAACAAACGCACTGCCATGTTTCCGGAGAAGGGGGACATGTGGCATTCCAGCGAATCCTCGAATCCATGTTTTCATAGCCCTCCAGTTGTAATATAGGACCCAAACAACCCAAACTACGTGTATATTGTATATTATATATATATAAATTATATTATATATTATAACCAGATTTAGATCTGCCATAGCCCTTAGTTAAGCTACATCTTTCAAGGAACTTGGCAGTAAACGGGGGCCCCTTCCACCACTCCCTCTCCCCTCCTTATCTTCCACACTCAGCAAGGCACCCTGCGCCGTGCTACCTGGATACTGTGCAGAATCTTAGAAACCTGGAGCATGTTTTCAATACTATGCGTCTGTAGGACTGCTCCAAAGACATTGGAATTCATTGGAATTCATTGGAATAGGATGATTATATAATACATAGTATAATATATAGTATAAAGTATATAATATACTATAATATACCAATGGTATTAATATACCTATTCAATAGGAAAACATCCAACTCCCCCGCGCAGCCAACCCCGGCTCAACTGGCTGCCAAAGAACCCCAGTGCAGCTGCAGGCGCAAATGGGGCAGCGGATAGTGATCGCTGCGGCGCAAGTCTTGTACCTCGCGGGTCATCATTGCAATGAGTTCGAAATCTTTAGGTAATTGCATGTGCCTAAATCCTCCATGTACATTTACTACTGTTTATTAGCATTAACATTGAACTCGAAAAACATCCAAATGTAACAAACTATGCCAATACATTCAGCAAACCCAACATATAAATACAGAACAAGCGGGTGTCATCAGGTTGAAGTGAGGATGCCATCAACTCTTCACTTGGCTGATCGGTGCAAGATGCGACATGAGGAATCCACATCACACTACAGTGCTATTTACAAGTCAAAATTAAACATGTACTATTCAGATACCCTCCGGTAATCAAACATAGTAATGGGAACTCCCGTAATAAATGGAGGTTTTTAGAGGTGTCAACTGAAAAACCATCTATAAATGGAGGATTTTCAGTTGCCACGTTTGATTCCTGGAGGGTATAGTAGCTCCCAAAAAGAGCGACACGTATTTACAGAATAGTATCAATGATGATTTCCCCAGGAGTTTCCAGGTGTCCAACTTGTACACCACCTGGTTAGTTATGACTAACAGTTTGCCATGGAAAGATCCACCATTTTTAATAGGTAAACCATAAGCCATCTATAAATGGGCCATTTCCCATGACTATGTTAAATAACCAGAGGGTATATTCTTAGGGGCTGCTCTAAATCATATTGGTTCTGCCATTTTTTCCATTTTTTTTCCCATCTCTTTATATACCTTGATTTGCAACTAGGGTAGCAATGGGTAGCACTGTAGCAGTCAACCAATCGTTTGGCAAAACACAGTTTTTGTTTTACCATCTGGTTATGACTAACAGTTTGCCATGGAAAATCCCCATGTTTAATAGGTAAACCATCTATTTCTATGGGCCATCTATAACCAGAGGGTAAGTTCTTCATCCTCCAGCGGCCTTGACTTCTTCGGGCTTCCGTCCATCGACGTGCAGAATCACCATGACGCAATGGCTGTGGTCTCCCTGGCGTGGCGTCTCCCTGGGTGCCCATCGCTAACTGGTGGGAGGTTGACCTACCCCTCTGAAAAATATGACTTCGTCAGTTGCGAAAAAAATATTCCAAATATATGGAAAAATAAAATTCATGTTCCAAACCACCATTTCTCCCATTTCCGGAATGCGTCGCCTTAGATCACGAAGGCGACCCTCTTACAGGTGCCAATCTATGCACATGATGTGAGAACCACGCCAGGAAAACCTTTGTTTCTCTGGGGAACAGGCAGCAAGTCAATTGATTTCGACTGCCTACAATATGGAGCATCTGTGTGCAAAAGGATCCAATCATCAACCATCTTCAAACGTTCAACAGGCCAGGGAATGGCAATGCAGCTGGAGAACATGGCCACCATTGTGCTTGCAGGACGCACATAACCAGTAGAAACCTCTGCACCACTATGGCGAAGAATCTCACGCAGCAATTTCCCAAACCAACGAACGCGAAGTCGGAATGGTCTCGACACCAATCCCTGCAGTGGAAAATCAGAACCATCACACCACTTATGCAATTTGAGAGGTCCGACCTCACCTGTAGAACTAGTGAAATCAATGAAGAGTTGAGACATGGCAACCCATTGAACTGGTCCAACAGCGCCATGGAGCGTGTCCCAAAACCAAGACACAAGCTTTCGCACCATGCCATCCCCATACCAACGCACCGCTTTGGATGGGAGCGATTCCAGGGGAGGCAAGGGAGTCCACACAGGCACACAATTAGGAGTGTCTGGAGCAATGTCTGCAGAAACGTCAGCAGGGCGGGGGGCATCTACACGCAAAACTGCTAGACTAATCTGGAGCAACACTTGTTGAATGGAGGAGTTCCATCTGTCAACCAATTTACAAGCTGTCACATGTCTACCAAGCAAATCCCAAAACTGCGGAGGGCGCCTCATGTTAGCATGATGAGCAGCATGATCAGAGAACCGGTTATGGAGAAAACACCATTCCTCAAAAATTGTTTTCGCACTGTGCAGAGATTGATGGGCAGCAACTTTAGTGATGTCGACATACCCTGGACCTAATAAAGCCAAATCATGGGAGATGCGCAGCCACAAATCCGCGTTGGGAGAATTGATGCGTGGGACTCCACCAGCAAGAAGTTTCCGGAGTCTGGTCACCACTGCTTGACAATCACACCAAATCATGATTTTAACTTGATGCAAGGCAGCAAATCTCACCGCTCTGAAAACAGCAAATAGTTCCGCCCTCATGGATGTCTGTCTGATCCCCGGTAAGCTACCACTGTCGAGGATGAAAGAACGATCAAAGTGGCCCGGGTCAGCCACGACAATCGCCCAAGCCGCAAAGCGCGCATCAGGGTACTGAGGATTAAAGCATGAACCATCAGTAAACAAGTGCAAAACATCACTAGGGCGAACTGCCACAGGAGGTACTACACCCACATCAATCGCAGCCAGTGAAGAAAACCAGTCTTCAAAGGTTGAAGGTCGAAGCGACCAACCATAGGCAACCACACACTCGGGCAATGAAGGAAGGGCATCCCAGAGGTCCTGATCAACCATGTGTCTGCATCCTGCGAAAGCATCACACTGCCAAAACCTGTGAAAACGCGAATCACTACAGGAACAATATGGGCATGTATCAACCTCACTTTCCTGGCAATAATGTTTCCCATCTTGAGTGATATGAGCACCATTCAAAATTTTCCTGAAGCACGCCCGATCGCAAGGGGGCAGTTTTTGGAGCCACAGCCGTGTCTTTATTGGATCAATGAGGTGCAAATCTTTCAACCCAGGTCTGTGCTGAACATTGGCAGCAACAACTTTCAGCCATGCCCACTGCATCCGCCACACCAGGTCATCAATTGCCACATCAAAGAGAGAAAAGGAGCCAAAGTCATCCACAAACATCATGCGATCGACGTGCCAGCCAAGAGTTTGAACCCGTGTCAGCAACGTAGCCGAGATGCCATTGGAGGCGAAGTTGGATTGCCCCTGCACCATGGCCCAAAGAACCGATTGGACGACATCCTCAATTCCACAAGCTCGCACCATTCGAAAGGTCTGAATGATTGACCAAAATTGCGGATCGGTGTGAGGAACCTCCACAAGGCCCAAATGAAGGAAAGCATTACAACCCGATCCTTCGGCCCCAAGCCCCTTCATGGCACCAGAGCGCAGCGACTTGAACGTACTGGAAGCCACAGCAGTCGCTGTTATCGCATGCAAACCGCGGGGCCAAGCACCAGAACAAATGGCCCGGACTTTATGCTCGTAGGCACTGGCTGAGAGGCGTAACCTGGACCACATCGGCTGCAAACTACTGACTCGCTCCATCTGGGTTGCATTCGTGTGTTTCCTGGATAACTGCACATGAGCTCCCAGCGAACGGCAGCTGGACACCAAGGTGAATCCTTGTTCCCGGAGCTTCTTCCTTCCCTGTGCAGTGACTGACCAGGCACAAGTCTTTTTGAGGTCAAGTTGCAGATCAAGTTCCTTCGTGAACCTATCCAGGCACTGAAACATACCTACCATGATGTTCGGGTCAGTGGTGATCAAGGTCCAGTCATCAACATATGACACCGGCTGACACATAGGGAAAAAGGCCAAATGCCAGGCATGAAACAACATGTCGACCAACACCATGCCCAAGCATGAAAGCCCATCACCTTCTGGCAAACCAGTCACACTGTAAGCAGCTTTCGACAAATTGGGGCCAAGCTGAAAACGACGACCAATATCAGACAGAGCACCTGCCCAGGCAGTCAAGATTCGCATGGGAATACCGACCATTGCCGCAACTTCAAAGATGACAAACCGTGGCAAACAATTAAAAGCTTTCTGAATGTCAGCAAAAATCCCCGATAGGGAAACATCCGCAGCAATGGAATCTTCAACCGCCCACAAAAGCTGGCTCCAAACCTGGCCTGCATATCGACTAGGACGTGAACCGTACAGGGTAGCTGGGAGGATACCATCAAGAGCACGGATACCAAGTCTAGCATGATGGGAACCCCAAATACGGTACAGCAAACCCAAAACAGTAATGGGCCGATAGTCCATGACCCCGGCCGGAGCATCATTTTTGGCAAGACAGGAGACCTTTCCTTCCAAGAGCTGGCCGGGCCAAACACCAGTACTCTCTGCCTCATCAAACATCATGCAAAATGAAGTTAAGGCAGACCTAGGCAAACTTTGGAGATCCAACACTGACACACCATCCAAACCAGAGGCAGAGCAACGCTTACGTCTGGAAATGGCATGACCCAAGGACTCAACGTTCAACGAATCCCATTGGAACTGATGCCGCGGCAAATGAGTACGGGCAAACTGAAGGATCACATTCCAACGCTCTGGAGGGACATTCTTGTGTCTGTCCCAACGTTGCTTCCAAGCATCAAGGAAAGAACTGGCAAGTTCCTCCTTAGAGCCAGTGGACAAAAGCTGAGACACTGCCATGCCAGTCCTAATGTCCTCGATGGAATCAACATACAGACAGTCATCTTCAGCATGAATGACCGACAATGCAGAACCATTGCAGAAGACCGGGCGTGTAGTCACCCACGGCTGTGGGGGCTCAACCACTACAGCGTTGGATTCCTCATCCAGATCAACAACAACTGCTTTCAACGGCCTCAACAGGAAATCAACTCCATTGGAGGGGTGGTCCTTGATATCGCTAAAAATCAAGTTGGGGTTCTTTGCACGTCGAAGCCGAGCATATTGCCTGGAGGACGACCTGAGTTGGTTTTCAAGCAATCGTACTTCAATGACCATGGTTTCAAAGATTTTCTGAGCACACTCAATACTAGGCGGAGACAAAGGCAAGTAGCGGTCAGCACCAAAGACTTTGGACGGACAGACCAACCACCATGCAGCAAAACCACCATGAAATCCAGCAGCCCGAACAATCGCGACCCACACGTCACTCGCAAAGGCAGAATCACATCCATGGACTTGCACATGCCGAACATAAGACTGGAGGCGACGCGTCTGTCTAACCCACTGAGCATGCCTAAAGGATGCACCATGAAAATGCGGGTTAAAATCACCATTCCTGGCAAGCTTCACATGGGGGCATTTTCCCAACATGCACCTTGGAGAGTCTCTTGGTCTGAGCACGGCCTTTCGTATGGCGCCCAGGCACAAAGGGCAACTTTTGCTCTGCCGACTGTTCAAACTGTTGCCAAAGCTGAGAGTATTTGTCAGTCGGAGTGCCTTCAAGGGAACCCCACAAGTCAGCAGGTACGCACCACTCATTTGGCCAAGGGAAAGCAGAGGGCATTCTCCACACGTCACGCGGAATGCATTGCTTCAATCTTCGAAAAGATCCTTGTAACATGGCATGGTCCGGCCAAACATCCCACACAATTTGGACATCAACAAGGAGAGCTTGCAATTCAGCCGAAATGTAGCAGTAGTCCTTTCTAGTGCGATGCTTACAGGTAGCTTGAGGAGGGATTGCCCACCGATCACAAGCAAGGTCTTGCAGATCACGGAAGCCTGCTTGCTCCAGCATGCGGAACGCAGGCAGCTCATGGTTCAGCACATTCCAATCTCCCGCTACGAAACGCGGACCAGACGAAAGGTAACAGACCGACCCTATGACCGACTCTAGCAGAGCTTCTGTATGTTGGAGGCGATTTGCATATAGGTGGCTTTCAGGTTCTCCATAGACAACACCGCCGGTCAGCCACACATCATCAAGCAAAGTCGTGAAAGCTAAGGCCCGAGACGACTGTGCAACTTCAATCGGCCAATCATGCGGAAGACGTCTCACAGGCGTTTTGGACAGCACACCAACTCCTTTCCACGTACCAGCATTGGTCCTGGAACTCGGGACAGGGAATCCACCAAGAAAAGGCTGAAAAGGTGAACCTGCAAACTTCAAACCGGCATTAAGAGACCCAACTTCTTTGGAACACAGGTGAGTCTCAGAAAAGGCCCAAACATCCCCATGAGCCATATGGGAGGCCACGTATGGCGCTTTATTCCGCAACCCAGAAGGATTGGCAGTCCCCAAAACAAAGACATTGTCAGGACCAGGGTTTGTGGCTTCCCCAATCTGCAGCAAAAGAAAAAGCACAAAGACACGTACAACACTCAACAGGTGGAGTCTAGACTGCCTTTGTGAACGGCACACGGCCAACCCAAAATAACGAAAGGGCTCCAGGAAGGTGTTCAGAAAGAATCCTGCAATCCAAAATGGCAGCACCAGCCAAGACACGACAAAACACCAACCCGACCCACCATTTCACTCACCATCTTCCCTGGGCCGCTTCGAAAGAAGCCCTCGGATATGCGACAACTGCGTTTCGAACATTGCCTGGATGTTCTGGCTTTGCTGCTCCAGCTGACCATGCATCTGTTGAGCCTGAACGTTCAGTTGAGTCTGGAGATTGGACACAGTCTGCGTTTGCTGTGAGGAAAACTCAAGGAACTGCGATTCCATCTTCCCATGTTGTTGCATCAAGCTTTGTACTTGGCCTTCCAAGAGCTGAAGACGATCAGGCACATCATCCTGTTCCATTGCTTGGGGCAGCCGAGAGAGCACTGCAGATTGAATCCTGGATTCTAACTGCTGCAAACTTTCAGAAGCATCAGGAACGGCATTCGCTCGGGCAGATGGCTTGGACACCGGAGCATATTGCTGCCATGGATCTTGCTTAGACCAGGGGTCCTCTTTAAACGGCGGAGCAGAGCCACACAACGCAAGGGTGGCGGCAGAGGCAACTGGTGCATCATCAACGATTCTTGGAGCTTCAGAAATCTTGTGACGTGAAATCAAAATTTCCCCAAGCGTGGTTTGCACAATGCTGTTCGGAGGATCCTCAACCGCCTGCACTTGCCACATAGCTCCTTTCCCCGGTTGGGGTGCACTGGGCTGAAGGGGCTTGCATTTCCATCCAATCAACTGCATAGCTTTGGCAACTGCAATGCGATCCAAACCAAATGGCACAGGACCAACCAGAAACAAAGAACGATTCCCTTGTGGCAAGAATAAAGTCCCTGGCTTCAACATTTGGTGCACATTCTCTGCCTGGTCAGCAAGGACGCGAAGTCCTCTCCTGTCACCAACTCGAGCAAGGCCAGACACAGCAGGCATAGTCTGGCGAAAGTGCAACAAATTCTGCAAAGTCTCCTTAGGAGTCCATATCACCATGTACTGATCAAGCACAAGCTTCCCGTCAGCGGTTCGGGGCTCAACATACAAACCTTGGTGGCCACTTCGTCCAAGCAAAGCCGACATCAGACTGGAAGGGACACGAATGGACACTGCAAAGAAGTCTGCTTCATTGGCATCGACTTGCTTAAAGCCAAACTTCAAAAACTGACGACGCCACAAGTCAAGGATCGGGTCACGAATCTGGGGATTGCTCGAAGGATGCCATGAACTGCACGTGCAACCTTCAACTTCACAACGCTTGAGCTCTGGCAACAGTTGAACAATGGCACGAATGGGGGCTTTCGAAAACGACTCCCAAGACTCAGCAAATTCATCCCGATACACCGAGATCCGAACGGTGTTGACATCAGGCTGGTCAAGTGAAACAGGGTTACTGGAAGCAAACTTCTCAACCGTACCAGACCCTATCTGAACAATGGTGGCTTCGATCAAGAGAGGCTCATTGTCAACCACACATCTGCAGGGAACAGTGCACTGGACTTGGGAAAGCATGGACTGTACCTGTACATCTCGCCTGTGAACAACTACCAGCGCCAGCGGTTCTTTGGACACACACTTGCCACTTCGCAGGTATGGTTGGTTCGGCATCCTGAGCACTCATAAGGACAAAACCAGAGCTGACAGGGCCTATCTGCTGCGGCTGCAGCTGGGGCAAAACACGACCTTGAGCACGGAAAGCACCCTCAAACACCTGAATCTTCGACAAATCAAGGTCAACCGACGGAGGAACTCCCGGCCCCTGCTTGTCTTTCGGTTGTTTCTTTCCAACTGGCTTGTTTTTGTTGGAAGCTACTACCGCAGCAAGTTCAGACGGCAAAACAAACTTGAAGCTCACATTATTCGCCAATGCTTTCAACTGGCGCCATGGCTGGGGTGCCTGCAAAGCTTGAATCAACTGTTCACTGCCAATTGCACGAATTGCTTGGGACGCTCTGGATTCCGACAACTGTGGAGGGACACCATGCTTGAGGAGTTCTTCGGACAACGACTTGACCAAAGCGCCCGTCCCCCCGGCACCCCAAATCAACGGGCATCTGCAAACCTGATCGGCGTAGATCTCCTGGACAAAATGAGCACGCATGTTAGAATGCATATTGTGAAGCTCATCAACATTGTCTGGAAGCGGTGCTTCTAGCAAGACATGCGCAATAAAAGCCATGGTGTGGGCACCACAGAAATTGTGTGACGGCAGGCCATTGGGGATTCGGTGAATAACCACATCTTCGAAACCAAGATGGATCCCCATCCAACGCAGTTTCCCATCAATTCCATCATAGTCACCAAAATCGTTGAAGGTATGAACAACCAAAACACGCCCACCTGGCACAAACCACAGCGGAATCCAATGGCCATCAATCCAAAGGGCAGAAACAATTTGATGACCTTCATCACGCACCTGGGGAAAAGCACAGCACCATTTCTCCGTAATGATGTGACCCACGTCATCCCAGTTGAGGAAATTCAAGGGCTCAAACATGAGAACAACAGGTATAGAAGGGTCTCTCGAACACGCTTTTCATTGCGGCGACCAATGATGACCTGCAAATGAAATCTTATTTCGTCATCAGCCATGTCATGACCATGAGCTCGAAGCAATTCAATACGATCCTCAAGAGGAATGCAGGTGTGAGAACGTGTCGGATCATATGCCCCAGTGAGAGGAGCACTTACACCAGGTGCCGGATCAGCCGATGAAGAAGCAACATCGGCAGCTGCAATTGGCTGGTCCTGTTCACTCACCTCAGAAGGCCAAGCCTGTTCAGAACTTTCATCATCGCCACTACCCCAGACCCATGGTCGCAAAGTGACCTGACACGATTTCAGGGCAATGACAAAGCGATCTCGCAGCATGTCATGACAAGCATCAGCTTCACTGCGAGTGCCTGGAAGCAATGTGCCAAACAAGGAATCCTGAAGAAAATGAATGGCCATGGCTCCACATTTGTTGCACGTGAAAAACACTCTCTGCAGACAGTTGATGAGGAACGACTTGAAGCCCCAAGCTTTCGACAAACGTTCAATCACTTGATTCAAATCAGCATGTGAATTCACTGGTGAATCCCAAGTGTGAATGTTCAGGTGATGTCCATTGGGAACAAATTGCACAGGAACCCAATGATGATTGATCCGAAAAACTCCAATGACTTGCACCCCATCACGCAAGACCTCGGGATGAGATCCAGCCCAGACTTCACACGCAAAAGCATGAGGCGCCCCCCATGCAGCAGTAATCAGCGGGTCAATGACAAGGAGACTAGAGCCAGCAGTGTGACCAATCTTGGCACAGTGTTGA
>Ga0126342_10001991_pt1 | contig 30736 bp, 22 predicted proteins | sample Cyp1metagenome_FD_92528 | JGI IMG/M metagenome (GOLD analysis project Ga0126342, IMG submission 92528) | Coral microbial communities from Lord Howe Island, Old Settlement Bay, Australia - Cyphastrea 1 metagenome | ecosystem: Host-associated > Invertebrates > Cnidaria > Coral ...
ATCTCAAATCTGTTCTCAGCAGCATCTACGTACAAAGGCAAAAAGGCTGATGGTTCACAGCTGCCTTCGGTCATCCAACTGTGCAAGGATGATGCTATGCTAAGATCTATGCCCATCATTTCACTTCTTCAGTCCTGCTCTGCAAAGACAAGAGGCTGCTGAGAACTGCCCAGGAAATCTTGTCCAAATAGAACAGGCGCTGCTTCGCTTTCGGAGCCAACTCATGCACCAGCAGCTGAGCAGAAACCTCTTGCAAGTAGAACTCCAATGTGCGATGTCTTGCCCAGCGACCGCGCCAGGCAACCCATTGCACGTCCTCAGATGAATGGTACAAGAAGGTGGCCCCCGATCCCCTTAACACAGCAGGCGTGGCTCCACGCGACATTTGACTGTGTGGGATATGAAGCAGTGCCATCACAGCGTTCCACTGTCGGCGGAACATCGACATGCTACCTGCAAACAGCCGCTCAGTCAACGGCAGAGGACCGAAGATTCGATCAACGATGGCTATGATCTTCTGATCATCAACTCGGCCATGCTGACGGCGGGCGAATCTTGCCGTCTTTGGATCACGCACATGAATGAACATGGATGTGGAATCGAATGCTGTGTCACGTGGTAACACAAGGTCCTTTCTGCAAAGACTGATCATCTCACTGGGGTGCAACATGGCGCTGAAACCCAGGAGAACAGTGCCAACCCATTGAAACCAACCCCAACAAGCTGCAACACTCAACGCAGCTCGGATGGCTGCAGCGGGTAAAACTGCTCTACACTCTCCAGGCTCATGTTGCTGCCACTTCTTATCTATTTGCCAGGCAGCAGACAAACAGTTGCGAAAATGAGGGTGGTGATCCTGCACTGAGGTAATGGCATACACAAAAAGATACCTAGGCAGCCCTGTCTGAAAACAATGCAATCCATACGCCCTCAAAGCAAAGCTGGCCGTGTCAGCGCTGCTCATCAACTGCAGCGCGGATCTAGGAAACTCTGCCCGCAGCCAGGTCATAAATGCATCATAACATTTTGCCATTCGATCAGAAGTTGCAGCAGCAAAACCAACTGACAGATCCATGGGCCCTCTTGGGCGACCTGCATGTGGAGCCTGCAATGGCCCGGGATTCGGCTCTATGTCACCTCCAAGCAGCAGCAAAAACCTGAGCCATCGAGCTGCTATCTGAGGTACCGAATTGGCAGCACAAACGATGTCGAATCGTTCATACTTCCCAGCTTGCAAGTCAATCAACCACAGCGGCTGATCTCGAGTCGGAGGCTCGACTGGCCTGTCTCTGGACGGCGGGTCAGCACGATTGTCCTGAGAGCGGCAGTGGAGGCACCCCGGATACAAATTAGATCCCAAGATATACCCTAAAGACCCTTGCATAACTCGGCTGATGGCAAAGGATGAGGAGCGGCCTTTAGCAGCTGCGCCGATTGTCACTCGGCTATCCAGCAATCCCACAAATCTAGAGTTAGGTTGAGACTTAGCCATTGCTTTAATCCAGGATTTATAGGTTCGGGATTCATTCACATTAATGTGACCAGACCGCTTAAACCTATACCTGAAACATTCTCGGAAATCCAATGACTGACAAAGTTCACCAACCCAATCCGGATCTTCAAACCACTTTCTAGGAGGAAAAGGCTCAACAGCTGCAAGAACATGAGAATCCATCACAGCATCATCCAGCCCTAGCTCTGCAAGGCTGCGCACTCGGCTGCTCTCGGAAATTCTCTGCAACTCACCCAGTTTTGCAGCCATCGATCCACTGGCCATGCGTGTCACCAAAGCCTGAGGGTAGGCCCCGGAGAAACTAGCTACGGATTGACCAACTGTGGGCATTTTTCCATACACAGCTTGGCAGGATGGGCGACACCGGGCGTCGAATTCTTGGATGCTGCTCTGTGTGAAATTACCCTGTGCAACGAAATGTCTACCCTGATACGCACATGTGCATCTGCAAGCCAACTCTTCAAGCCATGGCTTATTGTGCAACCATTTTGATGGTTTCATAAGCGCCGAACCATAATGGCAAAAACAAAACCTCGTGATGATGCACCCCAATCGGACAAGAAGAGAATAGATATGCAAATGGAACAAACAGGAACTACCAGGTTGTTCTACGCTGATGAAAGCTCCCCCTAGGAAGGCCAACATAAGGATAATCCCAGTTCGCTGAGCAAGGCAATTATGGAACCTAGTGAAAGGATCTTGAGGGTTGAAACCATATAGGGCTGCTCCTTAGATCTAACTCTAGGTCGACGGAGATTGCCGTAGCATAAACAGGGAACCCCCGCGTGCCATTCGCGCACTACTCGACGCAGTGCCAGACTGGAGATTTCTCGGAACACAGACATATCACTTAAATCCAAGCAACGCAGACGTCTGCCATCAGTATCCAGGCCATCATGAACTGACAGCCCCATGGCGACATGGGCTTCGCTCCAATTTCCTGAACCCCTGAACAGTTCAATGGCATCGAACAGAATGCCTTCACTGAGGCTAGGCAAAGGATGGAAAATGATAGGCTTGGAATGATCCTCTTGAGCAGTTGGTTCCCCAAAAAGGTTTCCCTCGTGGTCAATGCCCTTTTCAGAAAGAATAGCAGACACTGGATTCTCTAACCTGGTATAAAACCCTTTTTGTTCACAATGTCTCCACAGCTCGGCCGAAGCCGTCTGACCGATTTGGGCTTTGCAAACTGCACCTCCCCAGGGACTGGCGTCCGTAGTGTATATGTAAGGTGAGTAGTTGACCCGAAGGTCGCTATGGGCCATAGTGGACAGCACGGACAACAACTCCAGTTCATTTTTGGCTTGTGGACTCAAGCAAAATACCTCATGTTGACCTTTGCCTCTGCCTTCGGCAAAAACTGCATCAAGCACTGAAAATAGCACTCTGCGGAACAGCAACGCATGGATCCAGCAACCTAGAATTGTGGATAGGAGTTTAGGAGTGCATGTCCCTAAAATCACAACCCTCATGGTCAGGAATGCAAGAACAGCAAGCCGTCCCCTGGGAGCACTGGCTATCCCCTCTTCCCCATCGAAATGACACCCTAAAATAGTGGCTTGGAGAAGGTTGCGCTTTCTCTTCTTCTCTTGCTGGATCAACTGAACCTGCTGGTAAGCACGACCTGAAGCCTCAAAAATAAGAGTATCTCGTTTCCGGGGATTAAGGGGGTATTCAGTTTTGAGAACTTTTTGAAGAGTCACATGATCGTCAATGGCCAAAAGTTCAACACAATCCCCACGGGGGACAGGATGCCGATACCTAAGGACTTCTTTAGAAATCATAGCACCACAAAGTTGGCGGAGCACTTCAGCATGAGCGGCTTGGGCTATCTCAACCGCTAAAGAATCTCCCATGGCAAGTGTATTGAGTGCAAAAAGGATTTCCTTTGAATTCCGAAGCCCATCATGAAAACACCGAAAATGTTGCACTTCTTCGGGGTGGAATTTCATTCGAATGCAATTACGGAGTGCCCTCGCTCGACTGATCTTAAACGTGTAATAAAAATCGGTCAAATCATCGGCACATACCCTGAAAAACTGATCATCCCTCAAATGCAACAAACCAAGCATGGCACCAGGCGCAAGGGTCTTGGTGGCTTCACTAATGGTATGCATCCTACTGTTGATAGCTTTTGGATTCATAATGAGTCTATCAAAATCACTATCCTTCGCAACACAGAATAACCCAACAGCTTCATGCCAATCCTTTTCACGGGCATCGAAAAGACAACAGGCATCAAGGCTATCCCACTTTCCGGCTAATTTCAACAACTCGGGTTTAGTACAGAAAACTTTACCGGGGTTACTGGTCGGCCATTGATCAGGGGATTTCCTAAGTGCTTCAGGATCTTTATAGGCGGCACGGACTAGGGGGTTTTTGAGGAACGGCACCGGATCGAACGAAGGCGGATTCTTCCATTTCACGCGGTCAGCGACGACAGGTCTTGATCCACAAGCCAACGTTTGGGCTGATCGGGAGGTGTCAAAAACACAACAGTGACCTGGGTGGACATCGTGTGAACTCTTTGCAGAGGCTCTCACTTGACTCCCGGAGCTCGGATCGGCCGGGGAGCCACCAAGGTTTTGAGTCTCCTCAAATTGCCCCATATCAGAACTACCTTTTGAAATGCCATGTTGAATGTGATTAAACAACTGCTCGAGGTCCTGCAACCCCAAAGTGCATCGGGGGAGTTCCTTCATGTTTTTAATTACGCCTTGAAACTTATCACTAGCCCTACCTAGGTCATCTGGAACGAACTCACCTATCCTAAGGAAATGTGTCAGCTTCGTTTCCAATCTCTCCAGGATAGAGTGCTGATGCTGATTAATTGGAAAACCCACCCTGGCTTTCGCAGGTGGTTTGAGAGAGTGCCCAAGCGTCTCCCAATTCAACCCAATCACCAGAGACTGCAAAAGCATAGCACGGGCTTGGAAAAAGCGCTTTCGTTTTCTGCGACGAAAGCCAAGGCGCTTGCAGGCCGACCATCGCCACCTAGGTGGGGGCACTGGCCACATGAGGGAAGACTGGTCTTCCCCCTGCACGATGCAGGCAGAAACAGGTTTCAGGCTCTCTCGGGCAAACTGGCCTAACGCTGTTTTACTCTTGAAAAAACTGAGGCAGGTTGCATTCATTAATTCAATTTGAGAAAGGTGTGCAGCTGGGTTATCAAGTTCTGGATATTCATTGCTAAGAAAAACTGAACCCCTATGGAAAACCTCTGATTTACAGGAATCAGAAACATCAGCAACCTTTGAACCAGAAACTACACGATCACCAGACTTATGCAAGGAACCAGCATCATCAAAGGAACACTGCTGAGCGAATGAGTCAGCGGCAAGACACGGCCCGAGCTCACGCTGCTGGCTCTTCGGTGCTGCCGGCGGCAGCGGAACCTTTCCCTTTTCCTTTCCGGTTCTTCCGCTTTGGCTGAGGCTTGGACGAATTCTCGTTCTCCGAATCGACTTCGGCCGACCCTTTCTTCTTGGTTGACGGCTGTCCCACTTGTGACATTCTCGTCTCCAAGAAATCGAGATCCCGGAGGTAGGCCAAATTGGCCGACACCCACACTGGATTGGCAAGGCGTGAGAATGGTTTCAATCCTGGTTTCTTCCGATGACTGAAGTGGACTTGGTGGTTTGGTTCGGGCAGACCCGTCAGGAGCCAGCCTAACTGAACTTTTCCTTGGTCTAAAGCCACCTGTTCCACAAACATAAGAAGCAGCCCCAGAAAACCCAGCATCTGATGATTCTGGGTGGCAAATGCCTGAGCCCACCCTTCTGCAGCCAAGGTAGCGACATGACACAGGAGACGGTGTTCCTGGAGCGGGATGCGCCGTTCGATGTAGCGCCTCATCACTGAGCCGTCTTCTCGGCTTTGGTCCATGCCCAACTCCTGCAGCGCATTCCGCCTGATGGCAGCTCCCACGGCCGTCAAGTCCGTGGTGGCCTTGCAGTAGGCCTCTCTGGCTATGCAGCCCTTGACGCCACTGCCGCCACTTCCTGACCCGCTGTCCGGGCCGCTTAAAGCACCCATCACTGGATCTGCACTCTTGCCCACCAAGCGTTGAAGCAGCAAAGCATTCTGCTGAAGCTGAGTCATCAACATCTGGGTCATGACTGCGCCATCGGAAGTCTGAGCGCCCAGCATCTGATCCACAGGTTCGGCTTCGGCGACCTCCTTCTCCACCTCGGACAGCAAAGCATCCTGGAAGGGAACCATGGACCCCTGAGGAATCTGCCTCCGCTGTTCGTGCTTCCCGACTCTGGGCGGTGGCGAGCCGATCATGGCTTGCAGCTTTTGAAGATCGGCTTGATCCAAGTCTGCGGCCCGACCAGGTTGGAAAAGACCCGGTGTCTTCCCGAAGTGCTCCGCAGCGCTCAGCACTGATTGCTCCCCCTTGCCAAAGGCCTTGGCAGTGGGCACTGATTGCACAGGGCGACGCGCAGCCAGCAACTGCGCCTCGAGCTCGTGAATTCGAGCCTTCAGCACCTCCGATTCCTCCATAGGTTCGCCGTCCAAGTCGGGCGGTTGATCCGCATGTGATGGGCTTGGCACCACAGCCTCTTCTCCAGCAGTGAAGTATTCTTGAGCAGCCTCGTCTTCCATGCCACTGTTGATCCACCCTAAAGCAGCATCGAGAGCGCCCTTTGGTTGAGCACGTCCACGCTCGCCATCCACGGTGAACCCCACAAGCACTGATTGCCTGAGCAGAGCCCCTCGAAGCGCGCTCTGCCGAATCAGGAACGCGGCTGCGCTCCAGGGCAGGTCTGCCAGCAAGGCATCGGCCTGGCCAAGCACTCGTTGACGAGTTCCGAGCACCGGCACGGAGCATTCGTAGAGAAGAGCTCCATCGTCGCCTATGCCTAAACCAGTCAGAGCATCGCGCATTTCTTCTGTGTTGACTCCAATCACCATGAAACCATTGGCCCGGACTTTGAGCAAGCAAAGAACAGCCCATCGAGGTTGCTCCTCTGCACCATCTTCCAACTGAGCTAACAAAACTGGAAGAGCTCGATTGCTGACAATCCCACCAGCCAGCTCTTCGATGCCGGCGGGATCCAGGGCAGCGCTCATTGTAAGCGCTGCGGCCATGGTCGGCCGGCGCCCACGCAATAGACCTCGGCCTCCACCTGCGTGGCGAAGCCGTGGCTGATGCTAGTGCGATGGAACTCGCCCCTGGAGTCAAGGACGTGCTGAGCGTAGATATTGTAATCCAAAGTCCAGAACCCGTCAGGGAATCCAGGAGCCCTCAAACAGATGTAGCAAGAGACACGAAAAGGTGTGCTCTCAGTTGAATGATGCAAAAGCTCCCCCTCAAGCCTCAAACGAGCTGCCACTCCAGCAACAAAAGCCCGGCCAACCCGAGCAGCTGGAGTCCAGGTGGAATCAGCCCCACGAAGCTTGGTGCGAAACTGGTCCAGGAACCGCAATGGCAAATTGGCCAGGGCAGTAGGTCCCGAAGCAGCCAAGCTCCGGCGGATCAGGTCCTGAGAGACTGGGTCGTAGCCCAAGATGAAGTCAGAAGCCTCAGATTCAAAAACTTGAGAAGCTCGAGCGGAGATAGTAGCCCTAGCACCAGGGAGGCGCCGAGCTGTCAGGGTGATCTCAAGCCCAGCCAGCCGAACAGTGACCTCTTCAACCAGGTCAGTGCTGGCCTCGTGCATCTACTGAGTTCGGTACTCAGCTAACCGTGAAGAAGGCCGCCGCGCCTCAGGCAACCGAGGATCTTGTAGAGCACCAACAGCGAGCCTCAAAAGCCCCACTGAGAGACCTCGAAAGCTGGCTGAAAGAGCAAAGAAGGCGGCCACGCCCCCACAGCAGCAGCCCACCAAGAAAGCGCAGAGCACGACGAAAGCTATGGCGCCCCAAGGCAGGCTCGGGCACCCCGCGGAGCTAAAAAGCCAACGCGACTCCCTCAAGAGTTCGCTGGCCCAAAATCCCCAACTCATGAACCACGGAAAGGCTTCAGCATTTCAGTTCGCATTCAACACTGCATGAGATAGCATGGCATATCTACCATAAACCCATTAGTTGCTGGCTAAGTTGGTTTGGCTAAGCTGGGAAACATAACTATCGTTTGTGTTTATGGGTTTATAAACCAACTTAGCTCTGTGTTTGTGAATTATGAACCCAAACGATAGTTTGTGTGTTTATGTGTTTATGAAGACAAATGCCTTGTACCATACGTCAACCAAAAAGAATGGTGGCACATCTCAGTTGCCGGGGTAATTGACCATATTGTGGCCGACTTAATTATTCATGTACAAAATAAGATATCAAATCTAGTTGTTGGCTTTTAGCATAACTGGGATGTAAAGAAGATCGCCCGGCCTAATAACTTAGATACTTTGCGATTTTTTTGGAAAATATCACCAGCCATGCAAACTATTGAATCCTAGCATTGGGATTTTACCCACCAAACTTATCCAAATTTGGGATTTGAACAGAAAAGACTCTGACAATCTCTGACAAACCCTAAGCCATAAACCATCCTCGATGATTTCCCAAAAATGAGTTGTTTTCGAACCATCCCCAAGTAGGTTTTATGATAGTTTTATGGCTTTGATACTGGAAGGCAAAGGTCATCCATATGGGAAACCCATTTTTGGTGGATTAGATGTGCCATTTGTGGCTTGGAAAAAAATGAAGGTATTCTCGATGGGGGCCAAAACGGAGACGTAAGGGCCGTTTTTGGGCCGTTTTTGACGTACTTCCCTAGGAAAAGATGCACGGTGCGAACCACTCTTCTGGTACTTGGCAGAGAGAAACCTACAAGCGCGTAGGTCGCTGCGGTTCCTACGCATCATGTGCAGCTTCCTGAATAGATACTACGCAACATCACAGCCATATGACAAGGGGAGGACATTTGCTCATTGGGTGGGAACTGGCATCATCCACCAAACTATGCAGTGTGCAGGAAAGGCGTCATCTCATCACTGAGGGGTCAACACCGGTTACAAAAAAGAAGTTGTGATGTGCAAAAGGGCAGGGCATCTGATCAAATCACGAACAAGCTGCGAAACATCATCCAATGAGCAGGTCTTCATAACGATTGCCGAGGGAAAACCGACAAGATTGTGCACGAGAACCGGCAATGCATTTATTCGAAAACCAACTATCCTCACAAGCGGGACAAAAACATGAGAACGCAGAGTGACTGTGACTGGAAATTCAAGACTGCAAAGGTCACCTTTGATGAGTAGAACAAATCAAAAGAGGTTGGTGTGAAAATGCTAAGACCAAAACTACAGGAACATACAACGTCTTCGCAAAGGGTGTAAGGACCCTATGGGACTCAGCTTAGATGGAATGTGAAACATCTTAGTTGGAACCGGGCTGTTCTTCGACCAGAGGGTACAGCCCTGATCCAACGCCGTGCGCAGCCCACGTGGAACATCATAAGAGGCTATCATGATGGTCAATTTTGACAATTCCCAATGAAACGGGTGGCCTAATAGACACACCGACCATGGTTTGTCTCCAGGCTGCATTCTGCCGTGTTGTTCTTTTCCGTTGTATGGCCATTGAAAACGCAAGCCCCCCCCATTCAGACTTAACGGCTGTCAAACAGAGCATATCTACCACCCAGTGGTTGCTCTGTTTTGCTTCCTGTTTTGACATCTGCATGCTCCATTCTTAGAAGAAACCTGAATTGAAATCCGGTTATCGATAGACTTTCCTGGCATGATCCGCCCATATATAGATGGATACCTCAGCTTGGGAAGGCACAGGAGCTTGATTCGACATCCTTTCTCCGAAAAACTAAGGACAGACGGCCAACGCTTTACTTGCGATGGTAAATCTGCGGTCACTTGTACCAGCAAGTGATTTTGCTTCACTTGTGCCAACTAAACCTCTTCTTGGAATGATAGGAAGAATGTCACATATACAAGAGCAGACTGGGATGATCAAAGGAAGCTTAGGAGAGAAACGTGCGTGGCACAGACATTCAAAAAACTGAGAAGAGCTGAGTGGAGACGAGCTGAGAATCTGAGAAGATCTGAGACTAGCTGAGAAAAGCTGAGAGGAGAGAAGAGACCAGATTTATTTCATTGATGTGCGTGCGTCATCCGCACGTCACAGAAATAATATGTCATACATAATATTGTGTGTATATATATATACTGTGTATACATATATATATATATAGTATGTACATGTTACATATACATACATATATATATATATGTATATATATATGTGTACATAATTATATAAACCACCCCACAGCGGCATCGACATCAACCACGGCACCATAGCTGGCCCGCCAACTGGGCGACATGTCGGCTTCGTCATGGATGTCTCGTGACAAGGTCCTGGCGGAAGCTGGTCACTGTAGCGTTATGATACCACTACAAATATATAAGCTGTTGATTATATATTATATGGTATTGTAAATAGTTATTATTATTCAACATATATATATAGAGAGAGAGATGTATCATATGGTTATTAACATATGGATTTTTGCGACATGTTTACAATATAGTTATTATGTGCTTGTGATATGGTTAAGAGCTTGTAAGATCGTTCTTATGATCATGAAAATAGTAATAATAATATTGACAGCAGTAATGGCAATAGCAATCATAATAGTAATAGCAATCATGATAGTATAGTGGAAGGTGAAGCTTCCCTAGTTTTGGTGCATCGGAGCTTTAGTCTGTGGTTCAAAACCTTATATTTTACTGGGGTATATCATAGTATATCCATTATATAATATATATATATATATATATATCCCATATATAACTGGGCTATGAGATGGTTACCCACTTTGTAACTCGGATGCACATCCCAAGTAAAAAAAGCTACCCAACAACTCATGGCTGGAGATGTTCCATGGTACACGGCCTCAGCCGGGGAATGCAACTCGGGAGTTGAATGGTCCACCCGGAGATTCATCTGCCGATAGATATATACATATGTTATTTAAAAAAAAAATCTAACAGATACATGTATACATTATATATATATAACTAGAGATACAACTAGAGCACGTTAAGGTTTGGTAAACAGTCCGCGTCTTGGTAACTGGACTCTCACCCAGGAGCCAGTGTAAAAACGAGTTCCAAGTATGGAGCTGCACCCCGAGTTGCAAAAAGTGCTTCGAGCGACCAAGCTCAAAGTGAAAAGAACATGGACAATTGGTTTATCAACCCATTTATCATCCATTTTCTAAAGTCAGAAAGTTCATTTTGTCATCCATTAATTAGAAAATATCCCATTTATCATCCACTAAAGTTAGATAACTGGTTTATCATCCACTAAAGTTAGGTAACCCATTTATCATCCACTAAAGTTAGATAACTGGTTTATCATCCACTAAAGTTAGGTAACCCATTTATCATCAACTAAAGTTAGATAACTGGTTTATCATCCACTAAAGTTAGGTAACTGGTTTATCATCCACTAAAGTTAGGTAACCCATTCATCATCCACTAAAGTTAGATATTGGAAAGCGGCGCCTCCTCATCCCTACGCTTTTTTACGTCGACCCAGTGATCTGACGAGAATCTTCCCAAGAGCCACGATACTCACGATGAAGGCTACGAACAAGACCCCTGGCGCATGGCTCGGCTTTCTTTTTGGTCAATCTTTGGTACCAAAAATGGTCAAAAATGGTCATCTGCTGGTGATGTTCGTTCCATTTATGGCCAAAAAATCAGTCGGGATGAGTTCCTAGCCCAGTCGCTTGAGGATGGTCCCAGTTGATCAATGGGGCTTTCATGGTGGATTATGATCATCCACATAAAAAAAAAAAAAACCTTCAGCATCAGCAATCAAACATGGCAATGGAAAATCACCATTTATGGATCCTCATAGATTATTTTCCCAAGTACCATCTGGATATTTAACAGTTCGCCATGGAAAATCACCATGCTATTAATAGGTAAACCCAGGTAAACCATCTATAAATGGGCCATCTATCCCATGGCTATGTCATAACCAGAGGGTATATGATATGGTTCCATGGTTCCATTGGTTCCATTCAAACAACCATTAAAATATGCTACCCATCCATTAAAACAACCATTTTCCAGTTCGTTATGTGACAGTTTACCAGGCCGGGTATTTTCCCAAGTATAAACCCTCCATGTCGTTCCGGGATTTCCACTTCGCCCCACATCGCCTCCAAAGCTGTAGATCGCCTCAGTGAGCGCTTCATCAAGACATAAAAAAACGACCTCCAAACAAAAAAAGGGGGTGCCGGAGGCTTCAGCGGTTCAACATCCAAAGAAAAAATATATGTATACATGGTGTGTATATATATATATACAGTATATGATAGAGTATCATAGAATATCATTAGAAATTTGCCACTTTTATATACGTTTATTAGTTCAAGGCACCAAGCCTTAACGCAGAATCGCTTTGTTTCACCACCTCACCGGGTCCGCCAGGTCGCTGAACGCCAGGAGAAGCCCCATTTCAGGATCTGCCCCATGGTGATGTCGCCAATGGCTCCTGAAATGCCGCATGGTGAAGTCGCCTTGGGATGGGTGAATCCTGGTGAATCCCATAGATGTTTTTGACAAAGAACAACAGCCACGGAAATGCAAAAATCATCAAAACATTATCACAGATTTATGACCCCAAGTAGTGATATATGTACTAATCATTACTAATCCACAGATGTACTACTTGTGGATAGTCCATGTGATGGGAAATACAGTATCATTTTTCGCTTTGTCCATGTGATATATGTGATATGACTCGATCACAGCAACGAGATGCGTCCTGACAGCCGGGAAGACAATGCGCAGCAGAAGAAAAAAGAATCCTGCTTTTCCTCGGAGGGGCTGGTTAAAGAAATCCCTCAGGTCAACTGAAACGCTGGGCTGGTGAAATGTGGAGAAATTCTATGGATATGTTCCCAAGATTTCCCAAGTAGCTACCTTGGACACTTTCGACACCCAGCCCTCCCTTGGATTCCTGCGGATTCCTGGGTAGTTCACCATGCCAAGATTCTGCATGAATGGTTTGGAAGATGATGGTTCCAAGGGAAGGCCAAAGAATACCTGCCAGCATCATCATTTTAGCCCCAAATAAGGCCATTGAATGCCGTTGAAATGGCAAGTTTCGCCATGGTTGACATTCAAAACGGCAAGGTTCACCATTTTCCCCATTTGAATCGCATTGGCTATGAACTGGGGGTTTACCCATTTGTTGAAGTCTTGCCACATAACAACGGCAGCCGGTGGCAGCCGAGCCTTTCGTAAAGTTCACCACAAGCAAGGTCATGATCTGGGCGAAACGTGGGGATATAACCAATCCTTAACCAACCTAGACCCAAAGAATGTGGCTGAAACAACTGCCTAGCCCACCAAAAATTGGACCTTAACCTCAAATAATTGGGATACTAGTTGTATAATGTTGTATAAGCATCCAGCATATTAGTGTGTCAAACAAAAAAGACATGGGGAAGTAGATATTCGCATTGTCATATCTCAAGATCTGTCCCATCTACTGCGCCCAACAGCCATTAGCAGAAACACAATCTTTCAGTCGTCCAAACCCCATCGGTGTCCTATTCATTTTGCACAAAAACAGGAAAACAACATAAAGAATGGTCAAACCCTGTATCAGCTTCGAGTTTGTACTTCAAAGCTTCCATAATCCATCCATTTCATCCACAAAAAAAAACAATCATGTGTTCCCAATGTTTTTTGTTGATATTCCCACTGTATTTCCATGAACTCACCATATTTTGCTTGGTCGACCAAGGAACGATGCTACTGGAGCTGGTTAAGGTAGCCGCGATGAACATCCCAAGGAAGGTGGACACGCCTTCCAAACAGATGAGATGTACCGGCCTCCAGCGATTTCGACGGGTTGGAGGTGTGGTTGGTCGAAATTTTGGGTATCCAATTGGTAAATTAGTTGGGGATTTTCAAGGGATGAGAAATGGGAATGGGATTTCTACTGCGCTCGATTTTTTTTTGGTTGAAATATCGACCAAGATAGGGTTCAGCAACAAACTGCTGAGCTTCAAACAACAAAAATGCAGAGTCAAGCGACAAGAATCCAGAAGGCCAATAGAAATGGAAGGTATTGGAAGATTTTGCAAGTTTGCTGCCAGAGGTTCCCCTGTAAATATATCCAACATCCAACAGGCACGACTTGATACAGCTGCAGCGTGTTTTTCGAATTTCACCCAAATGAACAAGATTGCTCCTCACACCCCACATACTTTTGGGTTTTTTTGGGGGAAAATAAAGATGTAAAATCACCCCCTTCTGGCTGTTGTTTACCTATGACCTGCGGTGTTGTCTTGGTCACATTGCCATTCGTTGATATCCCAAATGTGATCAAATCCCAAAGGGTGTTCTTCTGTTTTTGCTAAACCAAATGTCCGATAAAATCAATATCTTTTGCCATGGAATTTCCGATGTGGAGCCAAATGCCTATGATTCCACAAGATAGCCATGTTTCTTCAGATTCCAATGGCGGTTTTCTTAGTCGTCACCCTGGTAGTGCGGCGCAGTGAGGTGAACCCCAATTTATGAATCCCCTGAGGAGCTGACTCTATGTAGTCCTCAGATGACACAACACGGGGCCCCCCCTAAGGTGGTCAAATGGAGAAGTCGTATGCGGCACGACTTTTGATCATATATGTATACACACGTAAATAGATGATAGATCTATCCACCCCATGTTTATATTAATAGATTGACAACATATAGATCCCATTTTGTTTCATAAATAGATCTATGAATATTGATATACATAGATGATAAACATTGAATATAGAACATTGATATACCCTCTGGTTATTTAACATAGCCATGGAAAATGGATGAAAATGGCCCATTTATGGATCATTGTCCCAGCTATAAACCTCCATGTTAGTCATAACCAGATGCAGCCAGATTGATAGATCTCTCCCTCCACATCCAAGAGGCGGCCAGCGGCCCGGCCAACAGAAGCCCAAAGGCCTGGATATGTTCAGCATAGCGCGACAGAAAGCTATGGGAAGCAATGGACAATACACCATGAATGGACAAATCTATGGGATTATACCAAACATCGATATCTATAGAAATCTATGGGTTGATGGCGCGCGAAATCTATGGGAAGTAATGGAATTGAATAAATGTGAAGTAACTGCACAACCTAATGAAAAAACCATGGGATGGTTCATAAATCTATCACTTTTTTTTCACAAGCGATATTTTCGGTCAAAAATTGGTGTACACGTCTGCAGCAGCAGTAATAAATCTATCATGTTCATGTAAATCTAATGGAAAATAACAAAAAAAAATAGATCACCACAAAATGAAGAACTAATGAAAATGCCAATTGATGGGATTATACCAATTAATCTATGGGATTTTTCATGGGATATCTCTGACTTTCAGACGCTGATTCAAATGGAAAATATCACAGCTAATTGAGTGCTGGGAATATTGATCTTAAAGATTTTTAAACTATGTGCTATCCAAAAGAACAACCTTTTTCAAGTTAGTGACATTACATATCTATCCCCATTGTTGCTATAATGGCATTTCATGGGATTATCACAACCAGGTTCGGAATATATGATGACATGTCAATTGTCAATGTGATACATGGCAACAAAACTACAATCATTACAACCATTGGGTTGGTTTATGGACCATTGAAAGTTGGCATTTTCTGTGGTGAGCACATACCGCAACTTTCACAGCTAGGTCTACTGGTCTGATTTTGATACCACTGGATATTGGCCAACTTTTCTACTGTGGATTTCTTGAGTGTTTTTTCGGACAATCAGTAGACCAAACGCGATATCTCGCACAGATCTCCGCCACTTTGATGGTGGAACCATCACCATGGGCGCCCCTTCCAGTGATGGGAAGCTTCATTGGATATCTATCAGTGAATTTCCCCAACGACTATCATTCACTACTTCGAAAAAATGTTCACCAACTACACTAGATTATCTTAGATGAGAGGGGTTGCAACTCAACGACACTATCCCATGTTTTCCAAAAATTTCGCCATGCCCGACTCATCCCGACTCCAAGCTCCCACGCCTCACAAAGCGTGGTGCTCCAATTCACCGTGGTGGTTTCTTTTATGGACCAATCCAACGTGGGATCCGCCTGCAGAAGACAGGCTGGAAGAAAAGGGGGATCCTAGAAGACAGTGCTGAGGGGATGTTGGGAGGATTTGAGATAAAAACAGACACAGATTTTGCAAAAGATGGCGGATTTTTTGGTGGATTTGGAATAGAAACGTTGATCCAAGATCTCAAAAAATGGCGGTTTCGTCACTGTTTGAGATGAAAACTGGAACCAACGGGAGCCGTGGGCCAGCAAGAACCATAAATCTGGCTGCTGTGAAGAGAGACTCTTCCTCCCAAAATAATTACAGTAGTTGAAATGTATAGTGTATATCCCAAAATGTTCAAAAAATGACATCAGAATCATCCCAAAAAATGTTGGACACAAAATACACCTCGTTGTGTCCGCCCTCCATGCAGAAACTCTATCCACCACTTTTCAACCTGTCCCACCACCACAGCCCATATCGATATCACACCTCCCAAGCTGGCAGCAAGGCCCAGAAATAGTATGTCGCAGACGTGGAGGTGAAAACAATCACCGCTTGACTCAACATCCTCCGATCGTGCGGAATGTTGATAAAATCTGCTGAAATGATGAAGCTTTTCGCTGGAAACAACCAACAACCAGGTATATGAGATACGGAAAAAATGATTTCCTAGTGATTTGATCTATCTGAATTGTACAATTACATATGATAGCCAATATTGGTGCTTATATGTGCTCACAAGTCGTTGTTCTCCTTTTGATTTCTCTCAACATCTTAATGTAATCCACTGAATGAAGATCCTTCGGAACTCCCCTGAAATCTCACAGGACTGGAAGTGGAAAACCTCATTTAATAAATTTGTTCTCTGCCATTCTTCAACGAAGTTCCTCCAGCTGCATTGACATATTGCAACTTGTCGGCATCCCAGCTATTTTTCCACGTCATTTTTGCTGCTCTCCCATGAAATGTTACACATTCTCTCATGACCCCAGCTGGATAAAACACCAAGCGGCAAATAGAATTCGCCCGGCTGAGGGGCTTCCTGGGGCCAAGTTGGCCGTGTTTTGGGCTATAACATGGTATAACTATCATGAATTATGGTAATTACTCATTAAAGTGATTTTAAGTTGGTATATAACATGATATAACCCCTGTATTAAGCTGTGGTTCTATATTCGATTCTAACATATTATAACTGGCAATCCCCCAGTTATACCAGTGAGAGTCACCCGTTGTGACATAAACATCTGGTGATAATGTGCGAGCAGTTTCAGCTTCTGGAACAGCATCTTAACCAAAGCCACAGGTTATTGGGAGTCAAACTACCCAAGAACTTGGCCACGACAAAAAAACACCCAGCTGGCCTTCGGAAAAGGCTTCGGCAACCCGGTCGCGCCATAGCCCCGCTGTCCTGACACCAGCATAGGACCCACTGGGACCCACTGGTTATGACCTGGCAACGCTTTGCGAAGTGGAAAGATCCACCATGCTACTAACGGTATATGAACGGTAAATCCTCATCTATCCTCATGTTTATCATCCATAGGCCATGGCTTCCTCGCTATGTTAAATCACCAGATGGTACATCGAAAAAAGGAGGAGACCAACAATTGACATTTCCTTCAGCCGGTTGGAGGTTTTGAGGTTGAAGGAGAAGCAACAACAGAAACAAGAATAGTGGGCTTCAGCACCCAACGAATCGCAAGTGGTTAGGAACCATGGTGATTGTCAATCCTCTAATTCGCTTATCCCTTTCATGACAGCCAAGCACAGCTGGATCTATTCGAAATGGTCATCCAAGTACCACCACACCACATAGTCCCGAGCTGCCCCTGTTGCTCCTTCCACAGTAATCATTTATGGATGGCCATGTGATTCAGTCTCAGCCAGAATGGCTGCGGGAAAGGCTGTCAGAAAGCCTCCACTGTGGATTTCTTGGGATCATCGGTGGCGATTCGTCACCAGGCTCCCCAAACGCTCGTTGGAAGCCTCCAATTCTTCCGCCTGGTGATGTATTGAAGCTATGGGCATGGCAACCTAAGTTCAGGGACTAAAGTTTCTAAAGGAATCACAAAATGTAGAAGTGGGACCTTCTAGCAATGCTGATGGAACACAATCATCGACATCCACCAAATCCCTTTTCCGCCTCCTTTTCAGCCCTCAACTTCTGCCTCATGCTCAAGGCATCCTGCACAGCAACACACAAAGGATGATAGTGCACTCAAATGGTGTCCATCCGTCAAATCAACCAGGATGGCTAAATAAATGTGCTCCACTGGCAAATCAACCATGGGAACATCTGAAAAAAAACAAAAAAAAACTCGGAATCCTCTCATGTTTTCTATGAAAAAGGATCCTAGTTGTCTAAAAGATCCTATGTTTCCCATGGAAAAATGTCCGATGGTTTGATGTTCCCAAGCTGCACAGCCGGCCTTGGTCCCTTTAAACCTCGGAGCGAAAAATCCCAGTCGCCAAAAAATGTGTGTCTAACCCTAAACCCTAAACCCTCACATATAATCTATATGTCAATGTATATTAATCTATATGGATATATATATATATATACACTTGGACTGGAGAAAAAAAGAGATACAGTCCTTGGCACCATCAAATCGTGAACGATCCACCAAGGTTTCCGCCCCCAGGTCCCTTCCAAAAGGGTCCCCAACTCGCTGGGGCAATTGGTGAAGCACGGCACCATAACGGCCTCGTCTTCTTCCAAAGGAGGCGCCTCGACCCCGAAGCGCCAGCGGCAGCTGAAGTCGTCGTAGTTGGGCCTGAGGGGCCGCCGATGATGGCTGCTGTCGCAGTTGTTTTGCGTTGAACAAAGACTGACTCAGGCACCCTGAAATCAACATTTCTACAATGTGAGGCCCCCCGTTGTGATGTGAATGTTGGTTAACATTTTAGCCCCAGTAACTATAGTTATACGTACCATAAACCATAGTTATTGGAGTTATTGGAGTTATAAACCAACTTAGCTATCTTGGGGGCCTCACATTCTATGCATTTCTGGATCCCAGTGGCTGGATGTGGAGTGGCATCCCGAAGTCCTCCTTCAACCATGACTGGGAAGGCACCTTGCCATGAAAACATGTCGGCCGTTCCTTATGCTCCCAACAATAAACAATTGGTAATATCAATGGTTGTTTCCGCAACTGTTGCCATAGATTGTCCTATGGTTGTAACTGCATGTGTGTTGCTTGAATGATATATACATATATTACAACTGGACACTCTCCTCCTTCGCTTTCCTGAACTGTTGCCACAGACTCTATATGATGTAAATATTTCTTGATTAATGTTGGCTATATGGGTATGGATCAATACCTATTAATACCATTTTTAGGGGAATGAACATCCATTTTAACCCAGCTATTTTGATGTAACAAAACAGGGGTACTATTGGTTTTGACCCATCCCCATGTCACGTGACCCATCCAAACACACTGGGACGGAAGAGCGAAAAAAACTCCAAAAACGCCCGCCTTGCAGGTGTTCACGCACACCGAAGCGCAATTCCTCGGCGCCAAGTCATTTTTTTTATCTGTCACAGCAAGTCATAAGCATTACCCTCTGGTTATTTGACATAGCTATGGGAAATGGCCCATTTATAGATGGTTTACAGTTTACCGATTAAAAATGGTGGATCTTTCCATGGCTATGTTAAATAACCAGATGGTGCCTCAACCAAATAACACTACAATCCTCTTATTCATGCGGGCGTGTCCCTACAGAATGCAGTGACTGAAGTTGAAATCTGAGTCTCAGCAGTCTTCACAGAAACTTGTTGCTGCCCTGTCTACCCCATGGTAATCAAACATGGCTCCTATGCTCCCATTGTTCATCGCAAAATCAGCCATAGGTCGGGCTACTAGAGAGTAATAGCTTCAAAAACCAAGATGTTTGGCGTGCATTCAACGTATCCGCATATCTGAAGCGCAAGTAAAGATCCAAGAAATCATGTTGCTGATTTCCCAAAAGAAGACCTTTGAACAAAACTATATTAATGTTCATAAAGCAAGCATAATGGTGGCTACCATCCCGAATTTTAGAAATGTTTATGGGTGGTATCAACTATCCATCCGGTTTTTTTGGTGGTGAACATGACATTGCTCTACTATCAATGGGAATTCCAAGATCCTAAATTGGAGGTACTGTACCATATACGGCCATATTTTGGGGGTATATCTCCTTACATAGCCTTAAAATAGGCCTTATACATGGTAGGTACCTCCAATCAATCGGTTCCTAAAATGGCCATTGCTCTACTAAAAAATGGCTCTGTAATATGACATCCAAACACACATCAATTCACAGAATTTCATCAAGTCACTGCGGATACGCTGGGCCCGCTGGGCAGCCCCAAGGCCCCTGGGCAGCCCCAACGCGTTCTCCAAGAAGCGACACCTTTCGGCCTTCACACTCTGCGGCACACGCCTGGGTGCCACGGGGACCTAATGAAAAAATGGATGGATCAATGGATATCCATCGATATATATATATATATATGGGAACTCAAGATATCTGGAATATCAACTCTTGTTCAAAGTATATTTGTTTGGAAACCATGTTTTTATACTACGTTTGTTCAAATTCATGCACACACTATATTTTTTTCACAGGGGTGTGGAGTCTGGTTTTCACAGAAAGAAGCATCGACATGTTTGATGCACAAATCATCGGTCAAAGCTCGAATGTCTGATGCAGAAAACACTTGGTCGCATTGGCCCCGACACCATGCAGGCGCCGTCAATACCATTTTTGAGATCCCTCCGGACAATGCGGTTCAACGCTCCATAAATGGATGAAAAATTGCTGGATACTCCCCTACAATTTAGATCTTCAAAGTTGGGGCACACCAAAACCCACCTGTTTTTCCAGGCATTTCCCATGAAAAATCACCCAGTTGGACCACGAAATGGTGAACCTTTTGGAGCTCCGAACACTGTTTCTGGCAAGAAAGGCCTGAACGGTTCATGACGGCCAGGACCCCAAAAATCAGCTGCACGTTTCATGGAACTCTACACACCAACACGTGAAAAAAAACACACATCCACGATTTCCGTTAGTGGAACGCAAACAATTTTGTGCTGAAATCCTGAAACGGGAAATTCCCACAAGGGTAAACCCCCGTGAGAACGCAAGTTGCACTATAGTCAAAAACCTTTCTTTTGGCCATACGTTTGACATCACTTCATTGTGCAAATCCCATTGTGAACGCAGCTTTCATGGGGGTCATGAAATGTATGCAGCGAAATCTCTTTTATCAGGATCATAAAAACCATAGTATGATATATCATTTGCAAGCACCCTCCAAGATGGGACTATCTATATCAATCTATATCAATCTAAAAAATAATATTAAAATAGATCTTTATAGATATATGTAATGTCAATGTATGGAGATAGTCATTTATATAATTTATATGTATATTATCATAATATTACATATATCTATATAATTATGGTGTATAATTTATACGTATATTATCATAATTATCATGTATTTATAGATCTGTATATATATATATATATGTATGGTGTATAATTTATATTTGTATAATTTATATTATATACATCATAAATATTCAAAAAATCATGTTGAATCCAGCAACCAAGATGGGATTTCCCAACCCAGATTTCTCCCGGTTCACATCGCTTGGTTCCCCGGCAGAACGGACCTCCACGACTTGGGTACCTGGAGTCTGGGTTAGCTTTCCCCAATGATGGGGAAACCACAGGTGTTCATGGATTTTTGATGGGCTTTAGATGATGTTCCATCCCCAAAATAGTCTAAAATCCATGAATATGATGGCTTTAATTATTCAAAATCCATGAATATGATTGCCATGAACAATGGATTTTAGAATACTCGAAATCATGGGGATGGTAAATTGCCAAAATAATCAAAAAAAAATGGGGTTTAGATTATTTTGGCCATTTACCACTAACGGAAAGCAGGATTTGACGTTTCTGCGCATCTTTTTGTGGCTTGTTAGGCCATATCTGCATATCGATATTCAGGCTTTTTCAGACAGTTGTTCTGTTGAACCATTTCTGGGAGTGACCTTAAGGATGTCTACTCTGATGGTGAAAAAACAAAGTGGCGACACTACCAACCAACAGGGGAGAATGACTGATATGGCAAACCAACAAAAAAACTGATGTTATGATGACGAAGACAACAAGGACAATGACAATGATCATGATATTGACATGTGTATGTATATATAACACCATCGACAGCATCGCTTCCGCCTCAACTTCCTTATGGTCATCACCCTCCATTGGCCTTAGCTCCAGCCATTCCGAAGCGAAGAAATGGAAGAAATGGAGGGTTGGTCGTCTATTCGGGCCCCAAATATGGCCAAGTTTTCATGCCATGTTCAAGAGGAACTCATCGTTCACAAAGTCAGTGAGTTGCTGGGCTCAATGAAGTGCCCATGTCAAGAAGCTAAATTTCAGTACTTTCTGGAAGATGTCAACGACAACAACCAGCAACTTTCAGAACTGCTCTCCCCAGATTTTGCGCTGAACAAAAAATACGCAAAGCTTGGATCATATCAGGAAAGCCAAAATAGCAGCAGATCAAGATTTTGGCTACGTGTCAAAATCCCTGGTACCCTAGGTACCTGAAAGTAGGTGGGTAATGGCTGGTTATTCCAGTCATATGGTAAGATTTCATGGGTTTTGACCCAACCCCATTTAAGGCTTTGGCACTACATTTTAGCAATATGGTGATTGGGGGGTCCCCTGCCGCTTGGGGGCAGCCACTGACAGCGACATCTGAGATCTCACACCCCATCAACCAAGGAAAAAGCAGGAAAAAGACCTGGTCAAGACTGAAATCAGTTCACCATGCAATCACATCATAAGGGCAGGCATGATGGAAACTAACAAAAGAAAAGACTGGATGGTTTGCTGTGATGTTCACATAGATGTGTTCCAAAGATTTCTCTTTCCTCTAAGAATGTGACAAAAAAAAAGTTCAGAATATGCAACGTGTATCCGAAACAAAGCCAGAGTACTTGCTTGGCACCTGGACACATCAGCCAAGCATATGCTCGAAATTCGGTGCGAACATAACCAGTGGATTTGGACAAACCCATTTGGATTGCTGGGATGCACGTGGAACACAAGGAGTAAGACCCGGACCAAGAAAAAGGAGTAGTTGCTGATCCACTGCGGAACATACGGCTGGATATACCTCAGCTGGCACATCAAGAGGATGACCTGCTTTGTGGCAAGAAAAGGTTGCTCTTTCTGTGAAAAAGAAAGATGTTGCGCACAAAAGACATGTGAGCAACTGATCTTAGTAGGAAAACTGCGGGTAACGGTCTGGTTTCTTTTTTCGTTTTGGAAAAATGGTGGGTGCATAGCCCATGTACCCACCACATTTTTCTGGGTTGGGCTTGTATGGTCCCCAATTTTCATACCCAAATTTGTTTGCTGATCACCTGATGTTAAAGAGCATGAAGCATGACTGAATACCTCTTGAATTTTGCAAACGTATTTGGGTGTGATCTGTTAATTTTCAGGCAATTCCCTGCTGGAGATAGGAAAATCGGAAACATTCGTTGTTTCTGGACTCACCAGAATTCTGTATCGGAAACATGTCCAATTCGTTGTTTCAGAATGATCCGGCTACATCCTGAAAAATTTTGACTTCCCAGCTGTCATCCCATCCTGGGCTCCCAGGCTGCTTCCACAGCGGTGGAATCCAACCAATACCAAGATTGGGCCTCAGCTCCCAGCTGGCCCAGCTGTTGACATCTGCATCTCCTACACCAAATCGCCTGAGGGCCTGGCAAGATACCCTCAAAGACTTTTCGGGCCTCAGCCCAGTTCATTGCACGGATTGTGGTACCAATAGACCCGTACATTTCGTACATTTGGTCGAATTTATTGTGACACTATACGCATTTCGGAGGTCAAAAAAAATTGACCCAGATGAAATTCACCAAATTCACCAAACACTGATGTTCCGAAAGACCTGCAGGAATGCGTACCAGGCCTTACATCTTGACCTGAAAAAAACACACCAAAACACCAAATGGCTAGCGATCCATTGAAAACCCTGGTACCCTTCTATTCCAAGAATAGCTACCCTCTGGTGATTTGTTACATAGCTATAGAACATCACCATATTTAATAGGTAAACCATCTATTTCTATGGGTCATGGCTTCCATAGCTTTTTGTATGTTTACCAGAGGGTAGTTATGGATGTTCCTCCTCCCCAGATGGATTTTCCATAGGTTTTCCACCCGGCGCAAGCCGCTGGGTGTTCCTGACTCGCTGTTGGAGTTCCGGAGCTGTGCCCTGTCGGCCATGGGGGAGTCCCAACAGTTGGGAATGATTGGGTTTTAACGGTTTACCTGTACAACATGGGGAATCCATATACATACATGGATATATATATATATATATATGTATATATATATTTATTTCTCGGTGTGCTATCGGCTGACACTTGAACATGAACTCCGACCTCGATACCTCCAAGCCTTGGTCAACTGTGGCGTCCGCAGCTGCACTTTTTGTCGCAGGGGCTCAGGTTGGTTTTTCGGCCGCGCACTGTGAAATTGAGTTCAAAACAATTAGATAAAATGTTTAAGACTGAATGTCATGTGTTCATGGCTATGATATCACTGAATGCCCGTGAACTCATGACCAACGACAAGCACTTGCTTGTTGTATGCTTCACTTGAAGCTGAAACACGTCGGAGCAATGTCAACTCAAGATGTCAGCCCGTTCTCTGAGGTTCACTCTTCAAACACCCCTTTAAATAAAGCTTTATCATGTCCCATGAGAAAACTCATAATTATATATATATAATTATCACGTAGAAACATCATATTAAAAATGCATTTCATAGGTATGCTATATAAATTGTCGTGGAGAACAGGAACTTTGACCTATACCGAATCATCCCAAAAGTTCAGACCTGAGCCCCCATCTAAACACAGAGATGTCTGTATCGCTTTCTCCAAAACTGGGGTACCAAAAAAACCTTGAAATAACTGTTCATGCTTAGGGACATTCACCATTTTTGAACATACCATAACATACCCAACATACATACAGTACATTGATTTGTACAAAGGATACAAAGGATGTCTGTTTCATAATCCCTTGCCCCAACAAAAACAGGTCTTCCTTAAAATGGGGGGATGAAGAGATCACCAACATTCACCAACTAATTATCTAATTGATATCGCTTCTACAAATTTGAAGATTACTTATCACTGGAGATCCAGAATTCTCCCCACCTCCATGTCGTTCACCTCTCGCACTAGCTCCATAACCTCGAAATCCGTCCAACGAAAAGGCGGTGAAAAAAACATACCGATCACTGGGAGAAATGTGTCTGGTCGATGTAGCCTCTGTAGGGGAATAAACAACCATAAAGTTATTCATGTAGTTGTAACCTGTTGTAACTCTAGTTTATATTTTTATAGTTTATCAGTTAACTATCGCCAAGGGGAATAAAATCCCTATATACCCTCTGGTAAATTAACAGTTGGACCCTGAAAATCCACCAATTTTGAGTGGTTTCACTCATCTTCCAACCCCGATGACTGCCAGGGTCGAACTGTTAATTTACTGGAGGGTATGTGATGTAAAAATAAAAAGTAAATTGTAGTTGTGCAATCAACAAGCTCTCAACAAGCTCGTAGGAAACGGTGTGATGCGTTCACAAATTGTCTGCAGATCGCGTCAGCCAAGGGACCCCATCATAGCCTGGCGGCCAGAATAACATAAAGCTACTCTCAGATACCTAGCAGCCTGGCAACGACCTTTTTCTTTGTATGGCTAGCTACAAAAGGAGTTCGGACTTACAATAAATAGGGCATTTTTTGCAGCTACAAATACAGGAATGTAGTCTCCTGCAAGCTGTAGCTACAAATCAAATCGAACTATACAGCTACCCAAAATTCTATCACACTTGAATTTGCCAGGCCGCAAGTTTTTAAACAAGTCAGCAATCGAAAATCCTGCCAAGACATTGCAATCTGATCCTATCAGAGGATTTCACCCATTCCTATATAATCCGATGTTTTTTCCCCAGTCCACAATAGAATCGAAAATCCAACCTAGATATGGAGGTTTCTTAAAATGGGGATACACGAAATGGATGGTTTAGAAGTTTAGAATGGAAAATCCTTAATCAAAAAATCAAAAAACTGGGATCCAGATCCAGATACCCAGCATTTTAGCAAACCCCCAGACTCTCAGATCCACCCAAAAAAGATCCGGCGGCCACGAAACAAACACATTGGGATCATTGGGATCCCATGGTCGGCCTGGAGTGCGGCTGTCATGTCCCGTGGCATCGGCCAACAAGTTACGCACTGTGCCCATCAAGACCTGTGACCTGACGATGGATTTCTGATGGATTTTGGCAGGATGGAACCATGGAACCATGATGGCTACGGTATTTCATGTGTATTTCAGAAGTGTTTTTCCATGTGTTTTCCACACATGAAAATGAGGATGATGTTTATGATGTTTGAAGTTCCCCAACGTGAACAAAAAATGTAGCTTTTCCCAGACGGTTTGAGCAAAACTTATAATGAAACCTTATGAATTGTTTTTTGGAAAACAAGGTTTTCCTGCATTTCTTTCCCTTAATATAAATCGAGCGATGGGTACCTGCGTAGTTTATGAAACATTGGAGTGACCATATCTCCAGCTGCAAATGTGGTCGATCTTTGAGAGGAATCAACGGGAAAGTTGGAACCTTGGTCTTAGCACAGGCTACCCTCTGGTGATGACATTGCCAGTTCGCCATGGAAAGATCCACCATTTTTAAGTTCGGTAAACCATCGAACTTTCTATGGGCCATCGAAAAACCATGGATATGCAACAAATAACCAGAGGCTAAATCTATGATGGCTGAATTTATCACCCATCCTTTTTGGTTTTGATTGGTCCCATGATGAGATCCCAAGTTCCTCCCGGTTCCTGTCCAAGCAACACAGGGCTCTGATCGATGGACTCGTAGTCCACTTTGCCATCTGGACCTGTTTTTGGTCCAGGGGAACCCGAAGATGCGGCAGTTGGTCGTGGGTCATTTCAGCCTGAAATTTCATGGAGTTCATCCCAATAAAGCTGTTACTGCACATGATTATCTGGTTGGTGGTTGCTGCTAACCCCTCTGAAAAATGATGGAGTGAAAGTCAGTTGGGATGATGAAATTCCCAACTGAATGGAAAGTCATAAAAGCCATGTTCCAAACCACCAATCAGTTATATTATACATATTATACTGTATGCTCCTCCTGCTTTGCCAAGCAACGAAAGGGCAAGGAGGACTGTCGCGGCGCATGGCCTTTCCATGCCAATGCCTGGCTATCCAGCAAGTTCACAGAGTCATCATGGGGTCCCCAATCATCATTGCGTCATCCTGATGAAAAAGTCCTACATCTTTCGAAAATCACTGAGTATAGGTTTGGGTTTGGGGAAGATTCTACTGTTACCGTAATTATTACCAGTGATGTCCCCTTTTGACCAAAATTTCTGGCCCAAGACCTGGGACAAGACACTTTTGTGATTTTGGGCGGCGAAGGAATACGATTTCCTAAACCCAAGAGACAGAAACAAGTCTAGCAATCTATGGCCAACTCATTTTCGACACAGAAAACCCAAGTCCCAAGTGTCAACAGCCATAATCACTCCGGTTTCATCTTCTCACACCTGACACATCTTGAAACACATTGTGACCCCCATTGTGGATGACCAACCTCCATGGTATGCAGCATTTGACTCCCAAAATAAGCTGCTGGGGTGGTTTCAGCGCATCCCCAACTATGAAAGTTACTGTGACAAATCTCCTGGTTGATGATCATTTTCCCACTAGACGTACCATTTAAAGTGGTAAATGAGCACACCTCCCATTATAATTCTTCACAAACTTTATATAAGGACATTCCATTCCGTCGCGACGTGAGGGCGTGATCAAGTTTATCCTGCCCATTTTCATCAGAAAATGATCGGTACCGCCAAAAGCCCCAAAGGTTTTTAGAAGGCAAACATCTTTCTTTCCGGCAGTATTTCACTACTTTTTCAGGCTTCCGAACCATAGGACTTCGGGTGGCGTTTTGTGGTTTAGCGCCCCACCTCGCTCTCGGGCGCTACAGATACTGCAGGACGCGGCAGGGCGGCTTCACCCTGTGCCACGGGCCAACGGCTTGCAAGGGATGGTTACTCTATTGGTGGAGGACTGGGGGCCGGGGGAAAAAAGATGGGTCAAACCATGGTGACAACTTCAGTTGGGATGTGGGATATCTGGGGCGCTGATTGTATATCCACTTACTGGAACTGCACCCTCAAGCAGCTACTTCGGTGTGCCCGCGAGTTGCGGATCCAAACTGGGCACAACACACAGTAGCTGGACTCAGCAGGGAACTGTGGGCCAACAATCAATGGGGATCGGATAGATTTACATAAGTTGTTTGAAGCTTGAACTTTATGGAATCTGATCGAATTACTAAGAATTGATAGTTTCGCCTCTTTTTTCGGTGGGTGTTTGTGATATTCTCCGGAAAGTGTGTATGGACTGCTGCCTTCAGGACATTTCATCTGGGCTACGGAGATTAGTGTCCCCGCCCCATGTGTTTTTTTTGCCCGGAGGGGTCGGTGGTGTTCGCACCAGACTGAAACTTGTCATATTCAGATTGCACACATCATCTCAGAATGATGCTCACACTTTCAGAATTGGCCCATGCAGAAATTCTGCAGGTCGCCAAGAACTTTTCTGAAAACATCAGCCACATAGACCACGTCAAAATTTGAGGGGAAAACGTGTCATCTTATCCTTGCAGTTGCGCGATGAAGCAAAACTTCAGCAGAGGCACATGTATATGTTTGATCATTTTTGAGGAATTCCTTTCCCCAGTTTGGGCCCAGTACTTCCTCTGGAATAAGGCTAAGGCATCAACATGCAGCACAAAGTGCGACAGATCCTACCATTTTTTGTGCCGACCATGGTTCATCCAATGATTCCTGGGGATTCCTCAACAATGGGGTACAACAGTCATTGAAAAAAACTATTGGGGTATGACTCATATGACCATCCCCATTCAGACACATGAAATCCATTTCTTGATGGTTTTAAGCAGGCTTTTGCCAACTTGAACTCCCAGAATTTCTGTGTGTCTAACGGAAAATAACCATAAAAAAGGCTGGAATTTACCGTGCAAAATCCCAAGGTTTCCCGCTCCCGGCCCCAGCCTGAGGTACCCGGAGATTTCCACCTGGGTGCCAGGGGATGAACCATTGATCTATGGATCATCTCATCTGATAAAATCTCATTTGTTCCAATTGGGCATGAAACTTAGACCAAAAACAGATTTTTGGATACTTCATTTGCACTTCTCAATGACTTCACCTCCACCCAAACCACCTGATTCACCTGTAGACCCAGATCCCCGCCTACGAAGGCCAACGAACCCAAACCTAGGGCAGCACCAAAGGCATGTGCTGACCTGGAGAAAGGCCGAAACCAGGGGGTTTCCCCCTGGTTTTGGATGGTTTGACTTGCTGATGGCCCAAATATAGGTTTAAATTCAAACTGGTTTTAGGTATACCATCCAAAAAACACCAGATTTGTTTGCTGTGTTTTTCTATTTTCGGCATTGCTTCAGATCTCCCTTTATTTGTGTTTGTCTAATTTGATGGTTTATCATAATTATCCCCCGTGTCAGTGCTGCCCAACTCCTATCACGCACTGCGCCTGCATCATGTTTGATAGGACATATTTTGATAGCGAACCCTCCATGGAGGATCAGGTTGCAATTGGAAAGTGTGTAATTTGTGGTGTTAAAAGTATTCAAGGCACTCCAACTCCCACCAATGGCGATCACCAAGTACGTCCCTAGTTACCATGTTCCCATTTTCATCAATTGTTTGTTTTTGTTGGATTTGAGGAGAATGATACATTCCACAAACACAATTAGTATGCACATTCATCGTAGGAATAATGCTACACAATGCCGACCTTCGCAATCTTTACTCATTACATCCAGAATGAATTGATCCACCATGTCACCTGTTGTCCCCGTCCATATTCACACTCTTCACGTCTCTCCAGCCTGCATCGTTTGGTTTGTCGCTGTCGCGCCATGGCAACCACGAAGGTCTGAAATTTCACAGGGTCGCAAAGTTGGAACTGGAGTTGAAGGTGGGCATGGCACCAATTGACATGTGTAACTCGTTTTTTCTGAAATAAAATTGTTCGAAAATTTCTTGATGAAGTTGTTCGAACTGTCCTGTGAAATCCGTTTTCAAGCTTGACCCAGGTCGAGGGTTTCAACAAAAATGCACAAATTTAGGTCTCATATCCTCAAAGTTTCAACTCTTTTGCGCTGTCCTTCTGAACAACCAATACTGCACTAGTTTCAGATATTGCTACAATTGTGAGAACTTCTGCGAGTCACAAATTGGAAAGCATCATATTTAGTTTTTTTTGTTCAACCTCACCAAATCCTTATTCTTCATTTCATCGTCAGTCCGGAACCTCACCAAAATTTCAGTCGTCATTAAATCCTCATTTTGGAACCCCATGAAATCATCATTCTTCAATGAAACCTCATTTTAGAACCTCACTACATGTTCCTCATTTAATTTTCGTCCTGGGACGTCACCAAATTTTCATTCCTCACTTAGTCCTGATTCTAAATCTTCTCCCATGTAATGAAAGTATCATGGGAATGGAATGTGCCATTCAAAACGTGATGCGTTAATGAAGGCCTCAAAACGGTTGTAAGAAAAATGAAAACTAAATGACGATGTCTCGTCAGTTTAACAAAAAATACACGTGTTCAACTACTGGGATGAGGATGATGATGATGATGATGATGGTCTAACTTGCAGTTGGCCACGTTGAAGCATGTAAACTCAAAGCAATGCACTCTGTTTTCAACTGGGGCAGCGCAGACTGGCTAGGCTGCGGGTTGGCCTAGGAAGGTGAAAAGGGATGGGAAAGAGTCCAGCAGTTGCTGGGGGTGGGCGTTTTTCAACTTCTTAAAATTAACGGCGGACCCACCGCTCCCACCCTTGAGAAAGAAAAGACTTCAGTCATTGAACGTGACCCGAAATCCAAGATTTCTTAACTGCATTGTGAGACAATTCGAAGACTAAAGTCTGCTTCATCGTCTAACTTGCAGTTGGCCACGTTG
>Ga0126342_10001992_pt1 | contig 30727 bp, 29 predicted proteins | sample Cyp1metagenome_FD_92528 | JGI IMG/M metagenome (GOLD analysis project Ga0126342, IMG submission 92528) | Coral microbial communities from Lord Howe Island, Old Settlement Bay, Australia - Cyphastrea 1 metagenome | ecosystem: Host-associated > Invertebrates > Cnidaria > Coral ...
TAATAAGCATTTATTAAGAATGTGTTACACCACTGATTGGCCCTTATCAACCGTTTCATCCTTATCCATACCTTACCATACTTCTGGGGGGGGTTTTGCTGGGGGGGGTCGTGGGCCCTGTGAATCAACAACCTGTACCACCAGCAATCGAAGAGGCTGTTGTTAGAGAGTATAAAAGAGAGCTGTTTTGAAGAGCCAAATGTCATACGTGGTTGATCCCCAAACCAAACTCCCATCAAACACCGCTGTCTTTTCAAGCCGCTCGCCGCTGGCGCAACTGTGCGGTATGGACGAAATCCTCTTGCGATATACTGTACAACTTGATGTATTGTGAATCCCGGAATCCCCCTTCAAAGTCCAAGATGCTTCGGTTGATCTGTGTATTGGGAACGAGAACTAGATTACGTATATATTCCGTCCGTTGACGTCTATATCTTCCAGATTCTTCCATCCATTGATGCCACATTTTTCGAGCTCTAATCTTCAGCCTCAGACTCCTTCAGAACCAATGCAGCAGAAGGAACTAGGTCCAGCTCCTGTCGTTGGATCAACATCTGCCCCCCAAACGCCTGGCCCTCATGTTTCTCCATCTTCCACTGACTATCATTGACCATCACTGACCATTTATCATGTGGATGAAAGTCGTAGTTAGTGCATACGGAAATTGATGCTGCCTGGACATCCACATAGGGTTCACTCCCGGAAGGACTCCCTTGACTTTGAATGAAGAATCATGTCACAAACCAGCAGACCTCATGTCTCACCCGATAGTGGCAGAACAAGTCTTGTGTGACAGTCTATGATAGAGACAACAGCTCTGACTCTAGCAGCGGCGTGGCGTGCCTTTAAGGTGGCCGACCTCGCACAGCTGGGGAGACTTGGTTGTATCGTTCTGCCGTTCTTTTATTCAAATGTGGTCTTTTTTCCACAGCTGGATCGCAGAGTTTTCACAATATAATTTTTGAAAACCCAGCAAAATTGCAAGACTCACATCAATTGAAGCGGAGGAAACAAGAAGGTAAACAAGCTGCCATGATATTATATTCCGGGCCTATCTTTCAGGCTGCGAGCAGGAAAGTTGATGCAAAGCCTGATCAAAAGCCGGGCAGGCTTGAGCCTTGAGCTGGTATTACTTGTGAGAATGCCCGGTGGTAAAAGCTCATTCTGAACATTGCTCAAATATCTCACTTTTTAATATTCTTGACAATAATTCCAGAGGCAACAGCAAAATCTCGCCAAGCAACTCACGATTAGGACAAGGATCTGTGACATGAAGCAAAACTCTCTCAATGAAACCAGAACCCGATAGGACTTCTTGGACCTTCTCTAAGCCGCAATGGCTGAGATCAAAACTCAAAATGCTTCGGAATTGCCGCCGGTCTGCAGCAATGAGCCCATTCGTAGACCTGGTATGAGAATTGGCCCCTTTGAAACGACTTGGTCATGGGAAACAGCACCAGCAGTTTGACCCAAGTCTACATACTGTCTGCAGGCCTTAAGGTGAACATGATCATGAGGAAATTGATAAACCACATTATATACAAGTATGTATTGTATGACGATTATATGACGAGACTTATTTATAGAATATTATATATTAGTAATAATATGGGAAATATCAGGAAGTGTCAGCATTTTGACACCCTTTGACAGATTCCAACAATTTGTCCCTTCCTTTGCAAGTTCTGGGCAAAGTATGGCAATTGTGTTCTGCCATAAGCAGCCACAGACATCTCCCAGTACAGTACCAAATCTTCAAATGCAAAGCCTGTGGGCCTGTGCATGGAGGTCTTCACTCAGCAAATCCAAATTTGGAAGAAACTCAGACCATCTGAATTTCAAATATTCCCGAAACATGTTTTCTGGGTGAAATTTACAGGAGGCTGCAACACTGGACATTCAAAAACCATGTCCAAAATCCCCTGGAGCTTCCTTGATTTTTTGTCCCTCTTGAATTTTGTAAAATGCCACTGAAACATCCTAAAACCGATCGCAAGAACACGGGAAATCTATGAACATCATAGAACATCCACTAAAATCCATGAATTTGTCCCAGAACATCCACTGATTTCCTATGTTTTCCTATGATTTCCTGTCATTTTTTCCCTTAAACCAAGCCAGTGAAACAGCCCCCTCCACTTAATCCCCCCAGCGTTCACCTCGCTCAAGTGTTGGGTGCCCAAGAAGGTGCGCTGCAAGCGTTCACCCGAGGGAAGCTGGAGCCGGATCCTTACGAAACCCTGCAGTTCCTTCAAAGGTTTGTTTTTTGGGAGTTATCTTTAATGATTTTAATGTGTGTTTTGTTGAGAAGGAACAAATCAATGTTTTTCTCAGTTTTAGGACTGCAAAATGGGCTGCATATTGATACAACTCAAATATGTTTGCAAGTCAAGACCAAACTTGCGAAGCTAAACCTACATATGTTGGGTCACATGTTGGTAGAAACCATTGGATATTTCCCTGTTTGGGGAGTACTCAAGTTTGACCGATGCCAGTGTGCTGGCAACGCTTCACCGGATTCCTGAACCATTAGCTTTTGGTGGCTAAAGAGTCTGAAATCTGGGATAATTGCACTTCGGGCAGGGGTGCTGCATGGAAAAATAATGAAAAATGTATGGACTTGGCAACATCCAAACATCAGAAATTGGCAAAGTGAGTCATATTCTGAATCTTGCAGACTTGATGAATCCCCTGTGGCACGAAAACATCTGCAGCTCTGACAACTACAAATGCAAACTTTCCCGGTGGAACAACCACTTGATACTGTGAAACTTTCAAATGTTGACCACCCACGACCACCCATCCAGTGCTTGATGCCACAAACGGTGGATGGCAAAGAGCAGTCCTGGCAGTACTACTTGAGGCCTGGCCGCCGAAACCAACATGCCCAACTTACATGCGCCGAAAATATGCAAGTACCAGCAAGTACTTACTCTACCATATTAGTTTACCAGGTTCGGGCGGCAGTTCGTTCTAGTCATTCTAGTCTCTCATAGAGCCCCAGCTTCAGAATCATGGCAAAAATATGCAAAAATGAACTTCAAAATTTTGGGTCCTCCATGTCTCAGTATATCCCCATAGTATCCCCAGTTGGTGAAGTCCCCAGGTGCGCCGCTGGCTCTGGCTCCCCAAGGATCTCATTCTTGCGCTGCTGACGCTGGGACTCCTGCAACATGGGGACCCCACGGTGTTGCCCGAGGGGTCACCGAAAAAATGGCAGGTTCCATCTTTGCATTTGGATCAGCTTACTCATTGCAGAACCATCGTTTTCCATGTGTTTTTTCATTTTTTTCCAACTGCTCTAGCAAAAATCTGTTCGAACCCATTTTGACCTCCAAACAGGTGTTTGGAATTGATTCAGCGGATTCCTTGCTTTTCCTTTTTTTATCATAATAGCAACCCCCAAAAGGATAGAACATTAACTTATCACTACGTATTTTAGTAGGAATAGACCTTTCCAATAGTCAGGGCTTATCAATCCGGGGTTGGCATTATGTGGACCAGTCTGGACGCTTTAACCAAAAACCACCAATTCTCATTGGGTTGACATGTGGGATTTCCGGACTTTGTGCGGCCCATTCGCTTGCAGTAACCAACCCGACATGAGGGCAGTCTCTTGACAGCTATGCATCCCCTGCTGCGGCGTGTAGTCAAGACAATCAAGACAATTGAAACCACTATACTGAGGTACACCCAATAATAAACGATCCCTAATTTTACAAATAGTACCGCACAAGGCGGTGGCGGAAGTTTCAAAAATAGGAAACCTATAGGAGAGGTGAGTTGTTGTGATGCATGGATGGCAGAGCGAATCCACTGATGGACCGAAAGCTGGTTGGAGTTGTGTTTTTTGGAGTGGTTGCAATGGTTGCAGCGGTCACCTCACCCACAACTGCTGGATGTAGTGTGCTGTAGTGCAGCTGTAGTTGTAGTTGTAGTGTAGTGGAATTAGTGTAGTGCAGTTGTAGTTGTAGTTGTAGGTGTAGTTGTAGTTGTAGGTGTAGTTGTAGTTGTAGCTGTAGTCATAGTTGTAGTTGTAGTGTAGTGTAATTAGTGTAGCGTAGTGTTGTGTAATGTAGCGTAATTGTAGTTGCAGTTGTGCTCTAGTGTATTGTAGTGTATTGTAGTGTAGTGTAGTGTAGTGTAACGTAGTTGTAGTTGTAGTTGTAGTGGTAGTTGTAGCAGTAGTAGTAGCAGTAGTAGCAGTAGCAGTAGTAGCAGTAGTAGCAGTAGCAGTAGCAGTAGCAGTAGTGGCAGTAGTAGCAGTAGTAGCAGTAGTAGCAGTAGTAGTAGTTGTTGTTGTTGTTGCTGCTGTAGTAGTAGTTGTAGTCGCAGTTGTAGTGTAATTAGTGTAGTGTACTGTAATTCGCGTAGTGTAATGGAATTAGTGTACTGTAGCGTGGTTTATTTGCATATGTATTTGCAGCTGTAGTGTAGTGTAGTTGTAGTTGCAGTTGTAGTTGTTGTTGTTGTCGATCTGTCTATCTATCTATCGATCGATCCAACAATCTAGCTATTTAACTAACTAACTACCTAACTATCTAACTACCTAACTACCTAACTATCTACTCTAATCTAATCTAGTCTAGTCTAGTCTAGTCTAATCTAATCTAATCTAATCTAATCTAATCCATCCATCTATCTGCAAGTTTGAAATTTGAAAACGCAGCTATTTTGCGACACTTCCTCAATTTTGAACTTGACAACATCAGATGCGAAGCAATTTTGCCAGACTTCCTCATTTTTTGAACTTGACAACATCAGAAGCGAAGCAATTCTGCCAGACTTCCTCATTTTTTGAACTTGACAACATCAAAAACGAATCACCCTTGCTTTTGGGGGGGTGGGGTTGGAGCCACCCATTTAGTAGTGGCCCCGGTATTTTTCTCTACAAAATGCCGGACCTGAGTCTACAAAATGGGTTGCCTGGAAACTGTTTCTACTAAATCCGGGCCCTGGATATCGCTACAAAATGAGTACCGAAAAGGTGTCAAAACAGGGGTTGAATTCTGTTTTTTACCATCAAGATAGTTTTCGAAGGCTGTTTTCAACCATTATCTAGGACCCAATTTGTAGATAAAAACTGGATCGAAGGGCCCTGAGCAGATTGAAAAAACCAAAGCCGCTTTGCGTGATCAATTTCAAGAGACCCATTTTGTAGTAAACCCATAATGCACCAAAAACTTAAATTGAAGGGAGTAAAACCACAGAAGGGTTCGCTGCATTTTTTTCCGTCTCAAGACTCAAAACCATGAAGAAACAAATGAGCAAGTGATCATGTTGTTCTCTGTGTGTGTGTCGGTGTTTTTTGGAAGGAACCACATGATGGGTGTCAAGAACCCAAACAGCTTTGAAGAGTCTAAAGTCTTAAGTTGCATGTTTGAGAAAAAAGAGAACCACAACGCCAACCCATCTTGTAGGTGCTTGGAAGGAAACCTGTCATTTTGTAGGGGCATGATATGGCATGAGGGGGGCGTGGGAATAGAAACACCACACAAATATTAAGTATGACTTTGAACTCATTTTCTTTAGTGCTTCTCTTGGGGTGTCTTCGGCTATATGACAATATGCACAGGAAATAACAGTAACAAAACACCAAACCATATTATAGCTGTTTCCACGGGGACCTCTCACTTTGCAGGGGCATGATGGGGGAACAGAAAATGTATAAATGCCTCGCAAATATATTCTGCGCAGTCTGGAGGCCAGACCTTTTGAAGCATGTGAAGCAAGAAATAAGAACAGCAACCCATTTTGTAGTGTTTCGAAAGGGACCTGCTATTTTGTAGGGGCATGACATGGAAGAGAATAGTTTCACTAGAAATTGCTGCGATGCTTCTTAAGAAGGTAAACAACAACACACCAGTCCATATTGTAGACGTTCTGGCAGAAGACCTGTCATTTTATAGGGGCGTGATGGGGGGGTGGCTATACAGCAAATAATCAAACATACGCGTTTAAAACATATACTCGCCACACAAAAAGGAGCGAGAAGAGAAAGAGAGAGAGAGAGAGAGATAGAGAAACAAAAACCTGGCAAATCAGGTGATACTTGGGTCTGTCTGTATTTCAAAAATTGAACTAGACACAAGTGGAATACTTTAGCAAAATCACAACATGTTACATGTTTTCCAGAAACCCAATGGATTCACTACGAAATGCAGGGGTTCCAGTCTTAAAGAATCCGCCATGGGACCCGGTCATTTCACTACAAAGTGCCTGAGATTTTCAAGGCCCTTTTTCGAACTAATTTCTATCTTCATCCATGGGCCCCGGTGTTTTTTCTACAAAATGCCATGGTCTGCCAAAGTTGAAGAGGGCCCTGGACCTTTTTACAAGGTGGCCTCACTACAAAATGGCTTATAAAAACCTATTTTGTAGTGGCCTTAAGGCCACCCATTCTGTATGGGAAATAGCAAGGTGGATAAATACGAAGCAATTCTGCGAGACGTCCTTCAAAAATGGAAAGTTGAGTGCAGAGCTGACGGCCTCGTACCAATGCGTTTTTTGCGATTTTTCCACTCCACCTGTCTAAAGTACTGCGCCTGCCACGAAAAAGTGATGCCAGGTCATACGTGCTGCACCTGTCACGCAAAATCATCTCAGCAAACCTGAAGATCTGATGCTCCAAGATGCAACCCCTCTCAGGAAATCAGCGCCCGGACCTCCTAACAGCTCTGATGAACATGTCTCTTGTACTGTGCCTGCCACGCGAAATGCATCTTTGCAGATCCTCTTCAAATGTCCCACGCCTGCCATCGTTTTTGGAAATGCTACAAAATCCTCACGTTTTGCTCACTTTTGACAACGCGCACAATCCCTTGCGTCTGCCACGCAAAACGACATCTGAACGTCCAAAAGTGCTCCGAACCCCTCAGTTTTTTGCACTTTTGACTTCGAAATGTGCTTCGCGCCACAACGGCGTGCACTTTTTCGACATCTCAACTTCCAAAAGTGGTCCGGCAATGGTGTGTTTTGTACATTTTGACTTCGAAATGCTTCGCGCCACAACGGCGTGCACTTTTTCGACATCTCAATCCAAAAGTGGTCCGGCAATGGTGTGCTTTGTACATTTTGACTTCGAAATGTGCTTCGCGCCACAACGGCGTGCACTCTTTCGACATCGCAACTTCCAAAAGTGGTCCGACCCTGAGGTGTTTTGTGCATTTTGACTTCGAAATGTGCTTCGCGCCACAACGGCGTGCAATTTTTCATCTCTCATCTGGCCAGCTGGCTCTGCACCGGCCGCTTTAGCGAGCCTGCTTTTCGACCCTCCGGAGCCACAAATCATCGGAAAAACACAGTGCTTCGCGACTTTCCTACCTTTTCGCGCACCTGGATCTTCTTTCTTCTGAGACTTTCTCTTTCTTCTTCTCTTCTCTTCTCTTCTCTTCTCTGACTCTTCCCATCTCTGCTTTTCATCTGTCCATACTTTGACTTCTAAACTTCCTTCGATCATAAATGGGTTGTATAAATGGATGTTTATTGTTGGGCTTACCACATTAATCCGTCAATTCCTGTAATTATGGTTGGTGTACCAAGATTTAGCAATGTAGGTAGAAGGAGGCAACGTACAAGCGAACCTGCCCATGTGTGCGTGTTTCAATGGGATTTATATTGTATGAGTTACGAAGCAAACATCTTTGATCATGGCTGAAAAGGAACGGATAGTTTGAACTCGACTATCATGTGTTTGACATGTTTACAGACTTCCTATCTATCTATCTATCTATCAATCAATCAATCAAGCAATCAATCAATCAATCAATCAATCGACAATCAGTCAAAAAAACTTGACACCTTGCCAAACGTGTCCAATCAACTCGCATCCCTGACAAACTCGATCCCGTTGTTTTTCCGACTAAATGATTCAAGTGAAAACTACAGGTTGTTGAATGTTGAAACACTACTGCTCCGGAGTGCTTCCGGTATGTACATTTATATTCAGAATGGATAGTGTCAACTTGCAAGATCTTACAAGCCTTGCGTGGTTGTGGCTCATGTTGCTAATATCTGTTCGACAAGCGGAGCCAACAGCACGTTGATTCGCCATGAATTTGTTGGAATGCGTCCTGCGCAGTGAAATTGTTATCCCCATATTCACCACTTATTCACCATCAGAATCAATGATTCATCACAGTTTATCACCGTATTTTCACCGTCCCGTCAAATTGCCATAACTTTTGGGTATTTCCGGAATTTCCCCATGTTTCACCAAAGAAAGCCCAGTCGCTGTCTCTCCTCTTCTGCTTCCTTGGCTGCAGCTGCTTCCTTCTCTTTCTCCGCTTCCGGGCTCGCAGGCACCTGTCGACCCAACATGCTGCTGTTGCCCGGACCACTGGTGGTTTCCACCCAGACCCAAACAATATGAGTTAGATAGATACCCTGTGGATCCCTATGGTAAAAATTACCAAAGAGTATAGCTTATCATTTCTCATCCCAAATTGGGATGCGCTGCAAAGCAATTCATGATTTGCTTCCCATTTGGAAATTACGAACTTCATCAGACAACCATGATATAATATGGATATGGGTCAATACCTATATACATTTTTAGTGGGATGAACATCCATTTACCAGCTATTTTGGGGTTCACTAGGTACCAGGGTTTTGACCCATCCCCATATCATGATACCCCAAATGATCCCGGTTTCCGGACCAACGGAGGTGCCTCAGCCGAAGTGTTTGCTGCTTCGTTTGCAGCGGGGGAGCTGTCCTGCAAGAGATGAGACGCTAAAGCCGCTAAAGGGCCACAGTAAACGACCAGTTGCAACTAGGAAAATCATCGATACATGGACATTATCTTCATTACGTATGTATATCATGTACTGTTATATAAATATATTAACATATATTATTAATATCTTGTATTTGTATATATTATCTTTGTATATATTATATATATTTGTATATATCATATTTGTACATATTTATTATATATATCCATTGCCTAATGGAGATAAACGGGATAGCAAAGCTGGACTACCAGAGGGAATCTTTGATCTACCTGTCAAGTAAATTCCGTAGGATGCCAGGGATGGTGGTTATTGGTGGTTGCTCAACCGACCTCTGCTCGGCGAATCGCTGCAAGTTGGTCTGCAAGTAAGGCTTCCTCATACTCTCGGTCCTCAGCCAGAATACATTGTCTGCATCGGATTGTCCAGAGCATGCTATCTCCGATGTGCAAACCGGTCATGTGAACTCTTCAGAAACAAAAACCACTTCACTCCTTCAAACACATGTCACATACTTTTGCATTCCTGTCCGTTCACCTGAAACATAGGAGGATAGTACGAGGACAAAATGGCCTGAAAAATATTGAAAAATACTCTATTGCTGAAGACACATACAGCTGACAGCTGACCGCACCCAATCAAGACCGTGGCTCCCAAAGAACTTATGGCTTATTAATTTCAACATATCACACGGCTACGGATCAGAACCCTTGTACTCTTGTGAACATCCAAATTGCGGGTACATGAATGTTCATATGTAAAACAAAAAACGCAGAGAAAGAAAACATTGGTCTTGACAATAGCCTGGTCATTAATCCTCTAATTCGGATTCATATAATTATACCGGAAGCTCCCAAACAAGATAGAAAAAAAAAAACATCCTGCTCAAACAGTCACAAATACATAACCTAGTGTTCTATTTCTTCGATTCGTTTTGGGTGTTTCTTATTACCCATAGGATCCATGGTGCTGCTATATATGGTAACATTTACCATCAATATACCCCCAATGTTAGCATATATACCAGCACCATGGATCCTATGGGTTATGGATGACCATCCCCATCCCAGATATCCCAGACCTGCTGCTCTCGCAGTCTCCGATCTTCCGCCAGCTGCACATCTCTTCGTTGCAATTCCTCCTTCGGTCATAGGATTCATAGGCCAATCGCAAGGTCCCAAGACTTGGGGCCCTGGGGGCTAAAATCCCCTGGTTTATCACGGTTTATCACGGTTTATCACGGTTTATCACGGTTTATCACGGTTTATCACATCATTGACGCCCATAAACAATCATAAACAACTTTAACTTAGATAATTTGGGAAAATTCCCCAATTTTCAGCCACGGCCATTGCAAGTTTTGCCATCGAGGAAGCAGATGAAATTGAAATGTCAAGGGGCCGCGAAGAGACTCCTTGCCTTCACAGGCTTCTTCCATGTTGTTCCGGTCGACTAAATTTTAAAACTCTCTGCCTTTTTTGGGTCAAGGGAATTTCACCATATTTGAGAGTGACTCGGATCTATGGTTGCACCGTAGCACCCATTCCGTCCTGAACATTCCGAACTTCTTCCCTGTAGTCCTCAAGCAGTGTTTTTTTCAGCAAGCTGGATCAAATTCATGATCAGTCTGTTCAACCTCTCTAAGATGATGATTGTATAGCTTCAAACTGTCCTACACCTGGTCATCTGAGTCATTTGCTCAGCACCAAGTAAGAATCCAAAATTGAATGGCAAATGCTTCGAACCTCAGGAGCTTAAATGCTAGTGTGTGTGTATATGTACATATATAGATAGATAGGTAGATAGATAGATGGATGGATAGGTTAGATTACATTAGATCAGATTAAATTAGATTACATTAAATTGGATTAGATTGAGATTAGATTAGATTTAGTATGTACCCATAGAGCATCAGATGTTTCTTTTCTTTTAACACACAAGGTAAGTATCATCAGAACATACCTAGACGTATGGCGTCCCCGCAACCAGTACCGGGATGTCAAAACAGGTCCGATCCTGGGCGGTCATCTGGATTGTTGCAATGACCTGGCAGGATGACACTACTTTCCTGCGGCAAAATCCACTATGGAAACCATGTATTGAAAGAATTTGAAAGATACTGTATATTTCAATGTACTTTGAATGTTGGAGGCCCAGATGCCCAGATGCCCAGTACCCTCTGGAAAATCCCGATTTTGAAGAGGTAAATCATCTATAAATGGGTCAGTTTCTGTCATGTTCCAGTTCGCTATGTTAAATTACTAGAGGGATCTAGAGGGTACGGTATATAGTGTATATATAATATATATAATATATATTATATTATAATTATATATGGTATCCAATCAAGTGGGCCTTGCAGTTATCCTATGTTGACCTTCAAGACTCTATTTGCCCAGAATCCCTCACCATGTCGGAGTCCAAGGTTGATCCATCACCCACTGCAAACCTGAGCAGAAGGAGTTCACACCAACCATTTTATGGGGAATTTAATTTATCAATGGGAATACCCCGTGAGATGCAATGGGATTTACTGGGAATATCACGGGATATCTAACCGGCAATATGATAGTTGGGTTTGTCTGCGGTCTGAAAATGGAGTATGCCTTCAAAATAGCTGCTGTTGTTAATGGGAAAACTGATCATCAACTATATAGATTTGGGGGCAGCCTATTCTCAATACCACATGTAATGACCATAGACACTGTCACAACTCTGGTAACTCTGGGCTTACAAGGCCAGAATCAGAACAACATGAAATCCGTTGGAATCATTTACCGGTGTTCAACAGTTAGCCACTAACCACTCCTTCGTCTTTTTATGTTCTTCCACAATATTACCATCACATCACCTCTATGTCACCGCCATGAAGCTGTTCCCTGCGGTTCCCTGGGAGACCCCGCTGGCAACTGTGCAACGGTGCGCAGAAGGTGCCCAGGGGCCATTCCACACAGGGACTGGCGGGTGTCCCAGCTGTTGGGATCTGCAGTTCCCAGCTTCCACTGGTGCTAAACGTAGGGAATGGATGGGAATGGGGGAATGGGATGATTATTACTAGTGATTATGGATCACTCCCGAAAATTCCCTACTAAGCAGTAAGTTGAAGGGAAAGCACCTTTGAATTCTTGACCCCAAAAGCCCAATTCAGCATCTGAACAGGTTCAAAAGTTCAAGATGCTGAATTCTGAGAATCGCTCCACTTCAACTTTTCCCAAATGGCATGGATCAAAATTGTCAACCTCCAAACCGTCCAGTGACCAACCATTTGTGGGTCGGTCCCCCCAGTGACCCAGACCCCAGGTCTGAGTTGGTCGGAATTGGATGGTGCTTTAAAAACATGAAGCGTTTGGAGGTATATCTCCATTTCCAAACAAGACCAGAACATCATCGTGGTTGTGGTTATATCATGTTATATAATGTGTTATATATATATATATATACACATCCCGTTAATATCCCGTTTAACATCGTTTAACTCCCATTAACCCAGATCTCTTCTGAGCCATCGACATGTTGGCATGAAAGTCATTCGCCACCGGCTGCAGCAGAACGAGTGAAGGGAATTGCTGCAAGCCCAACAGCCTGATGGCATGGAGACATGCCATATTTAATAGGCCCTGCACGTAGAAATGTGGAGGATTTTATTCAGAAACTGTTCTGGTATTCATGCTGATCAACTAAATTATTGTTGGTTGTCACTGGGAAGAAACCAACAACTGCTTGTTTAATCAACAATAATCAACGAACATGGGGTTTTAACCATGGAACATGTAGTTTGCTGATGTTTGCTGGTTTAGCCATGTGTGGTATACTGTTTGATACTTTTTGCTTAGTTAATTGTACCTGTGCCAGATTGGAACCTGCTAAACCATCAACAAAAAGTTGGATTTTGGAATGATCTGGATATAAACGAAGCATAATGGGTAGAAATAGGGTGCTGCTGTACTCCAAATCACACCCCAGTGGTGAGTGCGTGTAATCCCACGATAACATCTATCGCGGCAATTTCCCAACGACAGTACCTGTTCCCAACATCTAATAATGTTTAACAACTGGACATTGTTACCAGCAGGTCTTCTTCACGATAGTCATCATAATCGATATCCAGCACCCTCTGGTAATTCTTCACATAGCTATTGAACATGGCCAATTTATTTTACCTACTTACTAAAAATGGTGATTTTCCATAGTTATGTTACTGTTGAATTATCGGGTATCCATTCCCTCTCATCGCGCGCAGATCTAGCCTTGCAACTTGAGAAGGCTCGAAGCGCGAGGTGTCACCGGCCCAAAGCAGGAAATCCTCCTCCACGCCAACTGTGGATGCTCGGAAACCCTCTCCGGTAGTACGATGTACGAAGAAACATCGGGACCTATAATAGGGCCCTAGACCTCTAGAAAGTTGAACGAAATCGAACCCAGCCTGGCACCAAATGACCCCAAGAACCTATGCGGGTTGAGACCCCAAGACTTGGGAAAGAAAATGAAAGAAATCTAGTGCCAATGCGCAATAGCAGGTGAAAATAATTTGGCGAACGTGGACCAGTGGACAAGTCCAAGTCGCTGGGGCTCGCTTTTGAGTCTTCCAGTTGCCCTTGTCCGTTTCATTGTAGCACGTCCGAACCGTTTCTTGTGCAAAGAAGGTGGCGTTTTTGTCTTGCCATGCGAGAGCTTTCTCAACTGTTCCTTGCTGCCACCACCACGTGTGATCTGGACTGGGTCTTGTTGGCATACATATACACCTCTGTTCGGATTGCCAATAGCAAAGTCATGCAAAGTCTAACACGTCAAACATTCAAAATGCCAAGCCAAAGCCGTGAGATGAGAGCACGTTTGCTGACTTTGAGTAGTCCTGTTCCATCTTGCCATTGTTCACCTCACTGGTATGCTCCAATCATCTCCAATCCACGCATGCCCAAACACATCGTCAGGAGCAATGCACGCAAAGTTGGCAGCATCATGAGGAAATGAACTGAGACATGTTGTCACTAAAGCCAGGTACCGCGCCCACAAGAAAGGATCATAAATAAATGTACCCCCCAAATGAATCCAAATGATGCCTCCCCCGCCCCCATCTCAAACAACCCCTGCATTTGCCCTAAAATGAAAAATCTTGAAAAATCACATGCTTCTGGGACGTATTTGCAGTTGGGGGATGGAGGTCATCAGGACGTCATCAGCAGTCAGGATTGGCGACAGCATGCCATGACTCTTAGCATTATTTGACCACTACCCTGCCGGCTCAGCACCCAATAGATTGTTCCCATCAGACCCCGGAAACACGGATGATATGAACAGCATCGCAAGACTGGAAACACAGTAATTATGGTGAAACAATGCAAAACAACATCATCTCTTTAAATGTTCTTTGAAGGTGTTAGCGACAAACAGCTATATAATGCCACTGCCAATTCCCACCAGCGAGCAATCAGAAATGTTGGCTGGCTTGCAATCCCCTCTCATGATTTGCAGGAACCGTCGAAACAGTGCTTACCCTCCCAAGTTCCGGATATTCAACAGCAGCCAGCCATCACGCAATTGCTATAAGTGCTATACATAATTAGGTACTGCTCCCCCATTTGTCCTGCAGATTTGTCAATACCTGCTCGTTTTGTAGCACTTCCCTGTGCAGCAGCGAGATGGACGATAGTCACCCTTATGGTTTGTAAACATGCCAGACGAACTTGGCAAGACAAACATGCCAACGAGGTTGTTTTCAACAGAATGCAACGCCTGCAGAACCCTTCAGGATCTCCAAGATTCTCCCCGCCTGCAGAGCTTTTGGGTAGCTGTATTTTCTTCCTGCAGAACTGTCGTGTCCGCCTCATGGATGACCTCCCCAAGTGTCAATGAAAAAATGATGGTCGAATCGACCCTTTCACCATCAAACGATACCCATACCCTCTGGTAATTTAACATAGCTATTGAAAATGGCCATTTATAGTGGATTTTCCCATTAAAAATGGGGATTTTCCATAGTTATGTTAGTTTACCAGAGGGTAACCATCTGAAAATATCCAACAACCATCAAGCCTCAAGCCATCCACCGCCGTTGCTAATCAATCACCGGTGAAACCGGGAAACGCCGCTCCTGATGAAACCAGGCCATCAATAGCTTTCTTTCTCCCAGGGCTTCTTGCACAGCATCCCCGAAGGGTACCTGGTGATGGCCCCCTATTGAGAACCCATGGCAGGGTGACGACACTTCGCAACACTTGGGTTTTGGCGTAAAACCGTCTCAATTCAGGCAGCAAAATGGATGAGGCCTTGCAAATTTTGAGGCCGTGACTGCTACAAGGCTATAACATATGCCTGGGATCCAGGAAGCACCAGGAACAGTCCACATATCTTCTATACATGATATTATATTATATATTATATATATATCATATATCATATCTACAAATCTTCTATCATCACACCTTGCCTCGCCTTGCAAAAGCGCGGTGTGGGTGGACCGTAACGGTCTTGGAACCACTGCTGAAAGTCCTAACACAAGGTCAGCAATGTATTGCACTGCACGAACTCAAAGCCAAGATGAACCCACAAATCCCACAATTCCATTGCAGCAGTGAAAAAAATGGTGTGATTCTGAATGGTTCATCTGGTAGGAAGACGGATTGGGAATAAACGATCAAGGTAGCTCTGAAGATTGAAATCAAAATATCAAGGGCAGCTGTGCTCCGTAGACGTACAGTCAATTTTGACTTATGATGATGTTGAGGACTGGTGTGAGAATTCGGACGTGGATTCAAAATCATGATGAAGCTTTCCTGCATGGTTGCATGTGAATGCAGGCCAAGGCTGACAGTGGGACAAAAAATTGGATGCTTTCAATCTTTCAATTGACATATTCTGGATGGTTTCAACTGACATGATGGTTTCTTATACCAAAATCAGGATGCTATGCTCAAACAAAGAATGGGATCCCTGTCACCAGGCAGTGTCCAGGCCTCTGAGGCCACTCCCAGCAAGGCCTGCACTGTGAAAAACCTTGCTCTGTTCAGAATGTTCGCAAGTGTACTGAACAGATTTGAGTATGGATCAATACCTATTAATACCATTTTTAGGGGGATGAACATCCATTTACCAGCTATTTCGATGTTCACCAGGGGTACAAGGTTTTGACACACTGCCATTTCGAAAAAAGAAGAATAAGAAGATTCCACGACTTTGTTTATGGCTCTTTTGAAGAGGCAGTACATATTTGCCATATTTGCCTCGCAGCTAGGTTTCAACACTATTCTTTTTTCATCAAGTTTGGACCTCACAGCTCAGATGAGTTGTCACCTGGCTCGCAGTTGTCCATGCTTTGGAGATGGCGCCAAGAAATGTTTTCTCCTGCACCAAATTCATGACATGTTGGGATCCAAGGAAACCATGAATGACCGCTACACCCCGCTACGCGGGTACCAAAAACCCACTGGGTCCGTCGTGAGAAAAAAACCGTTGTCATCTATTTTATACTCTACTGGTTGGTTGATATTATAATATATTTATTTTATGGGTTTTCAAAATGGGTCTTAGTAATTCCCAACAAGATCCAGCATCAATGGACCATGTAGAAACCCTGTGGCTCTCCTGTGGCTCGGCAGCTGGAGAATTGGCAGCCGTCCTTTTGGCCAGCTGCGGTGCCAAAGTGTGGAGGATACCCGGCCTGGTAAACTGGGTAAACTGGGTAAACTGTTACATAACTACGGAAAAAATATGAAATCACCATAAACCTAGTGAATTTTTCCCATTGAACAATGGTGATTTTCCATAGTTATGGAACAGTTTAGCAGGCCGGGTATTTTGAACTGTCCGGATGAATATTGGAATGTCATCCGCCACACATCCGTGTATAATACATACGGTGGATGGAAGAAATCCTGCACCACCTTGGATGGTTGAAACCCTATGAAGAATGGGATAAACCACCTATCAACTGGTGCAAGATTCTTCCCTTCCACAGTATCACACACAATCATATACATATATTAATATGATTTAATATGTATAAATAGATTATCAATAATGATACGTGTATGCAGTGTATGCAGTACAGTAATATATAGATGATAGCCATATCACATATTCAATACATATTCACCATAGCTACCATCAACCATCAACAGGACCAGACCCAAGAGGTCCGAAATGCTCCTGTCAGCATAGCCAGCATAGCCATTGCGCGCCACACTGAGAAAGTTTTCCCCAGCGAGGCCCGCCGCCAGGCCACCGTTCAACAGGGGCTGCCCTTCGACAGCACTTGAGGTACTGGGCACCTGCGACTGGAACCCCAGGGTTGCGACTGGGAAATTCGGGATTTTTTAAGAAATTCAATGAATTTTACACGGGAAAACCATGCGACTTTTGAACCTTGGGGGTGCCATAATTTTTCTGCTGAAAAACAACGGTTGAGGGAGGTTGGATGCTCCATGATCAGTGCAGCTAATCTGGGCCATGCCTGGCCATCGGAAGCAAAGTGGAGGTGAAGGGCTTCCTGCAACATGACTAACAGTTCGCCATGGAAAATCCACCCATTTTTAAGAACGGTAAACCATCTATTTCTGTGGGCCATCTATACCATGGCGAACTGATAAATTGCCAGAGGGTACATCATCATCCTGAATTTTGAGGCAAGAATCTGCCAATTACAACATATCAATTAGCTTACTGGGAAATTGCGCCACAAAAATCCTCGCAGCCTTTGAAAATTTGTCTCAAGACACTTTTTCTTGCTGTGAGCCCGATCTGTCCTCCACGTTCCACTCGCTTGCCTCTAGCAAATGCCGCGCAGCCTGTTGGGAATTTGAATGAATCCAATGGGAATTCCAGGATCCTAAAATGGAGGTACTGTACCATATAAGGCCATCTTTTGGAGGTATATCCCTTTACATAGGCCTTACATAGGCCTTATATATGGTAGGTACCTCCAATTTAGGTTCCTGAAATGGCCATTGATGAATTTGAGGCCATGAGACTTGGGGATTTATTTATTGATCATGATCATCGGCTGCCATAAGAAATGCAACAAATATCACTTGCTATGGTCTCAACTTCTGTCCTGCTGGTCGATGCCACCCACTTCCTGCAGCTGAGCAATCTTCTCCTACCGAAGGCTGAGTCTCATGGCAGGAGGCTTTTCTGTTTTTTTTTTTTCTGGGGGGACCCACTGATATATTCATCATTGATGTCCCATTTTATGTAAAATGAATAAATCATGATAAATCCCCAAAAAATAATGTATATGCCAAATACGCTGGTCATATTGTCATATTTCACTATGAAAATGGATCATGAAATTGGGGGAGACACACCTGGAAACCATAGATCATGACCATCCAACCTTGAGAGAGGTTTGATTTGAACACCGGGGCCAATTTCAGAATTCTCTGCAGTATAGTGTGGTACCTTTTGCACAGTCCAGGTGCAATTTCTGCAGAATTTGCACCCCTTTTCCAGATATGCTGAGCATATTTTTGAAATGTGTGTTTTCCTTCCTGGAGTATTCAATCATTCAATCAGTATTTAATCAGCCTTCAATCAATATTCAATGAGAATTTAATGAGCATTGCACCATGCAATCCTTGCGATTTTCTGGCGACATCCACCCGATGTCGAACCTGATCTCCAGGATGGAAAATGGCCCATTCGTTGATGGTATACCATTGGTATACCATGTAAATAAATATATGTGATATGTGTTTATATCAATGTAGATTATCAAATATAGATATAATCATTTATAGATATATAATCATATATAGATATACCCCTATTTGTGGGTTTTCATATCTGGAAACTGACAAATAGATACAAATAGGGGCATATAGGGGCTATATATGGGTGGTTCTCAAACTTGGGGTCGTTTACAAAACCATTGGTGGTACGATTGGAAATATCAGGTGGATGATCTTTTGGCTGGAACAACTACCATCAACTACCTATAATTTCACCAATTTTGGATCATGTTGGATGATTTTTGGTGCCCCAAAAGATTTACGACGCATTTCGGGAACATGGCGGCTTCGAAAAAATGCTCCTCCTGAGACATCAGGTGATCTCTGCCATCAAGCTCCCAGGCCGAACGGGGTGCGGCTGGAAAGCTATGTGGCTGGCTGCAGTATTCAGAGTAGGAGAACGGTTCTGGACATTTATAGTGACATATATTGACATATATTGACATTTGAACCTATCCATGAATTTTGATAGGATCAAGCAAAGCCTTAATATCAAATCACTGAGCAAACAAAGTGCCGTCCATCGCTTTCTACTTTTCATAAGACGTCAAGGTCTGAGCAAAAGGGATCAAAACAGCAGCACAAAAGGCCTCGTGATACTGTCGAACAAAGGAATCATGTAAAACTGAGAATCAGTCATTGCCCGCCCCTTCTCAGCAAGGGAAGGAACTCCTTCATGCAACGCGCCAATTCTTCAAAGCTTATGAAACCTTTACTTTGTCTGTGCAGCACCATTTTTCTGGTGTGTGCAATATGGGCGTGGGAGATCTATCTACTCGAAGCAAAGCTTTGCTTCGATTGACCGGGGGTTGTCTTAAAATGGGGTAATTACACCCCAAATTTCATGCTTCATCATCTTTCCGACTAAACAAATATTATTTTGGGGTCACACGTCATAGCACATATATATATATATATAACATTATATAACTTATAATATATAATTGTTAATTTTTAAAATAACATATATATATATACCATGGTATATCCCATTTTCAGACACACCCACATTCCCCACATTCTAAGGGCGGTCGTGGGCAAACTCAGCTCGGGCTCATGACATCCTCCAGCATTCGCTTGTACTGTGGCGGTAGGACCACCTGGGCACAGCCCCTTGGGATAACCATGGATAACCTATCTGCCAAATGAAGATATAGGTAGATACCAATAGATACCAAAAAATACCAAGTTCTTGCACTCCGAAACTGTCACTTGGATCCGTCTTTGTGGATGTTCATTTCTTTGTTTGTTGTTTTTGTAACACAACATGTGCTTAACATGGCTGTTCTTCTGGTTCTTGTAACTATTGCTCTTTTAAAGTCAAACATGCATTGTGTTAAGACTTAAGAGCTGTTACTCTAGTTGCTTTTCCTCTTCGGTTGCCGAAAACCGAAGCTACATGTGGCCATGATGGGCTCGCCTGTTGAAGACCACAGCGCTCAAAGGTGATCAGCAGTTGGAACAAGCTATGCTGCGCCTCACCCCACTGATGACCAACTCGAAGCGATCAAAAGATGCTGACCACCCAGTCTGCATCAGGACGATGGCTAGAAAAAATAAAAATAAATATATATATATATATTACATTATATTACATTTATGGTAACCCAGAACAAGAATGCAAAGCCATATCTGGATGTCAAGTTTACTTATTTTGTCGGTCCATGGTATTTTCTGGAGCTGTGGAACATAAAAAAAGTCCCACGAAAAACAATCTCAATCTATACCGATCTAAAAACCGTTGAAATCATACTGTTGATTGAAAAAGGGATACACATGGATACACCAAAATCGCATAGAACAATGAACAATAGTTTATCATCATTTTCCCATATATATTCCCCTGTCAAAATCATCATTTTTTAGGAGGAACATCTCTGATTCCTGGCCTCCTCGTAGGAGCTCTGAACACAGCGGACCGTGTCAGGACAAAGATCCACCAAGCCGCGCAAGGAAATCAATCCTGGAACTTGGCGGGGGTTGCGATGGCTTGCGTCCAGTGTTTTTCGGGATTTCGTTCTGGCCATTTGGGGATGGGTCAAAACCTTGTACCCCTGTAGTTCACATCAAAATAGCTGGGATTTATGGATGTGAATATCCCCCTAAAACTGGTATTAATAGGTATTGATCCATACCCATTTAGCTGAAGGGAAATTGACCATGAAGCATCGAATTCTGGGGTATTTGCTCAGTGAATTTAACTCCAACCTTTTGCCCGCAAAGATCCTGTGAAGATCCTTCGAATTTCTTCGCCAAGAAATCTGATTCAGACTTCGCAAATCTTAGATTTCCATCAATTCTTCGACCGAGCAGCGTTGCAGTGCTTGCAATCCACCACAAAGCTCATAGAGAACCTTACCGACTTGGTCATGGAATTTCTGGCTGTCGTATGCTGTCGTATCATACGTCACCCCATGGAATTAGGGAATCCTTAGGAATATGAATGCTGCTATGGGTTAATCTATTTTAATCTATATATTAGTATTCTATATATGTTAATCCAATCCAACTTGGATGGCACACAATGGGATCGCCCCGGCCTTGCTAAGCGCATCTTCTCGTTGCACTTTTCCCATGCTGTCCAGATCACGACCTTGGGCCAAAGTGACTGGTCCCCAACAATTAGGACATCTTTCTGAGGGTTGTTCGAAATTATGACTCTCCAAAACTGCCCTTACCTTTCGCGCCCCAGCAGAATCGGGACAGGGGATTAATTATGATCATGTTTTCGTGTGCATCTTTCGTATAAATAGTGGTATTCAGACCTTTCGCGAAACCTGTCGCCGCGCTTTCGTGGCCTTTCCATATCTGATGTCGCGAAAGGATTCTCAAAGTCTTGCATGGATTTTAGAACGACTCCCAGCTAGTGTTTAGTACACTATAAAATCATAATATAAATTCATATAAATTCAATAGATACCCAGATTCAACTAACCAAACTGGGCTAGTGATCAACCCCCCAAAAAGGGTTTGGTACTGGAATAGCCAATCCATGTTGAACCGCAGCTTTCACCTTTGCGGAATTTTCAAGCTGCAGTTCTAGAGCATTTGAATTCACTAGTTCGAAAACCAAGAGGTAAGAAAATTGGATTCGTTGAAATAGTACAAACATCATATAGAAACATAGATAAAAATAGATAAAAATAGATCATCCATGGGCAAAAAAAAATTCACCGTAGAATATATGGAAAACGTCACCACTCATCATTTGATCATTTTTCTGGGCCTTTTCGTTCAACGCCATGGGCTTTTCCACATCCAGGGGGACTTATAACCCATGACGGATCCATGTATGCTGCTATATATGGTAACATTTATATACCATCAATATACACCCTTTATGTTGCTATATATATATACCAGCACCATGGATCCGTCATGGGTAAGGATAGTACCATCTGGTGATTTTCCACACTTCGCCATGGTTTGTTGATGGCCCTAATCGACATTCGCCATGGAAAATCCGTTCTGAAATATGGGTGGATTTTCCATGGCGAACTGTTAAATAACAGGTAGATGATAATGGAGGGCTAAGCACACAGAATCCAACGATTCCAAAAACAACGGGATTTCTGAGGCTGCCACTGAGACAAATCCAGCCACTAAGGCCAGAGGCCGCCATCCTGTTTTCAGGCTGGATGCTTCATTGATATAAATCTATATAAATCATTATAAATCCATGATCTTTACTTGATTTTGATTGATTTTGATTGATTTAGAGCAGATCTTAGTTGTTAAACAGTTGGTTTGAAGATGTTGGAAGCATCTGAAAATTCAAATCTCAACCGGACCTCAAAATACAAGGGTCGTTCCGATATCAGGGCCGCTGGAGATGGCCCTCCTACTTGACCTGTTTGCGCCTCATCAAAGGGGCCAGTTGCACGACATCTGTTTCCAGCACCTGTGGGGCAAAGGTACCACTGGTACCACCTTTGGCATGCAAGGAATGTGCCTTGGGGTCAACGTCACCTCAAAAATCCTCACAATGTGGGAACCAGCAGTGTAACCCAAGTGGGAGGCTGAGTACCATTGTTTGCCATCAACAGTGCAGAAAGTTTTTCCTATCAGCAGTCATCGCCAAATTCAGTCTCTACACCCTGCATAGAAGGAACTATCAACCAGTCATTGATCCCAGGCTGTGGATTACAGCCTCAAAAGCCGAGAGAGAAACCGATTGCCGTGATTGCCGTGCATGTCTACTGACACTATTCGTCTAGGACACTATTTGGTTGCTTGGGGGTTGGCCCGGTGCGTCGGTAAATTTTCCTCTGCCATCTTTCACCAAAGGGGACAAGATGTGGAGGTTTCTTGAAATGGAGGTACCCCTAAATCATCCATTTTAAAAGGATTTTCCATTACATGTATAAACCCTCCAGCCATTGGGGAACCCCCGTGTGGCAACCCTGCAAATCATTGCCTGCAACTGCGCCAAATCAAAAGCTTTTGCGCCCTTGCGCCTGGGGATGCCAACCCAACGCCTTTCTACCTGTACCCTGCTGAAATCTGTTAGCGCAAAACGCAATGAGTGGCAAATGATGCGAAGAACTCAAGCTTGAGGCATCCCGGGCCTCACTCTAGAGGCTCTAGGACACTAGAGTCAAAGTTTGAGGGTGTTTGGGGTTCTGATCTTTGCACCATGTCAAAAAGCAGGTGTCTTTCCTTCTTTGATCAAACGACCTCTCAAGACCTTGAAGAAAGCTTTACAAGATTGTAGATTCAGTCACATGAACTTGTTCATTATTTATCCAAGTGAACACCTTTGTCCAGAAAAGTGTGGCTCAAATTCTGGTATCCCGACGTTCGATCCAAAACAACTGGATCCATCCTCCCACCAACCGATGATCTCATTGGTGACGCGATGCCCAGATCGCTCCTTGAAGCGGCCACGATACATTGCACACGGATCGTAAATTCGCGCAGCACCTGGGGCGTCGTAAAGCCCAGCCCCTACACATGGCATGGTTGGCTCTGCACCTGTTGAAGATTGACAATTTGGGGGCGGCCAATCTGACATCCAAAGACAATTCCCGAAACTGCAATGCAAACCAATTGCCTGGGCCAGTAACAGTAGCTCTGAACCTCTTGTTTGATCTATCTGATATTGTTTGATCCCCCTTGCCACAACTCAAAAGTACATAACCATGTGACTTGAAGTACAAGTAAATCATAAGAATGTTTCAGCGTGGATAGACCCCTGTCATGTACCCCGTCTAAGTATGAGTGCTTGTGCCTGTGGTTGCCTATTGTTCTCACACACCTACCAACCATCCACAACTGGTAGGCCTCGTTTGGTTTTGGCTGAAACTAGGGTTCCCGTACAGTGGATCCACTTAAATCATGTTTTCCCCTAAAACCGCCATCTATACATGGATATCCCCTCAATTATCAGACACACCCAAATACCATATTGCGGATGATATATCAAATGAATATCCCATAAATATCACATAATTTTTATATATTTAAAATTCCCAAAATATTCCGTAAAATATCCGAATTGTTGGTAATATTCCTCGTACCCTCCAGTAGCGTAGCAGAGATATGGAAATCACAATTTATGGTGGAATGAACTTTGCTGGATGAATGTGCCAGTGATCCCTTCCCCCTAAGATCAAACACGCCCCAGAAACCATGGTTTAGTAGCGGATGTACAAATATTTGGGACCATGCAATGGGGATGTTTAATATTACGCGGATGGTATCAAACATATCCCATACAAATCATTAAAAATCCACAGATGTTATGTAAACATCCCATTTCAAATATATATATATATAATATATTTGTTTATATTCCAAATGTATATCCCAAGTGGAGGTTTCCATGGGGGAGTTCACCAATAGCTTTCAATTAATCCATGACCTCCAAAGCGCTCTGGAGGTACACCGCGAAAAAACTTCGCCCATCGGGTGCCTCGCAGATCAGTTGACATGGTCCAAAATGATTGTTATCCAAAACCTTGGGTTTAAATACAAAAACATCATCACAGTTATATTAATGTTCGATGATTTTATAGAATTATAGAATTATTATAGAATTATTATACATATATGTAAATTACATGTATTATATACGAATATTACATATTATAAAAATATAATATATATATATATATCATTTATTTTTAATATTAATGTTATTTTATATTATATTTATTAAATATGGTATATATATATATTATACTATTATATGTTGTATATGTTAATATATTATATACAGTCTATATATATATATATATATATATTATATGTTAAAACTGTATAATGATATATATATATATATTATACATAGATATGATATATTAAATTATATTAAACTATATTATATACGATAATATTACTATTTATTATATTATGTATGATGTATATATATATATATATATACAAATTATATAATGTTGGATGATTTTGGGGGACCCCCAAACCAGAAACCCTCAAAGGGACAATGGCCAACTGATGCCACAAGCTGCCCCGGCTGCAGTTTCATGGCTGCCATAAAGAACAACCTGATCCTGTGCCTTTTGTATCTGAATAGAATCAGATTGGAAGCGGCTAGCGGCTAGCAACCAATCAGCCCAATCACCCAAACGACCATGGACCATGTCCAAATCCAGAAGGTCACTTCAGAATGGCATTCAAATAAAGACACTGGCTTCACACGTTTTCACATTTTTATTATGGCTCAGCGAAACCATTATTGAACATTTAATACCCATGGGGTTCCACGGTTTCAACAATGACACAGTCTACAGCATCTGCCTGGAAAGCAGAAACCACTGTGATGCGCGCCTTGCCTCGGGGTCATGAATGGAAATGGCCCAAAGTAGATGATTTTACCGAATTTTACCTTTTAAACATGAGAGGATTTTCAATTCTATTTTAAATCACCGTAGATCAGGCAACTTAGAGTAATATCAACCCAGGATTAATAAACCTCTAGTTTACGGAACCCACCCTTTTTAAACTGGAGGTTTATTAATCCTGGGTTAACATTGGAGAATACACCATTCTTCTTACAGTCGAGTGACCCAACGTGGTATCTTAGCTACATCACAGCTACAACAACTCCTAGAATCCTGGGCAGGTTGGATGCCCATTCTCATTAGGATTCCTAAAAATCGAGGGAGAGAAATCTGGCAAACCATCTTTAATGTGTTTAAAAATCAATTACACAACTCACATTACTCACTGTCTATATCCACGTGTTTCCATGATACAAATATAGACATATATAGAAATATGATATTTCTACATATCATTTCAAAAATAGAAAAATCAAATAATATGATGCAACAATTCAACCTCTACCTGCCCCATTCCCAGTAGCTTACCCTACTTGCCATTTTTAGATCAAAAATCTGAAGAAATGATGATGGGAACTGTCGACACCCGAGCACAGCAAAGTGGACATCACTCACGCACATGTTTTTTTTCTTCCCCTTCCAGACCATATAGAATGGCAAGGCCTCCTATGGCTCCAGAGACTGAACAGAACAAATTTCCACCAAACTTGAGTGGGGGCATGGTTCAAAGATTCTTTTCCCATCTTTACAGCAACACCCCCACTATCACAAAAAAATGTTAAAAACAGAAGATTTATAGATTCCTTACTGTACCTTGTTTTAAAAGCAACTGTTGCCTTGCACCAATGGCATGAGAAACCTTTCCACAGGCTGACAGAGATTAATGTGGTGAGACTGATGCTACGATTCCTGGCACGAATGTGATGAGAACGAAATTTGACACCAATGCGTTCATTCACACATCTCCTTTTCAGTTTTTACACGCTTCTCCATCTGCACATCCTGCCGACCCTTCCCTTCCCTATCCTTGGTGGAATGCTACCAGTGATTCCGTGTCGCGCGGATTTTTTTTGCTAAAAAATTGCCGAGAGTAGGGTTTAGAGAGAACAATGCAAAACTCTGAAAAGTATGTGTCAAGTCGCTACCTGTTCCATTCGTTTTTTCCCTTCCCTTCATGTTTTTGCAAAAAAAAGCAAATGCTTTTTCCGACAAGAACGCATGACACTATGAGAGTGATTCCGGCTTCTAAAAGATGAGAGCGATTCTGTCCACCAATGCGATGAGAACGATTCATGTCATGAGAGCGGTTCCTGACTCCAATGTGATCAGAACGATTCCACATGCTCATGTGATGAAAATGATGCCTGCAGTTAGAATGATGCCTGCAGTGAGAACGATTCCTGACCCCAATGTGATGAAAAGGGTTTGACACCAATGTGATGAAAAGGATTCAAATATTCAAAAATTTACTCATCCGTCCTGAAGCCAGTTCCGGAACCTATTGATCAGTCGTGGGGTGAACAACCCTTTTGATAGGTTGGAAATTCAATGAGTGGAGGCCATTAGGAATTTAATGAAACAAAAAAAATCTCACCCCACTTATGCAAGAAAATGCCTGCAAGGCACCAAGATTCACCCAACTGAAGCCGCAGGGGCGTCACAGTCCCTGTTTGTTTGTTTCTTGGTTTTGCAAAATTTTCAAGACCTGGAGTAGGATCATTTTGAAGCATGCGAATGTCAGAATAGAATGGGCAAGTCAATATTTGAAGTATGTATAATATGTATATGTGTATATGCATGTGTCTATGTATCCCTCCCCCCTGTGGATGTGGTGGGGGGCTGTGAACAAGAGACACGGGACCATATATATATATTATTATATATTAACATATTCTAACGTATTTTACAGAGCGTATCAGCAAGGCCAGGCCATGGCGGCCATAGCCATCTAAAATTCACTCAGCCCAGCACCACGCAGCCCAAAGACCTGGCGTTTTTCGCATCACCAGGTGGGGCCGCTATAACTCCAATTCGGGGGGCTTCTGGCAATCATAACTATAGTGGTGCCCCCCAGTTATAGGTTGGTTTATAATCCCATTAACTATAGATACACCTACCATAAGTCCTAGTTATTGGAGTTATAAACCAACTTTGGTATCTTGGGGGCACCACATTGTAACTATAGTGAGTGATTTAAAAACCCGGCTATAAGTTGGTGGGTTCCCACCTTGGAAATACTCAACGTGGATCTGTCTGAAAGTAGATGAACAATGATGAACATAGATGAAAATCGCGGATACCCCAAAACCCACTTGTTTATAATTACTCCTTTTCCGTACCAATCCTTACCAATATTAAAATTGCCATTTCGGGGTATACACCATTTTTGGACACCACATAGACGTAATGATCAGCATCATGCTTTTTGACCAACGAGAACGAGACATTCGTCGCAAGCTGTAAATTTCTGGAACGTAACAAATGTAACAATCAACAAACCCAAAAAAGATCTCAACCGACAACCAACGCAACAAATCATTCGATACATCGTCCCTGCAACGACCCCCGCAACCACCTGAGCTGCGAAAGGTGGCGGCTGAATGTCCGCGCGATAGCCCGGAGCCAAGGTTTGTGCCTCGCGAGCGCAGGGGCGTCAGTGCTGGGTGGATTCTTTTGGTGCATGGATATGATAAGATAAGATAGAAGATACCCTCTGGTAAACTAACATAACTATATGGAAAATCACCATGTTTAATGGGAAAATCCACTATTTCTATGGTCATTTTCGCTATGTTAGTCATTACCAGAGGGTATATGAAGATATGAAATGAAGTGAAATCACACATACCATCTGGTTATTTAACATAGCCATGGAAAATGGCCCATTTATAGATGGTTTACCTGGATTTACCTATAAAAAAATGTGATTTTCCATGGCAAACTGTTAAATAACCGGATGGTATAATCACAATCAAAACACACCTTGGTCCTTGGCTTTCGAAGAGTTCGAGATTCTGAGATCGGTGGCATGTGCCGTGCCTGCTGTCTGTAGACAATGGCATTGGCCAAGGCTGCCAGAGCCAACCACCTTCACTCGGTGGGCAGAATGCAAAGACTATTGGAAGTCAACCAATGAAAATGGGGGATTATGGGGGATTTACAGATCGATGATTGTGAATTGTTCAACCAAATTTCGATGATTATTAAGTGATTGTCGCAGATTCTAACACTTCGGCACTGAAATACTCTCATGTTCAGTAAAAAAAGGCAAACAAATGATCTATCATGGCCATGTTGACAGTGCGCCCCCCGCCTGGACAAACCTGGACCTTCGCAACTCAGGGGCTGCAACAATCCCTGGCAGCCAAGACTGTCTGCGGGCGGCCAACCCACAGCGTTTAGAAACTCTTCAAACCCGATTTGGTTGGAACAGCCCCATATAGCCGTGGCTCAGAAATAGAAACCCTTTACAAACATTTTACCATCCCAGCATTAAATACTTCGTTCCTTTCATGGACATGTTTCACCAGCGCCTCCAGCAGCTCGCTGCCATCCCCAGCCACCGAAGAAGTGACACCCTGGCTCTACACATGTCTGGACGGTGGGAACCTCACCATGGTCATCCATTCACATCCATTTCCACAGAAAAATGTTCCAAAAACCCAGCGAATTTCAACTTCCAGGTTGCATGAGACAAGAAGCTGTGGTGGAAAGGTATGGAAAGCAGACCCCAGCCACTGCCTCCATCAAGATGCCTTGCAACTCCACAGATGAGAGAACCTGCTGGCAATCTTCAAACACCCCAGAAAACAATGCTCGGACCTGCACCACTTGGGCTTGGACCACTGAAAATACCACCAGTTCATCAAACGTGGCAATGGAAAATCCACCATTTATCAAACCTCCATGTATAGTGGATTTCCCATAACAACTTCCAACACGCAAACCATCCTCCTCCACCAATGTCTGAGTGGCCCACCACTAGACCGGTGCAAATCCAGGGGCCAAAGGTGCTTCCTGTGGATAGAAACCTCGTGCAGCAACCCGTTGCATGTTGGAAATCTGAATGTCAAATGGGCTTGGCCATGGAGGTTTCCTAAAATGGGGGTACCTAAATCATCCATCATTTATAGATGGATTTTCCCTTATAATAAACCAACCATTTTAGTGATCACCCTGAGAGGATGCATTCGTATGCATTCGATCCGGCATTTGTAATTTTGCATCCGTGCATTCGACTGTCCCCTGATTGTTTGTTTTTGTTTGCGTTTTTTAATTAATGATCACAATCATTGGTGGGGATTTCACGCGTAGCTGGTTGTCTCTGCCGCTGTCACACAGCACTAAAGCCAAAGGCCAAAAAAACATTTTAGTGATCCCCCATTCATCTATGGAAATCCCAAAATGTCTCCTGTCAGCACCGGACCTGAGGGCCGCGCCATGTAAGAATGAGGCACAACAGCGTCAAGACCACACATGATACAAACATCGTGGCAGTTTTGTTGATGATGAGCCCGAGCCCGGCTCGTTTTGTGATCCTTTCCCAAAAATGGTGGCCACTGATCTGTGGCATTTCAAGACATGCCAGTCCATGCCATGGAAGCTGTGCTTTCACCTGGCGCAGCAGGAATCTTGGAACAACTTGGAACAACTTGGAACAACTTGGAACAACCCAAAAACACCTACGGCATGTTTCGACCTTATTTCAGAGGGTCTTGAACTTTGCCAGAGAAAGCAAGAATGAAAGCTTCAAAAAACCTTCAACAAACCTTCAACCAGAGCTTTCACGGCTGGCTGAACCGAACCTTCCGATGAGTTGCCTCCTGTGGAAAGTAACCCCACGACAGTCCTTGCCTCCAACAGCCAAAGGCAGCGGGAAAATTGCCAAACACTGTTGCAAAAAGAACACAAATCTGCCTTCATCGCCTCAAGAGTTTCTGACTTCAGTTTTTTGTCAGTACTCTTGAGTTCCACATTAAAAGACATCACGATTTCCGCGGCAGCCTGCCGGGTTGTCTGATCTGGGCCACGGTGGCCACAGCGAGACCCATGACCTTAGAGGTAGCTGCAAAGCAAATTAGTGAGAATTAATATAAGTGTATAATATTGTATATATAATTATATATATAATTATAATATATTATATGTATAATTGTATATATATATATGCTACCCCCCCCCCAAGACCTACATTTTTTGTATTAGGTATGTCCTTGGCTGCCTTGTCTTTCTTCCCATCTTCTCACCTATTGCAACACTGCATCAGGAAAGTAGCTTGTGCGCATGCACCTGGACACATCTCGCCCACATATGTAGCTGTAGCATAGCGCATGTGAGGAAGCTGACCACGTAGGTGCATGAACACTGAGAGCACCTGGGTGGGTGGGAAAGGACAAGCAATACACTAGACATTTTGTGTACCAGATATGTCCTTGGCTGCCTTGTCTTTCTTCTCATCTTCTCA
>Ga0126342_10001993_pt1 | contig 30722 bp, 36 predicted proteins | sample Cyp1metagenome_FD_92528 | JGI IMG/M metagenome (GOLD analysis project Ga0126342, IMG submission 92528) | Coral microbial communities from Lord Howe Island, Old Settlement Bay, Australia - Cyphastrea 1 metagenome | ecosystem: Host-associated > Invertebrates > Cnidaria > Coral ...
AATCGATGAACGTTTCACACGAAACGCACTTTTTGTAGTAGGCCCCAAAGTAACTACGATTTGACATTTTTATCACGTTTTTACAAAACATTGCAAATACCATGATTTGGTGAACCAAGCATCTTGAAAAATTAATGAATTACCCCGGGTCGCTAACCGCGCCGTAGCCTTGTTTTTTTAATGAGCAACTGATTCGTTGCGGCAGTGATATATAAAGTCAGCATGCCTATTCAAAAAAAATGATTGATTTATCTGCATCTGTTCTTGCAAAAAAAAAATGGGGTATGGCAGCCAAGAATGGGGATCTGATTGCAGGATAATGTACAAGTAGGTTTGGCATTGTTTGACCACCTGTTCATTGGTATTAATTTCGACATTGCAGTCCCTAGCAGAACAGCGCTACTAATGATGTCATTTAATGATGCGACCAAGATATCCAAGATGCATTGCAACGCAGCAATCCTGCAAACTTCCATAACAGAACGTGCGCTCTCTTTCCACAAATATACAAATATCACTTTTTGTCAAGCGAAAGCAAATGTCATCTCAGTGTGGCATATCGAATGAGCCGTAAAGATACAATGGAGACATCGGAGACAACACTGAGAGTTACAACTGAGAGTTACAAGTATTCAGTTCACCTGTCTTCACTGTGTCCTTACTTCAGAATTCCCTCTGGAATCTCCAGGAGATACGAAGGACTTCAAAATTCAAGTGGTGAAGAGCCTGCTTGCATCGAACGAAAAGAACATACGAGTTGTCCTCCCTTCTCGTACTGCCAAAAGGGAAAGCTCGCGTGCCTGGATCTTCTAGTCGTGATGCTGACAAGGCTGAGCGTGAGCTCGGACCTTTTGTATACTCAATGTTTATCAATCATTTGTGTTTTTCAATGAAGTTCATCATTCTGAGGAGTTTGCAGAAAGATCAGACTACCAACCATTATGGATTTTTTGGCAACATGTGAATCAAATGTTACCAAATTTCCATGTGGTTGGTCGTTTGGAAAGTATGCATCAATCAGGATGTAAATACTTGAAACCACCAAACTCCATACCCACAGCACAGGAGTGCTCACTGGAAGCTTTCCGCTGTGAATGATTGTGTGGTACAGTTCATTCTCTCATCCTCATAGCCGCCAATGGCCAAGCTGACATGTCGCCTCGACCAGCCTCTTCTCTGTGGTGAAGTCAAAGGAAAGCGTGTAAGGTTTTCTTCATATTGACACGAAGCCGCTCTTGTTGCACCTACTAAATGTCTGCGTGTTCTCTTTCAGCTTCGAACAATTTCATTCAGGCTCTGTTCCTGGAGAGCCTGGAAGAAGTTGTTCGGGTAACAAGTACTGCCCGCATTCTGCAAGCGGCTGTCTGCTTGTCCAAGAAGAAGCAAAAAGCGACCCAAATGTTCATATATGTCCGCGTGCCTGTCTGTGTGTGGTGACCGCCATCTTCGCGAATTGCTTTTCAAATAGCTCCACAACCTTTATTCCAAACTTACAGTTTTCAGGATTCATTTGGGACAGGTTCTCTTTCAGCTGCAAGCTAAAGTCGTACATGATCGTAAATGCGCCATAAAGACCTCCTAGCAGGTGTCTTTCCTGCTGGGGCCTGGTCAGCTAGCTTCATATTGTGCTGGGCACCGGGAGCGTTTCAATTCTAAGGGGTCTGGCAACCCAGAGCAAGATAAAACTAACCGTAACATACTGTAACATAGTAACTAACTCACATCTCTGAATTTGGCAGGAGGGCATCCGTCTGGCTCTTCCGACGCAAGCTGGAACTCTGCAAAGATGGTGCTTCCTGCATCGCAGCCTCGCTGGTGGTCGGGCCATGCCAGATTACGTTTCACAGGAATGAAGAAAGTATACCTGGCCATGTGTCGACGTTGCCATGCTCGGAAGGAGCGAGGCCACGTTGGCCACGTTGGCCACGTCAGCCACGTCTTCACCTTGAGTTCAGAAGTTGCGATTGCTGGGTGTGTTCCCAGTACCCTTCTGAGGCTGTCACTGTTTCAAAATGGTTTCACACAAGTGGCTGCCCTTGCCGGTGTTTTTGTCGTGAATGTTCAGCTCCAGTAACGGCCCAACCACACAGTGACAGAATTTTGTGTGGACCGACATGTGCTCTGGCTGCCCACTTCAGCCGCAGTAGGGCGCAATGGGAGCCATGATCTTTCACATGCACCAATGGACCCTCAGCCTGTACTTTCAAACCAGCTCAGTCTGTAAATAATGTGTGTGTGTTAGGTCCACATGGTCGTGGAACTGGCCTGAGCTGCTGACATGTCTGTTCTATTCTGTTCTCTATGGTTTACACCGCTTAAACGAAAAAATGGTTTTGCACTGCTTTGATCAGCAAACGCAGCAGGAGTCAGAAAACTGGCTGGAGATATAAGAACTCTGTGTCTCATTGTGTCTGAATATCCAGCGAAAACAGCTAGGCATGCTATGTCTTTTTTGTGATTGTGTCAACCCCTATCTCCCAAGTCATGAAGCCTCGCCACGGTCCTGCCACCGTTGCCGTTCCTCACAGATGTGCCTGGAGGTATCATCAACCTGCTTCGACAGCGTCACAGCTCTGATGTTACTAGGGCAGAACAGTGAGTCCTAAAGAGCAAGTTGCCTGGGAAAACTGTTTTCACACTACTTGTGCACTTTTCATCCCTCAGGTATCCTTAGGTATTGTACGAGGAGTGTCCACACCTTTTTGAAACTTTTTGCCATCAATCAGCGGCCAGTAATGATCTGATTGACTGGGCATCATGGCGAAGATCCAGGAGTGTGAACATGACATACATACATGCCTCTGGCCAGCTGCCCACATACCATGGCACTGTCGATGTAACAAAACGAACGACTTAAATGTCCAAACTCCAAACATTATTATATATGTAATACATTTTACATTTATGTACCACTGATGTTTCTTTCGGGTTGGCTCACATAGTGGTGCACGAGTCACTCGTTCCATGCGCTTGCTCAAGCGCAACTGCTGCCGCATCTGCTGTCGCTCCTGCCGCAGGACCTGTCCAAGGTGTTTCGTGGTCCAATGCACAAAACGACAGAGAGAAAACCAGAATGGGGATTTTCATGGATTTTCCATACCTTTTGCATCCTTTTGCCATGACATTTTCCACCAGCTGTCGCATGTTGTGGCACCCGCCCAAAAAACATCCCAGCGTGGTCCAAAGTGGTCCAACGTCCGTCGTCCCAGATCGCCTCATGATGCCGCTCCGCCAGAACTGCCTGGAGCTGCTGCGCTTCGCGAGTGCTTTGCTGCAAGGCCTGGCAGGGAAACTCCCAGGTCGAAGGGGACTCCCAACAAAAATGGGCTGAGAGGATGAAATCTGGCACTCTGCTGGCAAGACGGCAACCGCCAACCAGCTCAGCTGCTAAGAATTTTGAGACACTATCCGGTCCTTCCCAAATAAACCAAACAGTCAGCAGGCAAAACATTTCCGCTGATACTGATTTGACACTACAACGACTCTACCTATGTGTTCATCAAGTCACTTGTTCGGCCTGGTGGGTCTCTTTCTGAAACTGCACACTCTACAAATCACAGAAAGTTACTACCGCAATGTCTTCAGGACCATTGTCACTCATTAATCAACAACATTCAACAACCATATCCATTCACAACATTTCACAACCATTCATTGTCCGATGTCGAATCTATGTCGAATCGATGTCGAATCTCTTCGCCACTCCTCCAGTTCTTGGGACACGTGCAGCTCTTGTAGCATGAAATGCTCCCGGCGCTCGACCAGTTCTTCCTCTTTGCGCATTGCCTGGCCCCACTGTGGCCCCACTGCTGTCCACTGATTTCTGAAATCACAAGCCAGACCTCACCCAAAAAAAAAGCTCCAACACCGCAGGTGCCTCAGATATCTGTTCCTTGCTAAATATCTTGGAGATTCTTGTACTTCCTTTCTGGGAATGTCGGACATTACAACGTATTTAGACACGCCCCGCACTCAGCCAGCCCTGCACACGCCTCAGAATCAAGGTCATCTACCTCAAAGACTGGAGGAGATGCGAAACAAGGAGGATGAACCACATGATCAGTTTTGCAAATGCTCTAAGGTGCAGCAATGTGTATTTTATGACCGAGGCAGTGCAAGTCTCTCAATGATCTTTGCATCGACAATACATGTTCCAGCACTGCACAGGCCCGTCTCTTTCTACAAACCTGAGGATGGGGCTACTTCTTCTCTCTCGAGCACGCGATTGGCGCGTTGCACATACCTGGAACGAAGAGGAAATGGGAACCGATGGATTGCATCAAAAGCATCAAATGAATCAAATCCAAAAGCCTTGGAATTTCGCTAAATATGCCTACCTCTACCGAAACATCCCCGCAATGTCCCAGTGAGACGTCTTAGTCAAACAAATGTTGTTGGAGCCGCTGCAAGCCAATAGCATCAGCATCCAACATGCAACAAATTTATCTGATCCCATCCTGGATATCCATGGATATCCTGGTGAACTTCCTGCCGCACCGCTGGGTCGCCCGACTTTTGCTCCAGTTTCAACAAGCGCGACTTCTCTCGGCCAAGCTGCGCGCTCGCCGCACAGACACATGTCTTGAGCTTTGAAAGTCGGCCCTGGGGAAGAATTCAGTTGCTGGAAATGACTTCATGGCATGCTCCAAGTCAAAACACGGGCAAGTGCGGCATGTCAAATGGAAGAAATCTGAGATAGCTCCACGATTTTCCATTCAACGCAAAACTTGAAAGAATATGACTTGTTCGTACCGACCATGTGCCCATGTCTGTTTTATGCTTCCAGCTAGGGCAGGTTGAAGAATCGTTGCCAATCGTTGCACCATCATTGCCCACTGATAAAACATAGCGAAAGATGTGTTCATCATTCTTCATCACATGTCATCATCTGCGCAAGCTGTCTCATACTCAATTTTGGTTCAGCAGGTACACTTTTAGATATTTATATGTTTGTTTATCATAGAGTTCCTGTCCTACTTGCTTAATTGAAAAATTCACATACTGTATCCGTTTGTATCTGGCGTGTTCTATCGTCTCCCAATGTTCGATGGCCTTCTCTCCACTGGAGGCAACACTCCCAATGCTTTTGCTGGAGCGCCGAGACCCCGGATACCCGGCGACACCGGGAGAGGACGCCATGAGGCATTCCAGCCATGGCCTGTGCTTTGAACTTTGGATTCTTGATAGAGGCAAACTGCTGAAGTTCAGGGAGTGCTGGAAAGGTACTGGGATATGGATTGATGCCACTTCTGCACATGTTGGAAACAGTACTTTGCGGACAACGTGCTTTGGTTGAAGCAAAGAAATCCAAAGCTATAATGGACTCCGGGCTTTGTGGGACTCACATGAGAATAAAAAGACATCACTGAATGCATGCGTTCGATGTGGTCCTGAAAGTTCAATGTTAGTTCTTCTTTTGGATCCGTGCTGGTGCCTTTCCACACCCGACAGTCAGTCAGACTTTAACTTCAGGGAGCCAGCAGGCCAGGCCAGGTGACAGTTTCTATACGCAGGATGCATATGATGCATTGCAGCACACTACAACGCAGTGTCAGAAAACATCTCCACATACGAATTATGTCCGTCTGGCACAAGGGTTCACAGAGTGTGGGACTGGACTCCAAAAGCAATCTGAGAAGTCCTCCAAAATCAACTTCACACCACGATGTGGCCTGAAGATTCTGGTGCAGCCAGCAGAAGCTACTGAGTATCCATGAGCATCTGCTGAGAAATGCGATGAGCATGGCGCAAGATGTAGAGCGACGCCAATTTGCTAAGACGGCGCCTGCTTGTTGATAATTGACATCGTTTGTGCGCAACTTACTAGTTGCATCTGATTGCTGGATCTGGGCATACATCAACACCCTGACTGGCTCTGTGGCACGGTGACTAATCTACCTCGTGCTTATCAGGAAACAAACAAGTTCCCTTTTTGCATTTCCAAATGTGATGGGGATGCCTCCCGCACAAAGCATTCCCAAGATAGGAAATTTATCTAACCTTGGGTGGTGTTCCTTGGATTCCTCCTCCTGATTATGTGTGTGTGTGTATTATATATATATATGTATGTATGTATATACGTGTGTGTGTGTATGTGTGTGTGTGTCTGAGGTACACGGTATACGTATTCACGTAATGAATGACTTTCTGCCGACGCACCTGGCCTCCAGTGATGCCCTGGGCCCGGCTGTCCAAGTTCCTTACTCCGAACGGCTCTTTCAGGCACTGGCCGAACTCGACGAACACACTCTGAAACAAAACAACCAAAAAAAAAACGACAGGCCAAAGGCCAAACAAATGCTGCTGGAGTTGTCAGAGTGCGAACAATTCATGCTCCGTGCGTCTCCAAAATGCCCACATCAACGTTCCTTGGCTGCCCGACCCAGCCATCAACAGAGGTGATCCCCCAGCGCTGTTCCGGGTCCAACTCGGCCACCACCTTCGGATATCAGGCTTCTCACACAGTGGAGGCCAAGAGTAAAACTGCTACTCCCATAATCCTTGCTACTCGACTCCCATAATCCTCCACCTTGCCACCCGCAGCGCGGAAGAGGTCAAAGGTCACCTTCCACTGTCCCCATCACCACAAGGCGAACTCTGATGCTTCCCTCTCTACTGGACTTACTACGAGAATCTTTGAATGGTTACTGCTGCACCTTACACATCAAGCCAAGATAGAAAGCCCAAGCATGCACAGCATGGTCCACCATTCTGAGGCATTTCCTTCTGGGGCCCGCACCACATCACCGTCAGGCTGAAACTTCACCTGACGGTCGGTGAAGGCCCCTTTTATGAGGCATCCCCGTTTTTCGGGTCCTTGCACGCAGTGGTCTGGGCGTGTCTAGCTTAGCTTCGATGGTAACTTTAAAATCTATAGACAACTTTTATATAGGACATTGTTGAGCAGCCCCATGTATTGCTGGAGTCTAAGTTTAGACTCTAGACTCTAGACCATGGGGGTCCGCAGTCAAGGGTTGGTTGGAAAAAAAACGAGCAGTTCTTCTCCGTTTCTGGGACTTGGGCGGGGGTTCACAAACCACCTCCCATCCCCATGAAACATTCGGAATACATTCGGAACATTTAGGAACCATCTCCAGTCGCGCGCCTTCAACTGGTCAATCTTCTCAGTGTCAGTGGAGTTCACTGTCACCTGTGGCGTTCATTCCAGTCGCTCCTTATGCTTTCCGCAGCTGGACTGAAATTAGCATCTTCGAGACGAAATATGCTCCTCAAATGTAAGGTCGTCGGGCTGTTTTCTACGACAAAACGGCAAGCTATTTAGCGGCTAATTTCTAAGACATTCTAAGACTAGGTAAGTGGAAAGATCCTCAAGGTTTGAATGCTAAACACAGCTCCCCAAAACTTCCTGGTGCCTTTTCCATCCTTTTCCATCCTTTTGCAACATTTCAACCCCGAACTGCCCCCGAAGGCAATCGCACGTCACCCAAATGCAGAGTCGGGCACCTCAATAGGTTCACCCCGTAAAGACCTGAGCGGTCACCCCGAAAAAAATCGAAACATATGAAATGGATTGAAATTTGAAATGGTGAAACATGTACAGAAATGCACAAAGGCACAATAGCTTCTTGCGATCCTTGTGGTATCATGCATCTTCTCTCGAATCGCACCAGTCCCATGCTCTATCCGAGATCAAACTCGATACATTCTGTGGATCAAAGGGAGCGCTAGGAATCAATGTGAAAACAGAGATCATTTCACAAAACAGTGTCTCCAAGGTGTCTCCAAGGTGTCTCCAAGGTGTCTCCAAGGTGTCTCCAAGGTGTCTCCAAGGTGTGCTTGTGTTGTAAAATACCGTTGAGGTCATGTTGAAAACGGACCTGCATCTTTTTCCATGCCTATCGCGGAAAGTCACCGCCAGCATCATTGGCTGCAGTGTCATCGTCCAGCGCAAAGGATGCCATTTGTTGCAGGATGGCAGCACCTTCCATGCAAATCTGATCAAATCTGTACATCAATTGCCAAATCACTGCCGTGCTCGGAAAATGAATTCAAGCCTTTCTGATGGCAAAAACCGTGGTGGAGAATGATTTCTGATGTTGTGTCTCCGACGCCCCTATGCAAAAATGGCAAGTTTATCATTGCAGTGTGAATGAAACATGACAAAGTTCTGGTTTACATATGTTTACATAATCCATTAATATACATGATTGATTGTACATGATCATACATAGAAATATAGTAATATAGCTAAATATAGCTAAATGCAGGTCGTCCATGGTTGCCTTTGGTCCTGAGATGCGAGTCAAGGTGCCACTCAAAGCGCTGAGCGCACCCAGGACCAAGCTGCCGCCATCCACAGTACCGCCACCAGTTAGTGCAGAGGCCAAGGACAAAGCACAGGCACCGGAGTACCTTGGTCGATGAAGATGGATGAGGTACATCAAACAGTCTGAACATGTACAAACCAGCCATATAAAATCATCATCATGGTCAACAATCTGAAACAGCTGGCCTCAGTGATCGACAAGATCTTTGATTGACAAAATGCAACACCCTCTTCCATACGTTCCAGAAGTAGTATATAATAATTATGAGTATATAATTAATAAATATTTATAGTATGCAATAGTAGTAGAAGAAGTAGTAGTACAGTAGCAGATCTGCGGGTCCAAAGGGGTGGAAGCCATGCTGTCCCATGAATTCATGTGCCAATCCAGCGTGGCTACACATTGGCCGTAAGTGGCGGCAGCATCCCCAGCAACGTCGCAGGCAGGAACGTTTCAAAGGGCACATCCGCCAACGGCAGCGCATAGTTGTTCACCTGGGCGGCCATGACAGCCTTAAGGCAGCTCCAAATCCTCCAATCTTACCAGGCCTTACCAGGCCTTACCAGGCCTTACCAGGTCTTACCAGGTCTTACCATTTGCAGCTTTTGCAGCTTTTGCAGCTCAGTCACCCACGAAGGGATTGGTGAAAGCCTGGCAAGTTGTAGATGATATTGACGTGCTTCTTTTGGAAGTAAAGCACGATGCAACAAGCAGCAACAAGCATCAAAGAATGTTACTATGCGGCCTTTCAATTGTGGAGGTTTGGTTTTGTCCCAGCTGCTTGTCTCGCCCCGGTTTTACATTGGTCTCAAAATATGACATATTGTGACATGAATGACACAAGCACAAAAAACAACTTTAAGCAACAGCACTTTGAGGAGATACTGCACCCTACTGTAACGGTGCAGCAAAGCCCTTGAAAGATCTTGAAAGCGTAAGTTTGCTTCCCAACACACAGTGCACTCTCAAATACCCTGCAAAGCACCTTGCTAGCAGGCAAAACCGGAACGCATTGCCCTGAACGCCACGTCGCAAACGCGCGCTCCTGTTGGTTACCAAGCTGCACATCAATGAATACTGGGTTTTGAATTAGGGTTTTGTGATGTTTTGTGTGGTGTTGGTCCAAAACATTGCCATTCGGCCCCTACTTGACATGTCTCTCTCGAACCGAAACCGCAAGGAGTGCAAGTTTCCCACCCGCCCAAAATGCGGCAGCCATCCCCCAGAGTTCCATGAGTCGAGGTTGGCTGGTCCAGCCCGCAGAGCCCTCTGCAGGGTGCCCGCGGCATCAACACCAAAGCGCCGCGCGAGGAAGAAGGTCACTGCTGCAGCTGCACCCTGCCGGAAGCCCGGAAGCTGAGACCCAGAGACTCCAACGAATATCATCGAATATCTCTTAATTACACTTGAAATGAACATTGGAGCCTTCTTCTAAGGCTCAGTTTCCATAACGAACAGTTCTTTCGAATCACCTCTCATCAAGCACAATCTCAGTTGGCCGAACAGAATCCTAAAGGTGCTCAAAGATGTCTGTCCGCCGGCTTAATGCATTGCTAAATGTCACCGGACCACTGACGAGGCCTTGCCTTGGTGATGGCTACAGCAAGGACGCCAGGCAAAAAGCCAAACACGGCTCCTGGCCATCAGGGCAGAGTTCAAAGACGCTAATTCCGTGCAATTATCCTGTCTTTCCAAGTTGGTCAAAGGATTCTGGATTCCCGAAATCCCAAAACCCTACATCTGCGTTGCTGTGGACGGTGACTATGGCACCCTTCCCCAAATCCCAACCTGCAGCCAGCTCAAAAGCTGCAGTGCCAGGGAAGCAAACGACGATAGCAGCCAAGTGCACCAGCCTCAGCCCAAGCCAAAAGTATCCACTCGTAGCCTGGTGCCCAGTACTGAACATTCTTAAATTGTGAATTCTACGCTCCTCAGGCAGCTGAGCAGCATGAAAGGTGCTGGACCCAAAGGCCCGTCGCGCATCACTTCCACCGCAGCGCTGGCTAAGCTTGCGCCTGTCAACAAATCAAGAAGTCAAGGCGTAGCGATAAGAACCAATCAGGTGCTGTCGCAATTCGGGTGAGATAAGGTGAGACACAACACCACGGCCGGCCGTCAAACGCGAAGGCGCAGGATGGCATCAACATCAGGACCAGCAGCACCTTAGACATGGCCGGTTCTTCAGTTCAGCTTCTTGATCCATTTGAAAAGGAAAGCATCGCAAAGCACAGTGCTTTGTCGTCAGTTCCTGTCATCTGAGTGCCCCAACTTGACAGGCCGAGCGCGTCGCCCGGATGGCTGAGCTCTCCCTGAGACGAAAGCAGCGCCGCGATCGCTTCCTCAAAGCATGCAGCTCCAGTGTGGAATGCGTGGTTTTCCCATGTTTTCCTCCCATTCCCCACCCACAAAATCTCACAAAGCCGTTCAAGAAAAGTGCACAAACGTGGTGAGGCTGGAGTGTTTGGGGTTGACGTACATTTGGGGTGCCTGCCCGTGTTTGTGGCTGAGATTATGCATGGCCAGTGCCAGTGCCACTGCAGCTAGGTCCAGTTGGATGACGACAAAGGTATCCACATGAAACACAGGAACTACCACCCGGTGTCCGTTTGTGCAAAAATGCCCCAAATATCTAACATCCGTTGCTTTGCGCGGCTCATGGCTTCCCCACCTTGCAGCCATGGCGACCGTAAATGTGGCCGCGACCGGGCTCCGCAGAGATGGGTTCCATGAGGGCAGGGCCTGCAGGATCTCCTTGCGAAGCCATGGCTTCGAGAAAGACTTTGTAAAACTTTGTAAAAACTTCGATCGTCGCAAATACTAGCAAGCTATGCAAGAAAATTCCTTGGTCTCCCATGTATCTGTTGAGTCACAGTGTTGACCCCTCCGTCCATTTCAAGGACAGCACAAAGGTCCAAGGCTGTGTGATGTCACTTGTTCTCACATGGGTACATCAGTACGAGCAAATATTGCAAAGGTGTTTACCAAATTTGTCCGCTTTGATTGCGCTAGCGAAACCGTTGTTAGGAATTCAGATCAAAAACATTGTGATATCTGGATTGTACTCCTCTGCTTGAAGTTGGAGCACAAAGAGAAACCGAGAAAGCGAAATTAGCGAAATTAAAATACTCAAAATTCAGCCCTGCCGGAACAGAATGACAATCAGAATGACAATCAGAATGACAATAGACGCAAAAGGCACCAGAATGGCGTCCTGTCGAGCCCATCCAACGTCAACAGATTTTGCATGGCCACGGTGCGTTTGCCAAGACATAGAAGGCAAGGTCGCCATGTGTGGCACTGTCGAACGTGGAGCTTAAAGGATTTACTGTGAGCTTACTGTAGTTGCAAAAACACATTGAAAAGAAGCAGCAAAAAAAAAACATAGTTTCGAAACTCGACCAAGAGTTGTAAAGCATTGTGAAATCGCATATATACGCGCACACACACACATGTCTTATGTCTCTCAACACCGATTTACCGCTTTACCAATCACCAAGCAAGTCGTATCTTGGATACTATAATATACTATGACAGGTTTTTCAGTTGCTAAGCTGCTAAGCTCGCTGAGCAAGCAATGAGCAAGCTGCAGGCAAGCAAAGTATTCCGAGAACTAAACACGTCAGACTCGTGTATGAAACATACGAAACATAAAACATAGGGATGCAAAACTTCGCCATTTCTCTTTTCGTTTCTCTCTTCGTCTCTTGCGCATTTTGCTGAGACCTGTCTGGCAGAAGCTTTCCATAGCGGCGGTGAAAGTCTTCCCGAGCTGCCTCAGCTGGAAGTCGTGGCGCCGGATGTTTGTGCGCTTGTGGTGTCAAGGTGATGTTTCTGCCTAGTGAGTCTAGATGAGTCTAGTGCTTGGGCAAGCTGCTTGTTATTTTCATGGACATACCGTAACACTCCCGCAAAAAAAAATCGAAAGCCAATCGACTCTCCATCGAGTTTCAGAGAATTGATGACATTCAGAGCCTAAATCCAATATTGTTTCTATTTTTTAATCCATCGATCCATCGTTGGGCCGTTGGGGCTGGGCCGTCGAACCTTTAACTCTTCATTCTCGCGCCTCAGCTCCTCAGCCTCACAGGTGAGAGGATACTATCTAGCGAAGACTCCTTTAAGGGATTCCCAAAGAACATTAACATACATATAACAGATATAATACACATGTGTATATATATATACGTATATACAGACACATCGTAAATATCATGTGTTAATATGTGTTACTTTATGTGACTCTCGCTGGACATCATTTCCACATACAATGATCACACGATGTCATACTATGGACTGTCACTCTTGCACCATGTGCCAGTTTCTGATCCGCAGCACAGTATCTGCTTGTCGTATGATCTTGCGATTTCCAGTCGATGCTTCCAAGAATGAAGTGCCATTCTCCGGACGAACTTCACTATAGTTGACTACGGATCCTTCACATTCCTTCACATTCCTTCACATTTCACATGTCACATTTCACATCACAAAATACACCACTTGTGCTTGTCACCTCCGGTGCCAGGCCTGACGTCGACGTGCTTCAAGCTCTTTGCCTGGGCAGTTCTTCGACTCTGAAAGCAATGTGGCAACTGAACAACCGCTTTAGCAGTGAATCATCCGTGCTCTTTACAGATTGGCTAGCGCTCTGTTTGCAAACAAGATTACTAGATATATCCTGAGTGCTAAACTGGAACATGAGAACTTTCAAGAATGGTGTTTGATTACCAAATGTAAAGCCCCTCTAAGGAACCAAGGCAATCACAGACTAATGCTTGGCCCCGAACGCATCCAGCTCATGGCCGACAACTCCTGATGTTTGGTCCAACTGAATCAGCAGGTAGCCGAGAAATGCCAAGAAATGCCGAGAAACGCCGAGAAACGAGAATGGATCCACCGAACAACTTGGCCCAACAGCCTTGCGCAACTGTTCCACAGGCATAGCAACCACCTGCTGCAAGCTGCCAGTCTCAAATTTCAAGGACACTGAATTGTTACAACATGATGGGTCTCCTGAAATTCAAAACAACCCTTATACCAATATGTGCAAATTTGTACCAACTACCAACTTCTCTCCAAAGGCCAGCAATGTCGCTTCAAGCAGTGGACCACAGGACCCACCGTTAAACAATGCTTCCCACCTCAGCACCGGCTTCTGTTGCACCCTCCAAGGACTCCTGAGGCCCGGCTGATGTGAACGGCCAAGGCCAAATGGAAGAGAAACATTGCTTTGGAACATCTCCAATCAGCTTCTGTGAGCAAAGGAATCAAAGAAATGAATCTAAATGTTTGCACACAATGTTTGAGGCTCTCCTGGCGGCTCTCTCGGAGATTTGCCTCAGGTAAACTTGGAAAGAATCAACTGATAACTGCTCAGAAAATGATTCACCTCACACGCTAGAAGTCAAGTTGTATCCAATGGACGGCAATGGCCAGGTGTGTACTTCGAATTGGTAAGACTCTAAGTATGAAACAGGTTAAACAGTATGAATGTAGTTGGTCAGTCTGTGGCTTCCATAATGCCTGTGATGGACTCTGGGCTGGGTATCTCGGCCATCAAATCCGCCGCAAAATCATGGCCCAACCATTCGAAACTGCGGCGCTTGGCGGCTTGGCGTAGCTTGCACAGCAGGATCCATCTGCTTGATGCAGCTATGACAGCTATGACAGCTATGACAGCTATGACAGGAAGATCATCTAAACTGGGACAACTTAAATGCACGAGGGGCGACTTGCAAGAACCATCGGAAGCAAAGGGGAAAGACCGGGAAGAGAGGTAACGGAGAGACTGGGGTTGTATATGAAATTTGTATGACGTCATGCGAAGGCAATGAGGTCATTCAAGTGTCTGAACAGACCTGAACAGCACAAGTGCGAGTTGGTCTACATGCCAGCTGCCAGCCACTAGGGGTGCAACTCTGCAAAGTGACACGTCCATACTGAGGCATACTGTTCATGATCAATTGCTGAAAAGTCCAATTCAGGTTTGATTCGTTGATTCACATCACACGTAAAATGGGACAGACTTATTCCCTCAGCAGCAACATGACAGAGTATTCACGCCTGATGTCAGAGAGGTCGAGACGTTCTTCGCCTGGAATCGGTCTGACATGGTCATGTCTTTGAAGCCGCAGCGTCAGTCCTTTCTGATTTCCAATCCGACAGAGTGACCACTGCTGACTGACTACCTTCTTGCCGACTTGAAACAAATCGAACATCCCCGCTATCCCCGTGCGGGTCTGCTGTTTCAATTCAGGGGCCCTGCGAACATCTCGTTTTTGTTTTTTTTGGAGCTCTCATGCCGGGGAATATGAAAGAAAATAAATGAGAAAGAAACTTGGGCCGTTGCCCCCGCCTTGTCCATCCCATTGGATAGTCACCTGTTTGAGAGTGGGGCTTATGGGTGGAATGGCTCCACGTCCCCCCTTGGCAGCCAACAGTGACCATGGAAGCACACCTTCAAACCCATCTACTCAGCCCTCTCCACCTTCCAACATTCAACATGTCCCCATCCTGCAGAAGCACACTCAAGTCGTGCCTCTCCGTCATCATGAACCTAAAGCATTGTTTGCGGAACAATGATACAAAATGCAATAAAACGCATCTCATGTTTTCAAAATGTCCCTGAAATCATGGTCCTCTCAGTCCTCTTCCACAGCGCAAAGAGTCCATCGACTTTCTGGATCCTGGCGCCAAGTGCCTGAGTGCCCCTGCTTCGGACACTGTGCCATATTCGTAGTCTGCCAAATCCTCAGCATTGCGAAGCAGTTCAGAGTGAGGCACAAAGCGCGATGGCAAGGTTTCCTTGTTTGCCTCAAATACCACTTTCACACGAAAACATAAATGTAATCTGAGAAAATCATTTTTGAAACTCTGTTGAAGCAATACCATGAGTCGATGCTATTGAGCTCTGGCCGCAAAGGTATACTACGAAGATCTCAAGGTTCCCAGCATCTTCGGACACAAACCAAACGCGCAACCGTCTGCCCACTGATGGCAAATCCGGAGACGGATCCGCCTCACAGCACCGGTAATGAGTTAAAGAGTGAGTTGAATTTTGGTCCTTTAACTTGTCCTGTCTTTGGGATGAACGCAGCTCTGTTCACAGCAATTGTTGGATACCAACAATTGCAGAACAGATTCAATCAAAAAGTCGTATCAAATATTGATCATCTCAGAGGTGACCAACGAAAGGCATCCAGGACAAGAGATGTTCATGAAGCTTTACATTGACAGAGCCAGCATTTCATTGACAAATTGACGAGTACCTCCAGTGATCTTTCAATTCTCCCCCAGCCTCTGACGCACTTCTCTGCCATCGATGCCGATGCCGGCTGCACCTGGCGTTGAGTCTGGACGGGGGGACAATATCCAGTGGCCAAAGAGGTTCTCTATTTAAATCAATAATCAATGTAAATCAATGGTAAATCAAGCGACATCACCAGCGAAATATCATCAGATCTGACCAGCAACTGCCTGCCAAGGCTGCACAGCCCTGAAGCTACCAGAGCCACACTTCGACCCTGGCGATGCGTCTGCGTACAAGAAACTCTTTGGATCCCGGCTGATTTTCGCAAAAAAAAAATGTTTGGAGTTTGGTTGTTTCCTCGCCTCCGGCATCCAGCCCTTCAGCGGAGTGGCATGAGCACCATGCCATCCATGCTGGGGCTTGGAACCCATCGCGGGGTGCAAGGACCCCGCCACAGCCACCGCCATCAGCACAAGGCGATGATCAGTTTGTTGCCATTGACTTGCTAGAATCTGCTAGAAAGCTTGTCGGAAACTTCAAGGATGATTCCGGAGGATAGCAAATGACAAGTTATATGTGGTGACATAGATAATCCACTTTTCCACATGCATGGGTGCAGGTGCTACATGTACAGCGGATTGGACAGGGCTCGGTTCTCCAACTAGTTGCGATGCGTCCGATATGACCAAAAACTCTGCTGGAATAAGTTCCTCCAAGGATTGGAATCTGCAGCTTCAAAGCAGCGAAGTTGAATGGAAGGCGGTTCGATGCCGTTCGCAAACGAGTGTCCGGCATCATGACATACGCGTTTCATCACGGTTTCATCTAGACTAGACCTGTCAGTACTGAATCCAACGCGGTATCCTGGTCCCTCTGAGGAGCCCAAGCCGTGTGTGCTCATACCAGCTTCTTAAGCAGCCGCTGGCGCAGTATCTGAGCACAATTTGATCTCTGTATTCCGCAGTCATGTTCTTCAAGTCTGTTTTTTTCCGACGAAAAACATGTGCTGACATAACACTTTGAATTCAGATGCACCCTCATGTATTTTTGAGTCATGCCTTCCAAAATATCGTGCCTGGCAGAGCAATCAGGGCATTCATGGAAAACCAAGGGCTGATCTCTGCAAATCGCACAAACCTGGGAAAGGCATGGCATGAATCAGTGCCATGGTGCAAACATGTGCTGACCAAAGTGGATGAGCCGCTTCACCCGCCTGCTTCACAGGATCTGTCAGCATGGGCCGTGGGGAATTTGTCCTCCCGCTGACCGCAGAGCTGGGTCGCGTCCTAGCACCTGGCCGAGAGATTCTTGTTCGTTGCGAGCCATGTTGGAATACACCAGTACGTGTATGCAGAATATCTCTTTATATTGTCTGTTATATATATATGTATACACTGGTAGGACAAAAGTTGCGCTTGTTGACCTTCTGACACTGAACATGTTTGGTTTCTTCTTCTGCACACCCTCTCCCCGTAGAATCCTAGCATGGAGCTTTGTCGTACCCCGGTCGCATTTCCATCCTCCAAAAGCTTTAAGATCTTATATATTTAAAAGATGGTGATAATTGACCGTCCCACACCTGCCACACAAAACGAACTTGAACATGTTGACCGAGATAGATGTTGTGTAAAGTTTTCAAGAAGCATAAACTTTGTTCCTCCTGAAGTATGTATATATTTTTTTTAAAAACCCAAATATGTATAATCATTACATTTCATGAGTTGATTGACAAAAAAATGCTGTGTTTCTTTCGTTCAGTTCCTGTCCATGTCCATGTCCATGTCGTGTGATGGGACGACTCGGCGCCTGAGAGCGGCCGCTTTGCCGAGGTCGGCCGAGAGGAAGCCGAGCCACCTGGACTGAGCTCAGCGAATCGGGTCACAGAAACTCCCAAGAAATCAATAGAAATAATGTTTAACATATTTTAACATTGTGTTTATGATGTTTATGATATTTCATGATGTTTATTATGTGGAAATATCTTCAAAGAAAACGGACCATCAGCTTGAAACATGTAAATAAGTTATAATCAATCATAACAAACTGACGGGCTCTGGGGCTGCATCAAAGCAGCCAGTCATGGCGAAAGAACATTGTTCGGGATCTTTGGATGCTTCACTTGCATCAAGTTCTCCATGGAGTCAAAATCATTCCAGGGCAGGAAGGAAATGTCATGGAACCCTTCCCCGCACCTTGCATGGTGGAGCTTTGACTCTTGTCTGCCATTCTGCTTTTGCGCAATTCAAATATGAAGAGATGCTGTTGGGATCTGTTGGGTTGTATGACATACGTATGACTGTTGGGACAGTGACTGCAGGATTGAACGGTCTTCTTTTTCAGTGGCCGTCAGCTGGGTCACACGGTTCTGAATGAGTCAAGGTTTTGGATGTGTATACTATTTTTTTTACAAATTGTGCCGTTCTGCCTACAATCCCTCAATAAACCAAAAAGATCCAAAAAGACCGTGGTTGGTCATTTCCTGATGTCGTTTACTTTGTTCCTGTTCTTGCATTACTCACTTGGTCATCTGTGCAAACACATCGGGCATTCTCCAGCATTTGCCTAAAATGTGTTTTGATATTTGGCAAAGACTTGAACCAGTGGCGCAACATGAATTCTTAGCGTAGTGTATGTCAAACTTTTCCACCGGGCACCTGACCACTCAATCTTGTCGCTAATTTTGGCAAAGTCACAGAATTGTGAACTATTCAAGACATCTACAAATTTCCACCAGCAGAATAGGACAAGTTGAGTGAGTCGGAAACATCTCCCTTTAGGATGCAAAACAATGTAGGCGGTGAAAAGCAAGAGTCTCGAACCACCAGGCTGACCATTGGCGAATTTTATGAGGAACTTCATGGAACTTCTCGCAGTTTTTTTCTCAGGCAGTTGCTGCTTTCCGTTCCGCGGCTTCCCACGGACGTGAGCCTCGAGACTTGTAGCACATGGAGCACATGACCACTGTGCTGTTCAAGTGACGTTCAGAGATCATCAGTGATGGTTGATGATTTTCAAGTCTTTGCATGTCTTTTCATGTCTTTCTTACAAAGACTGTGAAGCTTGCACTCAACCCACTTGTTTTCATTGGCCGCACAGGGTTTGCTGATGCCCCACATCACTCAGGATTTGCCATCAAGAATAGAAGTATCTGGAAGTCCACAGACCTGCAAGAATATTCCCCTATGCCTATGCTATTAAGGAATAGCAAGTCAGCAAAGTGTTGAGGCTCAACTCCCTGCCAAGCTAAGAAGGTTGGGACTTGGGGACCGTCATACTCTGCTTGAGATCCATATGTTTTAATGTGTTGCTAGCAGGGACAAAATGGAACAAATTACTTGTGACGGAGGTGCCTAAGCACATGGACGCTGCTTTCCGCCCGTCGGAGAAGTTCCATCCCAATGCTGTAAAAAAACACGCTAGATAACGAAATCACAACGAGAAAGCCTCCCTTGTTGCCCTGTTCAATTGCCTTGCAGCTTTGGGTGTTCTTCCAGAGTCTTCACTAGGTCCTTTGAGACCAAGGAAACTTTCATGCATACTATGCCTGTGGATAGCCATGGTCCATGCGAGTGTTCCTTCGTCGCTCCAAACGGGATTAAACTGATTAAACTTAGCAGCCTGGACTGCTTCGGAAATCATCATCGTAGAAATGCACGGAGATGAGGGAAATGTTGTACTATTACTATTAGTTATATGCATGTAAATGAGATCTCGTGGAAGTCTCTTTAGTTTCAAGGTGTTGTTCTTTTCAAAACACAGGTAGTTTCAATCAAATATCACATTATCTTGTTCCTAGGAGAAATTCAATAGTTTCATCAAGCGACAAGGTTTCAATAGATTCCCCATCTATAGCTTGGTGCACACCACTGCTGGCACCGGTCCTCTGGCACCTGAGCAGCCTGGGAAGAAACATGGAAAGAGATTCAAGGTGAAAATATCATGCCTAATGACAAGGACAAAGATGCTAGTTCACCTTCCTCGCTTAGATGTCTAGTTCCTTCAGATCATTCATGGGGGCAAAATCCAGTATGGGCTTTTGAGAGGTACGCTTCAGGGAATTTAGATAGATTTGGGAGACCATTTTTCAGGATTGGAAAGTCATCTATGCATTTATTTGCTAGTTTCAACATGTTTCAACATGTTTCAACAGCTGTTGGTCTTGGAACAGCGCTGTCCAAGTCAACTTCTGGGCCGCTCTGGGCCGCCAAGCATTTACATCACTGATGCGCTCCAGGACTGCCTTCAAGGCCGAAGCCGACACCTCCTGACGGTGACATGGTCCCTTTGGTTCCCGGTTCCTGGTTCCCTTCATGGTGGTCTCAGGGTCCATGGTCCATCGATGTCCATTGATGTCCATTGAATCCATTGGTTCATATTGGTTTAGCACATTGCATCACACCTTTCCACGACAACATGACGGGTTCCTCGTAGAAAGCATCGCCCCATTGGTCGAATGCGTATGACAACTGCGCCTCCACTTGTGGAGCGGGTGAAAGCATGTCAAGAGCGGACATTGTGACATGTATGCAACAGCTTTGCAACGCACGTAACTCAAATAACAACAGGAGCCAACAAGAGAAGACATTGTGTGGGTTGTGGATTTTTTTCACATCTCCAAATATACAGTAGCCAGAGATCGGCTCTGCTTTCCAGTCACCAACACTGCTGCCTTTACCCATAACACCAGCTCCACGACTCACAAGTGCTATCCTTGGTCTCGGGGCTAGTTGCTAGCATATGCCGGGGCCTTGGCAAGCAACGCACTGCAGCAACGTGTGCTGACGTTGCTTGGTGCTCTCGGGAAGTATCACTGTATCGCTTCAACATCCTTGATAGTTCACTATATGTTTCATTGTATGATACATACATATCGAGATATTATGGAGTTAATTTGTGTAGACGCTACATGTGTATATATATATACATACATATACATTAATTATGAATTAAATATGTATACCAGATTCCAGAAGTAATTCATCAGTGTTCCATTACGGCATGGAGGCACCAGAGAATTGCTGACACAGACCAGGAATCATTCGACCTGAAGAATAAAAAATCTTCTGACTATGTCTGACCTTCTGAGCTTTTGCAGAACTCACTCCATGCCCAGGCACTTCAATGGAAGCATCTTGCCAGCAGTCTCACACTCGAAAAGATATGTGTACCTGGGACCACTGTGATAGGACAACCAGCTCATACCAACGTGCAAGGAAAGCATGAGACTGCTGAATCTGGTTTTTCTGCATATCTTATGCATATATACATCTTTGATAGACTATCCCGCGCAGATGTGACCATGTCATATGAATTGCTGGACTTGTTTTGAATGCATAAAGCTGCATAAGGCATAAGGGTTTACACCTGCCCAATTGACCCAACCGCTGCTAAGCACAGCACAGGACAATGTCCACCTGCGCAGTTTTTGCCAGGTTTTGAGTGCGTAGATCCGACAACCTCTGGTGGAAGGCAGAAACGCTTGGATGTCATTTTGGACATAAAGTCTGGAGAAAAAAAAAACATTCTGCCATTATCAACTATTGATCAACACTTTATCAACGCTAAAATTGATCAACATTTCCGACGATGTTTTCCTGGAAGCTCGGATTCAAATTGTATAATTATCTCACGCCAAAGGCTCCAGGCTCACCAGGACGCGGCTTAAAACGAATCACGTTTCTGCTGCAGTCTCAGATGATCGTTATTTGATATATTTGATATTACGTGTATTTGATTGTATTTCTGTGATTCAACTTCGCCAGAGATGAGGAACACTTCAAAATTTAAGGATACACTTCCTGTCAAATGGAGACGACGACAAGAGCAGTGCATCTTTCCTTCAGCCACGTCATTCTCCACATCATTCTGGGTGCCCCCAACGAGGCCGCCACCACCAGCGAGGTGCGCCCCCGCAAGAAATTCCTGCAACAACAATGGGACACATATTAGGGACACAAGGAATACAAAATAATTAATAGAAAGGAACCTTCAAATGAACAATGTTTCTGATGTTTCTGGCATCCAAAGTTTGATGTTGCAGATTTTTTTATACGCCGTATCTACCTGTTCCAGGTGGAAAATGGATCCAGCATGATTCAGCTGCCAACAATTAGAAACAAGTCACAAACTCCTCCAATCTCTCGTGACAAATTTCAAGACCACATCCCACATCTGAGTTCTGAACTGTACATGGCGACCACCGTGCCGCACCACATAGGCTTCCAGATCTGCCTGCCATCTCAAACTGATCATGCCTCCCTTGGCGGGTTTCCTTATCAGACTGATCAAAGAGAATGTTAAGTTAAGTTCATGTTAATAAGCAGCCAGAATTAATCAACACCCACATTCCAAAAATGTTTGGCAATACTATTTTGGGTCGGTCCCTCCCTATAATAAACATGTGCGACCCCCCTATTAAACAATACCCTGCTGAGAATTCCTGATTTTGTGGTAGTCAGGATATAATTGTTTTTTAATCGTGTTAATTGTTTTTTATAATTGTTTTTTATAATTGTTTTTTATAATTGTTTTTTAATGGTTGAACAAGTCATGTTTTGAAGGGATGTCCCATGCCCGATCTCACCATCTTATCCCATTTGGAAGGGAGGTTGCCGCTGAAAAGAGAAATCTCGACCCATTGGCAGGCAGGTTGGTTGTTTTTTAATGTATGGCAAGCCATAGTTTCTAATTGGAGGGGACTCTTACCTTCTAGGGGGGGTTGTTAATATGAACTTGGCATTATCAAAGATATCAAGCTGCAAGTGCCCATGGCGCGCCCCATTGCGCGCCCCATTGCATGCCCATTGCGCAGGTGCCTTGCTGTACTGGGCATCGCCGTTGACCACAAAAACTTCCGCACCTTGCGAGTGCTCATGGCTAAGTCCTAACTTCTGCATTTGTTCACCTACAATTGGTCGAACTGCTTATATAAGTCACCTATCCAGTCTCAGGGTCAGGTTTAAAATGTTTAAAGCTGCACAAGGACAAATACTTAAGAGATGATGAATGTTCCCAGCTGTCACACTAAGTGCAGATTCACACTTTGCTGAGTTTGCAGCCTTTCAAAAGTTCGGAAGCCACCGGCACCTGCTTGACTCATCCACCCACAAGTTTCGTTCTCCGTTCACGATTCCTCTGTCAACAAGACACTGATTATCTTTCGGGGGCAAATGGTTGCAACATGTGTATACATGGTTGCAACATGTGCAGAAGATTCTAGAAAAACATGAAGACAATCTGAGAATGTGCAGTTTTGAATCCCAAGAAGGTCCATGAGGAGCTTGCAACTGAGGTGTTCCAGGCCTGCGCAGTGTCCGCCGGCCGGAAGCCCTCCAGGACCTCAGCTATTGGGAAATGCTGTGAGAAAACCTCCAACGCTGAGCAGTTGAGCATCCATACTCCAAAGGATCGCTTCCTCAGCACTCGCGGCCGCGCAGCCGGCTTCTTTGGGCTTCCTGCACCTGCATGGACCATTTCGGACCATCAAGGACCATTTCTTGTGAAGTCAAGACCACTTTTGGAAACATATACTCGACGACCCGACGAACATGTATCCTGAGATTTGAGCACTCTGACAAGATCGTCTTTCACAGTGCTCATAAACAAATACTATCTATCAGAATCACGTTCCTTTGATCAGAAAGTCTCGTGGTGTAGCAATCCCGCCAAACCCTTTCAGTCGGTGAATCAAAACACGAATGGATTTACAGAAGCTCCAAGAGATGCAACCTGTCAGGGCCATGTGCCAGAAGAACATAGAAGAACTAGTGAATTGATGCAATGAGTACAAGATGAGTACAGTGGAAAGGAATGGAAAGGACAAAATACACTCCTTGCGTGAAACCGTGAAACCTCCAAGTATTAAAGACGACTTAGCTGTTGCTTTGCAGCTGTGTAGGCTGTGTAGTATGGCAAAGCCTCGATACCAATCGATGTATCGCCCCGTGCCTTCATCAGTATCCTCACCCTCACTTTGCACCTCGACCTGGCAAAAAATATTCGAAAGATGCACCACAAACGACACGCAGCCCGACTGAGGTCTCTTCCAAGCCCCTATTGTCATCCTATTCACTTCTTTGTTTTCAATCATTGTGCTTCTTCATCCTTAAGGTAAGCACCTCCAAGCACCTTTTGGGTTTGATTGTTCAAGTGTGTTCTGAAAGTCAAATCAATACTTCACTTAAAATATACGTAGTACGATGTTACAATAATATAGTGGTTCCGATGTATGATTTAATATCTTTATACAAAGTTGCTTCAATCCTCAGCTGTGAAGCCGTCATGAGAGGTAGCCATCTGCTGCGCCAGGCGCAAGCCTTGGCCTTCACACGTCGCCCTGTCAAGGCGTTTCGTGCGCCCTCCACCAAGAACTCACGGAGGTCCTGCAGGTGTCTCAAAAAAGCAAAAATATGATGAAAATGGATTAATGGATGATTAATGGATGATTAATGGATGATTAATGAAATTTATGTTAAAAGATGTTCGCGGCAACCCTGACGCTGCGCCGCGTCTGACTTCAGGTGGCTACGAAGATAAAGTTGATATTATTACCCCAATCAACATATTGTTCATAGGGGGTTGCGAATGTTTATCCCTCATGGGGATATAGTTGATGTTATTACGGTAAGCGCCTCACTTGCGCACACAAAATTGACTCAGCTGCGCACACAGGATTCTGACTCACTTGTACACACAAAATTGACTCAGTTGTACACACACAGCCTTGGGAGGGTGGGGTGGGGCTAGTTAACTTCATTATAGGAACTCAACCGCTACTAGTTAACTTCATTATAGGGACACAACCGCTACTCCACTTCCTTCGACCTACCATCACACTTCAACCTTGGGGGGTGGGGTGGGGCTAAGAAAAGGGTAGGATCTACCAGCCATACCCGTTGCTTAACTTCATTATCGGGACACAGACAAAGGATACACATTTGCATCCCTTGCCGGAGCCGCCGCTGCCGGTCTCTTACAAGCAGGCCGCTTCTTGGGAGCCATAGTCTCACAAACCGATGGAGCTCAACAAATTCCAAAGTTACAAGCCCACATGGTCTTCATCCAAATCAAAAAAAGCCTTGTTCATCGCAATCATCATCATCATCATCATCATCATCATCACCATCATCACCGTCGTCACCATCATAATCATCAGCATCCGCGTGCACAATTGAGTTGTTTTCTCGCGTGTGCCGCCGAGTCGGGTTTCGCATGTACAACCGAGGCACTTACCTGTTACTACCCCAATCAACATATTGTTCATAGGGGGTGGCGAATTTTGATCCCTCATGGAGATACAGTTGATGTTATTACCCAATCAACATATTGTTCAGAGGGGGTGGCGAATTTTCATGCCTCATGAAGATAAAGTTGATGTTATTACCCCAGTCAACATATTTTTCAGAGGGGTGGCGAATCTTAATGTGATGATGGTCATGATGATGATGATGATGATGATGACGACGCTAATGATGATGACGATGACGATGACGATGACGATGATGATTATTATTATGATGATGATTATTATTATTATTGTGATGATGATGATCATGATCATGATCATGATCATGATCATGACGATTGTAAGTGTGGAGCAACGTCCGGGTTGGGGCGAAGATGTTAAACGATGTTATAAAAGGATCTAAAAAGGATAACAAGTAGGATAAAATACCCTGAGAAGCGATCAGAATGCAACCGGGAACGTGCACGCTCTAGATGCTGTGACAGCAGACTTTGAAAGACTTTGTCCCACCATTCAAGAACCGCGAGATGCTTCCGCGAGATGTTTGAGTAGAGCATGGCCCCTTTTCCCTGTGAAACACCAGTGTTCGAAAAGGTTTGGCACACGAATATGTTCGCTTCCATGTGGTTTCACAAGATCTACATGCTACACTGTTCTGGCAATCACTCATAAAATCAGGACAATCTATGTTCACCCTGAGAAGCCTTGTCGGTATTGGCATCACTCCACTCCTGAAACCATAGCAGTGCTTCATTGCAAAGCGCATGACACAAGAAGCTTCCCTAAGCACTAATCATCTTGAAAGCTTCACCTCAAGACTCTCTAATATCTACGCTACAACACATGCTGAAGTTTTGATGAAGGGTGTTCCACCTTGCTCTTGTTTGGCTGCAGGAGGTTGGTGATAAGTTGATAAGTTGATGAGCACCTCCTGCCTTGTCATCCCGAAAAGCTTTCACAGCGCGAGGAAAGCGCAGAGTGTGTCCAAATTCGTACTCCTTTGGCGGTGCACAATTCTTGTGTCAGTGGATGCGTCAACTCAGGAAAAAGCTTTGTGAGGGAAGATGTTCATTTCGCTCGTTTCATGCAGGATGCAGCATGTTTTCTTATCATCAAGCAGTTTGGAGACCTCATCAGGTTCAGATCCCATACTTTTCTATCCCTAATTTATCATTTGGATCCAAAAAATCCGACGGATAGTGGACCATGAATATGTAGAGATTTGCCGGGCTTGGCAGGTCCATGCAAAAGGAACCTGAATCAGCCCAGCCTCAGAGGGGACGATCTCCGCTGCCCGGACCTGTCAAATCTCAGGCCCGTTTCTGAAGAAATTCAATTTTTACCAGAAATTTCATAGATTCATGATTGATTCATGATCATGGGGAAAATTGGGAGAATGATGATAAATCGCTGGCTTTGTACCCTAGTTTTGGACAAACCCAATTTCTCGGACCCATATTGGGACCACCTCCATGACGAAGCCGTGAGAGGGAGAATCCAACACCGCATCCGGCTTGGACTTGGGCCCTGGCTGGACCACTCTGACTGCACACACATTGCATTGTTGCTCGTTGCTCTCATTGCACGCCCAAAAAACTCTTGAAAAGCGATCTTTGCAGATTTGACAAGAAACTTGAGACAGAAATCTCACATCTCTCTCTCTCTCGCTCTCTTTCGGTCTTTTTCTGCCTTCAGTGAAGTGAAGCAAACGGCACAAACAGCATCGGAATCATAAGCCCTTCATCCACCCTCGCATTCGTCCGCCGATCCCGGTGGGATGCCTCCACGCCAGCCCCCCATCCAACTGGGCACACGATGTGGGTCATAGCCTCAGCTCCGCTGGAAATGAGTGTTCTTAAGAAGTCAATTTTGGTAGTGTACTTATGTTATCTTATGCTATCTTATGTTATATTATGTTATATTGTGTTATCTTATGTTATCTTATGTCATCTTGTTTTATGTTATCTTATGTTATCGTGTGTTATCTTATGTAATCTTATGGTATCTTATGGTATCTTTTGTTATCTTATGTTATCATATCTTCTCTTATGTTATCTTATGTTATCTTATGTTATCCTATGTTATCATATGTTATCTTATGTTATATTATGATATCTTATGTTATCATACGTTATCTTATGTTATCTTGTGTTATCTTATGTTATCTTCTGTTATCTTATGTTATCTTATGTTATCTTATGTCATCTTATGTTATCCTATGTTATCATATGTTATCTTATGTTATCTTATGTTATCTTATCTTATCGTATCTTTTCTTATGTTGTATTGTGTTATATTGTGTTATCTTATGTTATCTTATGTTATCTTGTTTTATGTTATCTTATGTTATCGTGTGTTATCTTATGTAATCTTATGGTATCTTATGGTATCTTTTGTTATCTTATGTTATCTTATGTTATCATGTGTTATCTTTTGTTATCTTGTGTTAACTTGTGTTATCTTATGTTATCTTATCTTATCTTATGTTATATTGTGTTATCTTATGTTATCTTATGTTATCTTATGTTATTTTTTTGTTATCTTATGTTATCTTATGTTATCTTATGTTATCTTATGTTATCATATGTTATTTTATGTTATCTTATGTTATATTATGATATCTTATGTTATCATATCTTATCTTATGTTATCATATGTTGTCTTATGTTATCTTATGTTATCTCATGGTACCTTGTGTTATCTTATGTTATGTTATCTTTTCTTATGTTATCTTGTCTTATGTTAGCTTATGTTATCGTGTGTTATCTTATGTAATATTATGTAATATTATGGTATCTTTTGTTATCTTATGTTATCTTATGTTATCATGTGTTATCTTTTGTTATCTTGTGTTAACTTGTGTTATCTTAGGTTATCATATGTTATCTTATGTTATCTTGTGTTATCTTATGTTATCTTATCTTATCTTATGTTGTATTGTGTTATCTTATGTTATCTTATGTTATCATATGTTATCTTATGTTATCTTATGTTATTTTTTGTTATCATATGTTATCTTATCTTATTTTTGTTGTCTCTTGCTATTTTTTGTTACCTTGTGAGATCGTCTGTTATCTTGTGTTATCTTTTGTTATCTTATATTATCTTATGTTATCTTTTGTTTTCTTATGTTCTGAAGTGATCATGATGTTTATGTTTTCGTCGAAAAAAATTGACATTGTAAAGAAAAGTTGTTATCAGTTGGTCACTGATCTGTGCTCCAATTTGGAGACTGGCAATTGAGCACTCTCCACACACCAACATTCCCTTGATCAATATTTGGAGCCTTGTCCACGCTGTTCTTTTCTGTTACAATTCCAATTCTCCAACCTTTTGTCACTTTTGATCATTCAACGGGAGCCGACAAATCGATGAACGGTAATAATCATAATTATCATGGTAGGTCTGAGTACCATGCGCTTGAGATGTGGCCTTCAAGGATTTGGCGGTGTGCACATCCACATGCGATCTCAAGCATACAAAAAAACAGTCCTAATCTTTGAGTCTCCAACATAGCAGCCTTACTCAGTTCAACTTGGTCAACGAGTTTCAGTGCCGTCCCAATGCAAACCTACAAGCAGTTACATTGCACGTGTCCTTCAAGCGCCTTTAAGAGATCATGGACCCAATGGACCTCAATAATGTCCTTCAACCCGGAAGCAAAAAAAAAACAAGTTGTGTGCGCTGCGATTTTCCCGGGAGCCCGGGAGCAGTCAGCAGGAAAGCATGTCTGCCCGAGCCTCAACTTAGCACGCATCTCCTTGAGCTGGTCCATACCTTCCGGCGGGCACAAAAGATGCACGCAAGATGCACAAAGGGCTTAAAGAGCATCGGCAATCCAAAAGAAGGACGTATGGACAGACCATTTGGGAGAGTTGCTAAAAGCTCCTCGAACCATGAAAACATGATATCTACATGGCTATGATGATAACTATGATGGTTTCTTTCTATTCTTTCCAAAGTTGCTCTTTTTGGTGGTGTATGGTGGTGTTAAATTGTCAAATGCTTCGTGGACTGGGCTGACCGACTAAAACCGGTGCCAACTCTGCAAACGGTAACCACTGATGCCTGTCCAGTCATCTGGACGCGACGTGGTGCCAATTTGTGTTCCCGTTGTCTTCATATGTCCAAAAGCGGTGACGGGGGAAGTGTGACGTATCTTTGCAGCAGCACAGCATGGCACAGCTTCTCCTTTGAAGTCTCGGAACCTCTGGGGTTGAGCTGTGACGCAGCGCTGCGAGCAGAAACCTTAGTGCAATTTGAAATTTGCTTTGGCCGTCCCCGGTGCTGCTCTCGATTGAATTACAAAATACTGTGTTCACTGTTGCTTTGAGGTAAGATTATCTCAGTGTATTGGCAATCAACCCAGCTTTGGAACCCAACAGCATGAAGCGCCACACGACATTCAGCTTCTTACAAAGAAAGTGGAAAACCAAAATGCTGATGTTCAGAGTCATTGCAATACCTTTGCTCACTCTGCACTCCAAGTAGCTGAGAACAGTGGTCTGCCAAATCTGTAGACTGCCTCAGTCCAGTCAAAATCCTTTTGTGCGATGTCAGTCAGAGAAAGCAATGAATGATAGTCTGATAGTTGTTGAATCCACTGCAGACACAAAGCAAAATCATGAGGAACTGAGAACGCCAATCAAATCTAATGACTATCTGAGGGCTGAGGGGAAATACGGTTAAAGTTCAAATCAGTTGCTATTAAATGTGTATATATATATATACACCTTGTTCATATTATCTATATCATATCTATGTGTATATTGTATTATTTATTTATATATATATAAACTGTGTATATATATATATATACTTATATTCAGATCAAAGCCTTGTAGTCAGGCAGACCCGGCAAGCCAAGTCAGCCTCCACTCCAAGGTCCCACACCCTTGCAAGGCACGCCGCCGGGCAGTGTCTCCGAAGTAGGCACCCACGACCTCAACGCTGCTTTGTCGATTCGTCCATGGATTCACTGGGCTTGACTGCAGCAGCCTCATATTAACGTTCTGATGTCCCATAAAAAAAATAAAAACATAAAATACATTCAATGCCTACCATCAGTTGACATCAGTCTCCAAGTCATGGGGAACTGACGATTAGGTCCAAAGTCTCTGATTGCCCATCGTACCTCAATCACAAGGCAAGAAAGAAGCAAGAAAACGTGGTGGGACATGGTGTGGTCAATAGGTACAGAAACTGAGACAGTCCAATGACGGTCCAACTTGGACAGCTCTTTATTGCACGTCTCCCACCTTGGATGACCAAAAGGAAGACTAAAAGGAACCAAAATTGGAAAATCGCATCGCATCGCTTGTCCGCTCTAGTCGCACTCGGGTTTGATCTTGTACCAACCTCTCCTGAGCAGGCCAGAAGCCAGGTAGAGGTAGTGACAAACATCGTCAACCCGCGATAGTTAGGCACAAATGAAACGTGGTTAAGCTATTTCCTATCCCCTAGATCTCGCCACCAATCGCAGCGTTTTCAGTCATCTTTAAGCAAATCTATGAGTGGGACAAGACCAAACGCCAGGAGAGCCACAATAGCTGGCAAAGCTGCCGCAGCCAAGTGGCTTGCGCGCGTTGAAGAAGTACTTGGAAGACATGTCCTGCTGGGTGACCACAGCTTTCAAAGATTTTTGGTTATCGGGATTCCTATATCTCGATCACCCCTTGGTTACATCTTCATACTCTTCTGTATGACGGTTCTTGTACAGCACTGCACTAGTCCCATTACCCTTGTTTGACAAACAAGTATCTTTAGTTGGGGTCAATAGTATATACTATCTAGCGTACGTATCTCATGTGTATGTTATGTAATATATATATATATAAGATTTCGACGCCTGTTTTGTCCTTGCTCAAACTGCACTGCGTGAGTGAAACTTCACAACCTTCTGCTTGATGCCATCGTCAAGATGCGAAGCTGAAGGATACCCATT
>Ga0126342_10001994_pt1 | contig 30716 bp, 29 predicted proteins | sample Cyp1metagenome_FD_92528 | JGI IMG/M metagenome (GOLD analysis project Ga0126342, IMG submission 92528) | Coral microbial communities from Lord Howe Island, Old Settlement Bay, Australia - Cyphastrea 1 metagenome | ecosystem: Host-associated > Invertebrates > Cnidaria > Coral ...
CGACGTTCGTGGCTCAAGCGCCTTCCAGAAAAGGCGTTTGCTTGTTTTGTTGATGCGGAGTGTTGGTGAATCGGTTGTTCCCTTTCTTTTGGGGTTCCTGGTTCGTCCCTCCGTTTGTCTTTATAAGCCATAACTTTACAACATTTATAGCAAAATTCGGCCATCTATTAGACCCACATGGAGAATAGTCCACTTTTTCCATGATTCTCAATCTTTTCATCCACGAATTCAGGACCATCTCCTAGATACCAGGTGGAGGCCCCCCGTTTACGATAGCTGACGCACCGAACTTGGGATATAACATGATACAACTATTTATAGATTCATAGGGTTTATAAGCCAACTTACAACTATAACTATGGTATACTTCAGTCTTCATAGGGTTTATAAACCAACATATAGTCAAATCCCACTCCAAGAAATTGAGAATACAACAAACGTGGGAAGTTTAGATATATAACTTGATAAACATTTTATAGTTTCACCACTTCAACTATACATAGTTTACCTTATTAAAGACGTTAAAGAGGGGGTCCCACAGTTTTTTCGCTGAGATGGCTGGCGCTCCTCCCTGGTGCCTTGGGACATGGCCAGCTCACCGTCCCCTTGGTCCGTGGCGATTCCCAGGGCCGCCGCGAGAGCTACGAGCAGCGGGCGCCGGTCTACACTTTGGGGGGCAACCGGGGAGGCTACTCAGCCACCAGCAGCTTGGAGCAGCGGGGTTCATTAAATGTCATTAAGAAGTATAACTGTGATGATGAAAAAAGGATATGGAATTATGATGAACTATATGGGATTATCATATATTATAATGATTTAAAATGGACAATTTAGCGATTTTTATCTAATAATCTTATTTTTTATGGAGCTTTACATGGGAAAATCATCAAAGGTTGTGTAACTACGGTTGAATGGGATAACTGACGACTTGGGGACGCTCCCGACCGAAAAAACGTAAGCCATCTATGAATTTTGGGGGCAATTCATGTGAGATACCCTCTTGTAAACTAGCTAACATAGCTGTAGAAAATCACCATCTAACTAATAGGTAAATCAACTAAAGGTGCATTTTTTTCAATAATTAACTATGTTAGTTTACCAGAGGGTAGTACGGGATGATTTTTTTTGGGGATATGTCTTTTAAGATCACGTGGGTATAATTTGGCATTTTTTGCGGGATGCCAGATGATATCAGATGATGCTTGGGGGTGTCTGGAACTGGAATTCGGGCACCCGAATTTATGGCAATGTTAAACATCGTGAAATTATGGTTCACCAGTGCCCATACCACAAAGGGTGATCTTTAGAGACCCAGTTTGGAAATATCTTCAACAGATGTGAGATAAATACAATGATGTCCCCAAGAAAAAATAATTACTTAATTATATACATATACTTATACATTCATGACTCATGGCTGGAGAGGAAAAGGCCCAAAGTCATCCAAAATCATCCAAAATTATCCAAAATCATCCAAAATCACCCATGTCCTGTTGAACAAAACCAGAGTTAAAGATAGAAATTTTTGCGGATCTGCATGGTAGGCAAACTCACCATATCTCACCACAGGTATGCGGTGCCACGACTTCCAAGCCGGCGGTCCTGAGACCACTCTGGAGGCGGGTCAATCCTTTGATGCCACGTGGACCATGGAAGCAGGTCATCCTGGGGATTGCTACTTTTATCTCAGTTCCACGGCTGGCATCGGCCTGTTATGGCCTGTTATGGGAGGCCTGTTTATGTTAGAAATGTTTCTTGGGAGATCTTGGGTGAGATTGGTGAGATATATGTTGGTTGTTCCTGTTGATGGTTGGCCAGATTCTGAAGTTGAGTCTTGTTGGACATCTGTTGACTTTTGTTGATTCGATTCTTTCGCAAGGAGTAAGAAGACACTGAAATTTGAAGAATGAAGATCGATAAAAATTGTAAGCCTGTAAAACAGCGATGTTCATCAGGCCATTTGTGGCGGCTTTCACAAAAATCACGACCCCCAGATATTCTTGTTTTAAGATGGTTTTAGGAGCGGGCGATGCAGGGCTGACAAAGTTATTGTATTCCAGCATTGCCATTTGCTTCTGATTCTATAAACAAAAGAAAGGCATGAATCATTCACAAAATGGATTCCGCATTGTCGCGTTGGTTTCATGAACCTTTACCTTGAAACGAAGCCCCCCCGCTTGTCTTTAAACCGGCATGGAACTGTTCTCAAAGTTGCAGTGAACGAAAGTTGGATACCTGCTGTGGGTACACGAAGTCAGATCCAGCATGCTTTAACAGTTTCTATATGTCGAATCTTCAATTTAGCAAACATTAACAATTGGATCTCAAAATCTTTTGGTTTTTCACTTTCATATCATTTCAGTATCATCATCATTAGTTAACCACCATTAACGCACATTAATCTTAAAATCCCAGGCTTTTTCCATTTCATCATCATTCATATCATATTGTTGAATGGATGTTTCATCCCATTAGATTTCCATCATATTTCCAATATTGCCATAGTCTAAATGATCAAACATCGTGTGAATTCAATCCCCATCTCAGGTTAGCGTTCATTTTGCTACACTTTGCAGGTTGTCGATTCTAGCTCCAGGGCAACTCTAGGGCAAACCGTTGGAAGCAAACCCTTAAACAGCCCATAAAAATCTCAGGTTATGATGACCCCAGCAGTGCTTCCAACTTCTTCAAAATCGCCGCCATCCCCGGCTGCGGTGCTGCTGACGGCTTGAACATCCCGTCCTCGGTGACGATGGCAGTGCAGCTTCCAGCGGAGCTGCCGCCCTGCGAGCATTGCGTGCTGCGCTGGGAGTGGACGGGACATCAACAGGCGGTAAGGGCAGGTGGCGAGATGTGCAAAACTAAGTGGGTCGACATGCGAGTGGTCTGGATTGGTAATGGGTTTTTCAAGAGAAAAAAAAATGCAGGAAATGAAAAGAAATGAAAAGACATGAAAAAAAAGAAATGAATGAAAAACTGAAAACACCTTAAAAAATGAAAGAAATGAAGGAACATGAAATAAACAAATCAAAAAACAAAAGAAAACAAAATGAACGAGAAAACATGTCGAAATGTGAGTCACTATAGATGATTTCTGGGAACCATATTCTAAAACATGAATTGCATAGCGGAGATAGAGTAGAAACCCTAGGAAAAAAATAAACAATGGCCAGCAATCCAGACCATTGACATGTGATACCACCATTTGAATTTGGATGGAAACAAAACCGTTAGGGGGTAAGACATGGTCAAACAAAATACAAAATTTAAAAACAAACAAACAACAGCATTGTTCTTTTTGTTCTTTCTTCTCTCTTTTTTGCCCTTGTTTGACGAAACATGTGAAAAAATAGCAATAATGAAAAACCAAGTTTTTTCCAAAAAAAAGAAATCACATCCGTGCTGCAATGGTGTTCCTGGTGGGATGTGCTGTGGAAAAATCTACGATTGTTTTTCCGCTTTGGTGGCATTTTGGATCCCAGAGTCTTGTGTGGTCAGTTGTTGTGTGCCTTCATTTCAATTCAGTGCTCACCCATGTCGTCTTCAGCCAATGGTCCTTTGGCCCGTGCGGCCAAGCGTCATCGAGGGGTAAACTCAATGATGGCAGGAATGAATTCTTTCCTTGCGTCCATGTTTGGTCCGGCCTTTGCATTGCTTGTCCCTACCCGTGCTGACATTGTTTTGATGGTTGATGAGGTACCTTGCTACACGTGACCAGCAACGACATGGGTTCCTGATGTGCCTTTTTTGTCAGTTATTGTCAGACGTTTGGCACCACGTGGCCAGCGTTGTCAAAACAAAATCAGTTTTGATAGGGTTTAGCCTGAACAGATTAAATAGAATGAAGTAAAATCATTTGAACTCTATCTGTATACCTATATGTATACATATTTATTTATGTGTATTTATTTCTTTTTGTTTAGGTTTATTTATTTTCTTTTTTTTATTTTTTTCTCTGGCGAAAAAAGGTGTCTTTATGATTTTAAATGTTTTTTATTTTTGAAACATCCAAACCATGTTGTAACTATATAACCTACTGCAACCTGTACCGCTTAGTCCTGCTGAGTGGATGTCATATTTTATATGTATAGTGTATGTTGTCAAACGTTATGGATCTAGATTATGGTAAGAAAAAACACATCAACTAACTAAGTAACTAACCTGCTAACTAACTACGTAACTAACTATTGCATACTATTGCATACTATTGCTGTATGTGTTGTTTGGTAGTATGTATTTTGTGTATTGAAGTATGAGAGTATTTGATAGTGTTCAGCCTGGAAGTTTGACACAACACTTGAGGCGAAAATCATGATCCAAGGATGACCCAGCAGAGAAAAATAAATTGATTTGAAACAATGCTACAATTAATTAATATTATAGATAAATATGTTTAGTGAAAAAACGTATTGTGTTTGCTTGGTACTGTATTTGATGCAATTTTTTGAAGCTATTAGTTAAAGATATTTGAAACTATAGGTCAAACCATGATGTTTTGAAACATGACATTGATGCACCGCTTAAGTATGTGCGCTGACCGAACTGGAAACCTAAGGTTATGTATCCCAAAGTATCTCAGGATCAAACATGAAAACATCATGCTGACCACGATTTTTCCAGATTTCCTTAGAACCAAATGGGACATCCTTTTCAACAGTCATCCTGATCTCTTCCTCAGGTGGTTGATATTGAGTTCTACGTCCAGTGCGCAGATGTGCAGATCACGTCCAGCGCCACGCCTGTGATTCCAAACCCAGTGACTGCCATCGCGGGCATTGAGCATTTGCCGCAGGATGCCTCAGGCTATAGAAACTGTGGCAAAATCAGATCCCCTTTGTGACATATTTCAAGCCACAAAAAGGGGGGTCTGTAAACGACTTTCGAAACGGGTTTACCATGCAGGTACAATGATGGCACATGTGTCTATAGGAAGATTTCAACCCACTTTTTTTTTATTCCCCTCACTTGTTGGTATATTTCTGGATATTTTTTGCATGCCTCACTAAGGACAGGTCTACAGCGGCCAAGGGCCCTCCGAACAATACTTGGTGGGCCCGGCCATCGCCAGCTACACACCCTGCAGTGCCGGCAGCCCTGGCTGCATCGGCACCAGCGCCACTGGTACCACCGGCAGTGCCACCACGGCACAGGTGGTGAGTAGCTCCGCAGCCCCTACCGAGGCGGCCACCACGGAGGCGACGGTGGTATCCACCAGCTTGAGATCTTCGACCGGGTCACCCACTGAATCCCCCATGAACGTGGATGGCAGCCTCCTGGACTCGTGGAGGACTTTTTATCGATTTTTCCAAAATGGTTGATCCAGCATGATCCAGCATTTCGGGGAATCTACTTGGAATAGTGTGTTTACTTGTGGCACCTCTAGGAAAATCTAAGGTATCGGCACCTGCCCTTTGCCTGGAAACGGCCTGCCATCCTTCGTTTCCCAATGCTACTGCGGCTTCATCACTGGACCAAATGCGGATGGATGCGGCCCAGATGATGGCTCCGCCTGTTGGTGCCGATGCTGCTGTCATTATCGCTCAGGGACCTGTAGATATCAGATGCTGGAACAGAGCTTCAGTTCATCCATGGCATTGGCTCCACAGTTGATCAGCATCCTGACTCTCTCAGTTGCACTGCCTCTCTTTTAGGCCAGTTTAAGCTGATGATTCATGATCCAGTGCCAGGCTTGCCTTCCAAGAAGGCTGGTTTGTTATCAGAGGCACGGTTGTGGCAGAATCACCTCAGCTTCCTTTACTTTATTTTCCACGCCTGGCTAACCCAGCTGGGTCAGATGTATAGCAGAAATTGAGCAGTCCATTCTCGCCAGAGACACCAGCGCTTGGGCAGAGAATAGGCCTGCAGGCCACAGTGGCCTTCAAAAGGACACCTGAGAGATGAAACAGACTTAGACTAGTTAAAGGTGCAGTTGATGTTGGAAATGGAAAAAAAAAAACATACCATGGTGAGTTAATCCCAATAAGTTGGCATATAATACAACCCCTACAGTATGACTATGAAAAAAAAAAATTATATATAGAGCCACTTAGAACTGGCACTGCATTTCCAGGCAAGCTCTTAAGTGGAAAAAATCGTGCAGTTCGCATATCGCTTTGTTTGGAAGTCGACCTGTCAGCTATAGCAGGCTTTTTGGATCGTCCACTCCCCAGGGCTCCCGAGGAATCCCCATGGCACCATGGCCCCATGGCAGCTGAGGGTGGGCTTGGAGCCGGATGATTTGGATGCCGCCTTCGGAAGACATTTTGCCCATGGAGCAGGGCTGCTCCTGGTTGATGCTGAGGACCCCTATGGATCTATCGGCAGTGACGGGGCAGATGGCCCATTGATGATTTGCTAAAAATGGTGATGTGACTGGTGTGCTATAGCTATGTTAAATGTTTTTTTTTTTTTGTGAGGCTCATGCAGTGCATATGGTCTCAAACTGCCAGACCACCTTCCCAATCAGAGATTCTGTTTTTTTGGTTGTGGTTTTAGCTCGTTCCAGTACTCTGATATGGTCTTGTGCTGTGGCTACCCCATGGAACATATTTTAATATTGTTTCATACTGCTTACCATTGAGTAGAGACATCATGGAGCATCCAAAAAATGTCTATCTTCCCACATCTGCCGCACTGAAGGAGTTAAGACGCGCAACCATCGAGAGAGATTCTCAAGGCATCCTACTGTTCTCCAGTGGGGCGCTGGGTAAGGAGTACGCCTGGCTGATAGACTACTTGCCAGTAGCCTCTTTCTCAGTCATCTCAACCTCGCAATCAAGAATTTCTTGAGATTTATAGATGATTCTAAATCAGATATCTATATATATATATTATAAACATGTCTCTTTCTCTCCCTCTCTCTATATATGTGCGCATCTATTTATTTGCCCATATATTGAGAATGGGGCTTTCCAGCGGGTTTCGGGACGTCGTGGGATTCCTCAGCTGCCGAACAAAATATATGGCCAGGTGAATGTCCTTGCAACGAAGCTGACGACGCTGAGGAGTTTGACAAGGAAGTTCTGCAGGTGGGTTAAGGGTTGTGAAGCAAGAAAAAGTGTGGAAAACTGCTGTTGAAAATGTGATAGTTCAGCACCAAACCATGCACTGTAAAGTTCAGGGATGATTTGGGATATCATTGCACTCATAACTATGGAAAATCAACTATAAATGGCAATTTTCCATAGTTTTTTGTATGTTTACCAGTGGGTAAAGTTCAGGATCATTTGGGAAAGCAAAAAAATCCTGCCACACAAAGTGTTGGAGAGAGCAACCAAGCCAGAGAAAAACGGTTAAATGTTTATCACCATGTCATGTCCCAGTCTCCAGCAACATCTTCCATGGGGCAATAGGTTCATACCGAAAAGAAAACATTGGACTGGATCATTTTCATTTTATTAATATATATATATATGAATATATATATATATATATGTATTTGTGTTTGTATAGTTTTGTGTTTGTATAGTTACCTCCCGGATCAGCATTTGATTGGCTGGCAAGGCTTCCCCAGGTGCTTCTTTGTTTTTGTTCCCCAGGTTATGCAGGTTGGTTTTTTGAGGCCAACACTGAGATCCTAGAGCACGGCAGCGTTATGAATCTGCGACTATGTCCTGCCACAAAACTCCGTGCGCCTTGGTTCCCCAATGGCTTTGGCTTTAGGAAATGCATTATGTGGAGAAAAAGGCTGTTTTTTTGGACATTCATTCCATTTTTTGTCAGAACTGAATCAAACCGAAGTGCAGAAACTCTACTACTTGCCGTGATGCTGAAGTAAGCCCTTGCATGGCTTGCACTTTTCCAAATTGTCAATCAGAAAAAGAACAGTTTGACTCCCTCTGTTGGGTATCAAATGCAACCAAGTGACTGTGGGTCAAAACAAATGGTACCCTTACCCCAAAATAGCTGGGATTTATGGATGTTCCCCCAAATACTGTTTGTTTTCCATAGGTTTTAACCTATCCCCAAGGAAGCGACACTCTTTCATCTTTGAATGATTGTGGTACATTGACTTGGTTCAACGGAAAATCAAGGAATACCTACAGGAACGCATCCTTTTTTCCAACAAATATGGGGGTTTCGTGCAGGGTTTCCTCTAAACAACTCATAAATCTTCCATGTTTTTTTCCATGAAATATCCAATGTTTTCCTGTGTGACTTAATCCATAAACTATCCCATTAAATCCCACTAGATCCCATTAACTCAATTTGTAGATTTCCATGAAATCCCGTTGATGATCCCATCATCGTATTTTTCGTCAACAGCAAAAGCCAACAAAAAATCTGGAGGTCCTCCCATCCCATCTACCCTCTGGCTACAGGTTTGCCATGGTCCTCCCATCATCAACCCAACAAAAACTTAAAAAAAAAAAAACATATGGAGTTCCACAAGATAAAACAAATGGGAGATTTATCAGATTATATGGATTATGAATGGTCCATAATTTGGTCCGTAATCATCGATAATCCATGAAAATGCATAAAATCTGCAACTCATCCTACGTCCGTCCATCCAGGCCCATCCAGGTTATGTGATTTCCATCACTGGGGGGACTCCCAAATGGGTATGGAAAATCCCATCGAAAAAAATGGATGAGCACTGGGACCCTGGGACCTCAATTTATGGAAACACACATATCATCCCATTATCACCAGTAGTATAGTAGTATAGTAGTATCTATATATATAGTTCACATTTCTCCATACAGATACTACTATACTACTATACTACTATACTACTGTACTACTATACTACTATATAGATCATCCCATTCATCATCATCATCATCATCATCATCATCATCATCCCATCCCTGGCTTCGCGGTGGACCCGCCCAACCTCGCCAGGAGCTGCCCGCGGCGACCCGGCGCCTTCTCTCGGAGGACCTGGGGCACTTCGCCGCGCAGCGGCAGCTGCGCGCGGAGCTGCACTGCCCGGAGGCCACCACCGCGTCGGCCAGGCGCGACATGGGAAGGGTGGGAAAGAAACCCAAAAAAGTGTGGAGAAAATGGGGATTTCATAGGGATTTCATGGAGTTTGATGCGAATTTCATGTGATTTAATTGGGATGGAATGTGATTGAACTGGGATTTCATATGATTTAATTGGGATTTAAGGGGATTTAAGGAGGGTTTAATGAGATATGATGGCGTGTATCATAGAGATGTCATGTGGATGAGATACTATGTTTTGATACATTTGTTTTTTTGGCGCTGTGCGATTTGTTTTTGGGAAAAAAAACATCTGTGTATTCTCAACATACACATGCCATGTCCTGACCATGGCACTTATTTCTGATAGTTGGGTTAAATCTTGTTTCCAAGATGTCTCATAGGTTTCTCTTTGGTTGGGCCCAAGGGAGACCGAAAGCCCAAAGTGATTCAACTTGGACCTGACCAGTGCATCTGAGGAGATGGCGTTTGTTTCTTTCAATTGACCCGCTGTTGTTGTTTTCCGGGTTGCAAAAAATGGTTCGGAGAACATGTTCGATTGCTCAAAGGGTGGGACACATCTGCAATATTATATATATATATATATTAGTGTATGAAACCTTGTAAAAAATAGCCTTGTGAAACGATGTGACATGTTACTTTGTATTCAGGGCTCCGCAAAGATGTTGGGGCAAAACATGCCGCAGCAGATGCCCAAACACTGATCACCTTTGGTTGCATTCATGTGCATCCAACAAGACCAACCAGACAAAAATGCACCCACCAACATATTCCGACAAAAACAACGAAAATCGAGAGAGAGAGAGAGAGACACCTTACAAATAGCCATTTAAAACGGTGTTTTACCCCACCATTTTCAGACTTTGACCCCGAGGTCGTTTGTTTTTTTTGCATGTAGCCATTGGGGTGTGTTTGCAAATGGTATACCATAGTGGTTGGTTCAATTCAGATGGTGATGAGCCATCAAGTTTGGGATTATGCCCCATTTCAGATAAACCCATTCGATTCCCGCATGTCACGGCTGGCAGTGCCCCACAAGACATGTATCTTCACTTTCGCTGGCGCTTTGACAGTGGGCTTGGCAAGTGCAGCAGTTCTATCCTGGCACTTCGGAAGCGGTGAGCTTCCGAATGAACAAGTCAGACAACAGGCGAGGCTAAGCGAAGAGAGTGAGCTGGAAGATGCGGAAGATGAGATCCAAAAGTGGTTGTGGATATTTTGGCCCGGGGAAGCCAGAGGCTTTAGGAACCTGGCGAAGGAACTCCATGGCCCTTCTCACTTGAGGTCCATCAGAGGAGGAATCAACTTTACATGGCCTGACGTGGATGAAACCATTCGTCAGGCAGGACACGAAAGATGCACCCTGATCAGAGATAATTGGTCATGCGTGGGGTCGCGCTACCGCAAAACACTGCAAGCCACACGAGTCTACCAACATAGGCCGTTGACGTTTGATTTATTGAGTTTGCCGCCCACGAAGATTTTAGCAGTGGGCAACTCGCTCTTAGCCGAACTAATTATCACTGTGATTTGCAACCACAACTGGACTGCAGTTTTTGGACATCAAAAGAAAAATTCATTGATTGCTCACAACGCCAACAAACAAATAACTCTTGTATTGTTTTCCAATGATCACATCGTCGATGGCTCGCCCCCAGCAGCAGCTACAGAATTGATGAGACAAGCGAAGCTTTCGCCTGACCTTGTCATCCTCGGTGGCATGAATAAAAAGGATTGGGAGCAAGCATACGATAGACCACACAGACTGCGAGAGTCCCTTGCCAATGAGTTTCCGAAAGCGGCCATTCTGGATTTTCCAGGCAAACATATTGGTGACAGCTGTCCTTCCATGGATCGGAAGTGTCGTTGTGCTTCCATAGAATGCATAACACTTCGCGCGAAAGCTGAACGTGGTGAGCACGTCTTTTTTCGGAGCCATGAATGTATACCTGGGCCCATTTTGCGCTATGCTGAACACTTGGTTTCTCTCTTGCATGTGGCGAGGCGTTCTTCTCAAAGTGAGACAAGTTACAATTTGGTGAACGCGCATTGCCTCGGTATGGGTCGAAACACATCTTTCAAATCTGCTTCGGAAGGATACCCTTGAGACGCTTGAGAAATGGTGCCATGATTTGCTCCCGAATTGTTTAAGAAAACCTGTGTTTGCATGGGTGAAGCAGTACAACATCTAGCGGCTAAGCGGTTTGGCAGCAGTGATTGCTTCATTTTGTTTCGGTTGTTCATGTTGAGGTTTCCGAAACAATTTGTCATGGCAGTATTCTGTTCGAGTTACACTACGTGTTGGTGTATTTACAGGCTTGTCCAGTTGATTGTGTTGTATGGTGTGGGTGCTTTTTAGCCAGAGATACTCGAACAAAAACTATCAAAAACTCAGATATCTTTGGCTGATGATGGCTACAAGCAAAGAGAATTCAACATGTTTTCACCTGTTTCCCTCCAACCAGTGCGGTGATGATCCAGATTGACTTTCCATGACCCCACTGGGGTTGCTGGGGTGCAGGTTGACCCTCTGCGGCATGCCGGAAGATGTCTCTGCAGCACAGGCGGAAGCAGAAGAGATCATGAGGCGCGCATGCGGAAAGATACGGAGGAGGAATCCCTTTCGCCTGAGTTTTTTTGCCAGGACAATGATAGAACAGGAGGATCCAATCCAAACACAATAGTAATGTCAACCCTGGATGAATAAACCCCAAACGGCTGTTTAATTGGTGGGGGGTACCATTTCAATATTGGATTATGACTATTGGAGGAGTACCCCCCTAAATTAATAAACCATGGTGTTTTTCTATGTTTCTGGAGGTTTCCAAGATTTTGAGGAGATTATACCATACCCTTCAGAGATCTTCTAGGCAATTTATGTTACCAAATGAAAACCCTGGTGCCATCTGGTATTCAATATGATCACGGGATGGGATTGTAGATGTTTATACAAACGCCAATTTCCAGGATATATTGATACATATAGCAACCAAGAAATGATTCTTGAACAAGAACAAGAGCAATTTCCAGGATATGTAGATGATCATAGATTTTATTTCGCAGCACCATTTCCAGGTGTTCAACTTGTCATTCTATCTTGATGCTGGACTGCTGGAATTCATCCGCGGCCGTTAAATCCAGCATTTTTTCATCGTGGCATTGGCTGCAGACAGCATGACCTTTATGACCTTTGAGAATCGTTGAAATTTACCATAAATTGCTATAGATCTACCATCTGGTTATGACTAACATAGCCATGGAAAATCGGAAAATTACCATTTTGAATAGGTAAACCATCTATTTCTATGGGTCATCTATACCATGGCTATGTTAAATAACCAGAGGGTATATAAAGATGCATTTGATGTAAAGCCTCCGAAATCGCCACTTAAACAGAAAACCTCTCAGCTTTTCCATATATATCCATGAAAATCGGGCCTATTGGTGTGACAGCATCAATCCCTTCAGATTCTACGACCTCTTACCATGTGAAGAAGAAGCCAGCATTTTAGAGGTGCAGCTGCCCAGGATTCTGACTGGAAGATCTGTGAAATTCTTCTGGATCGGAAAGGGGCTGGAGGTTTTCGTTCACCAAATGGTTGGGATCCATTGTTATCCATTTGCCACATCTTTGAGGCTCTTTTGATTTGAAGGTATGGGTTGTTTTTGTTGAAATTGGGCAGCCCAAAAATTGAAATCTGCGGACGTGTATCCTAAGTTTCTCGCCATACATCTGAGGTCCATTCCCTCAGCTACGGAATATGTCACCATTTCACTGGGGAAATCACGAATTTCCATGGCAAACTGTTGAATAAGCCGATGGTTTACCCTCTGGTAATTTAACATAGCTATTGAACATGGCCATTTATAGTGGATTTTCCCACTAAAAATGGTGATTTTCCATAGTTATGTTAGTTTACCAGAGGGTAGTGGTTTCGTAATTTTCAGACCAACGTGAAGTGGCCTTCCTGGCCACGGACGCGTCCGCAGGTGGAGGGAATGACGTTGAAGTCCCTCCCCGCGAGACATCGGCGCCGGCGAAAGGCTCCAGAGTCAGCTGAGGGAGAGAAGGTGCGGCCCGAAAGGTCAGCTGGTGCGGATCACCTGGCCATGCAAGATGGTGCAAGATGCATGTCCATGTCAAGTAATTCAAGTAATTACTTAGGCTGGTTGAAACTCGTCGTGGCTAGGAAATGAGTCTGTTCCCCACAAAACAAACACAAAATTTGCAGAACACTGGAAGGCATTCTTTGGATTGGAAATGACCACTTCTGGGTTCCATACTTCTGAGTGTGTTATTATTTTAAAGCAGTTGGTGTAGTGCCTCAATGAACACTGGCAGCTCCCCATTTGCATGAACCGCAGGCGGGCAAAATGGCCTTGCTGGAAGCTACTGACGGCTACCACCAGCCAAACGCTGAAGTTGCCCAAAAAATCACCGTGCCAAGTACCGAAGAAGTTCGCCTCTATGAGTACTTGGATCCTCAGAACCATCCAGTGAAGGGAGCAGTGTGGAGCTATGGATCACCACATTCCGAAATGGAAAGACAGTTGGAGCTACGAATGAAGTCTCCCAACCAACGTAACCAACATATCCAACATGATAGTCAGAGAGGAGATGGCAGGTGACTTTCCAAGATCTATTTCACTTCCATACGACTACCTGAGAGGGGGATGGATGGGGATGGAGAGACCTCCCAGAACGTCTCCGGCACGTTTTGCCAGGATGTTGGACATGTCTGGGTGAATTTTCCAGGTCAGGAATGGACTATTTTCATGTTTTCTTGTTTTGGTATTTTGGTGATGCTCTCCCCTTACTTACGATTGAACTATTATTACTTTGTGACTGAGGGTCTTAGTGTTGAGACATTTGCGAGAAAGCATGTCGGCGATCAAACAATACCCAGCAATAATATGCAATAATTATGTTCAATTGGTGGTGTAACCCACTGCACTCCTACCCCCAAAACATGCATGTTATCATGCCCGTGTCCTGGGAACACGGATGATGATTTTCCTGTTCCAAACGCTAGTGTCACAGTGTTCTATCGCCAAAGACTGCTGGTGACCTAGTAGATTTGGAGGTTCCAGCAGAAAATCTGGTACACATATTTCTGTTCTATAAAATTGGTACGCGTGTCACCAGTGATGATAGAACCCCTTCTTTTAAACATATCATATCACATCATATAGTACATCATCTATAGTTAATCCTTGATCCTTATAATATATCGTATCATTAATCATTATATAAGGTTTTTTGATTACTTTTGAACCCTTGGATGTGAGGAAAAAACCATATATCATTATTTTTTAATCATCAATCATATCATCATATCATCACCAGTGAGTTCTAGGACCACACTGCGGATGTGATCCTGCACTCCTGGGGCAAGACGTTGGAGGAAGCCTTCGAGCAATGCTGTGTGGCATGGCGATACCCTCTGGTTATGACTAACATAGCCATGGAAAATCCCCAAAATAAATGGAGGTTTCTAGCTGGGAAAATCATCTATAAATGGGTTATTTTCCATGGCTATGTTAAATAACCGGAGGGGAATATATGTGGCCATAGTATATGTTTAATTGGATAGAGAGACACAGAGAGACACACACACAAACATAATATCACATATATAACATATATATATATATATTGTGCACATAGAGACATATTTGCGTGTGTGAGTATGTATGTATGTGTGTGTGTCACTACATTTGTAATATAGACGCATATATATTCATGGGCTTGGTGCATATAAATTATTATTTGATCGCATTCCACCCATTGCTGTTCCTACTTCTTTGATTAATTTTATATAATTATCATTGGCCATGTCTTAGATGCCCTTAGCATATGTTTTTTTGGAAATTTTCCAAGTTGTGACAGTAGCAAAATCGCCAAAAAACCATCCTTGGTCTTGTTGCATGTCACAACTTGACCTAGGATAGTTCCAGGTTTGTACCCTCTGGTAATTTAGCATAGCGAACTGGAAAATCACCATTTTCAATGGGAAAATCCACTATAAATGGCAATTTTCCACTATAAATGGTGATTTTCAATAGCTATGTTAAATTACCAGAGGGTAAATATCGCTGTAGCAAAGCCGAGGTTTGTTTCTTTTCCTACTTGACTGACCTGGACACGGCCACTGGCACCGACCCGGCGTGAGTTCATGGGGAAAATGTAGGGAAAATGTTGTCCCATCTTGTCCCAAAACGTAACTTTCAATGGATTGGTTTAAGGGAAAATCTACACCGGAAACCATAGATTTTCCCATTAAATATGGGGTTTTCCTGTAATTTTTCCCTTAAACCAATCCATTGAAACTTGTAACTTGGTCCAATTTAGTGACTTATCTATCCAGATCTCAATGAGTTGCTTTAGCGCATTTCAACATATTTCTGGATGAATCATGAACCCAACTGACCATGATGAATTCGGGTGGTCCATTGTAGTTTGCGCCACCAGCTGCTGAAGCAGCCTATCGCACATCCCCATCCTTGGATGGGCAGGTACTCGATGCTCAATGGACAAAACCATGAACATGGCCATATCCCATAGGATCCATGCATGCTATATATGATGACATTTACCATCAATATACCCCAGTCATGTTAGCATATATATACCATACATGGATCCTATGGGTATGGACCATAACCAGCAAAAGATGACTTTTTTGGGGGGACCATCAAACATATCCCAAACACCCAGCATTTGGCATGCCGTTTTTGGATAAGTGGGATAGATGTAGCTGTAACCAACCTCTGTCTCCAACCCCCCTAAGATGACCATGACAACCCCATGATTCTTGAGTTGAAATACTGCCAATTCCCATTTATATAGATCTCATTTTCTGGCTAAAATGCAAATGTGTAACCAATGTGCTTGCTAAAAATCATCACAAAATCGTCATTTGCAACCCATTTTCGTGCTTCAATCACCATGAATCATCGAATTTTCTCGAGTACCTCACCTTTTTACCAGCCATTTTTCTGAAGTATCATAACATATCATAACCCGGTGAGGGAAACAAAAAACAACGGCTTTTTGATTCGTGTCCCCCTGGGTCCCCATGGGTCCCTCAGGTGTCCATGCTGAGTTCCGTGGAGGTGCAGACCACTGGGCACGATCTCACGGATTTGTTGCTGGTTGGTGGTTTGGAACATGTTTTTTTTTTTTTTATATTATTATTTTTAGCTATAGAAAATCACCATGTTTTATGGCTAAATCAAGGAACTAAATATGGGCCATTTTCAATATAGCTTTTTGTAGGTTTTCCATTCAGTTGGGGTCATGTCATCATCCCAACTGACGAACTCCATCATTTTTCAGAGGGCTGGCGAGCTCAACCACCAACCAGGTTATATCATCTCCTGGATGAGTGGCTTGGAGTCACCGGATCCCGGATCTCCTGGGATCTCCTGGGCACTCCTGGGATCTCTGGATCCTCCTGGGATGATGGGCCAGATTTTGGCATATTTGGCATGTTCCAACCTATAAAGGAAGACGATGAAGTGACGGTGCCTTTTTCAGGAAAAAATGGCTGGGGTGGTGTGACGACATGTCATAACTTAACCGTATGGAAAAACGTGGAGGTTTGGAGTTGGGCAAAACATCGCGCTAAATGGGTAGCGCCATGTTTCCCTTAGGTTCTTGTTCAGCTTCAGCACAGAGTTCGTGGTCTGTCGCCGGGTGGAAGTTTTCGAGCTGGATACCGAGAATCTGAAAGTCTCCGCGCGGGGGTATGGTGAGTGACCTGGCACTGATGGGACATGGGTGCGAGCCATAGGTCCATAGGTGAGGGGAAGATGGTGCTGGAAAGTTGTGGATAGATATCTAGACTCTAGACATACCATGTTTGGGGGGATGAAGAACGATGAAGAACATCCATAAAACAGGGCCACAGGGTAATGTCCGAGTGCAGCAGTTGGGTATGACGTTTGGATGTTTTGTGGCCTTGATGGGGGCAATCTGTATGGTCAGCCGACAGGGGCTTATCCGACCTGTCACTGTGTGAGTTGAATCCCATATTTTTTTGGGCTGTGGATCAACAGCATATCATATCTTTAATAAGACTAGATGGCAGTCGCCATCCCAATATGTCAACTGGAACATTTTAGGACAGCGGACAGCGAAAAAGTACCCAAGCCATTCAGCTGCAGGAAATTCGATCTTCAAAAGCATCCGCAAGGAACTGAAATCAAGGCCTGGCCTGGAGCATTTGGGACCGAAGAACCCGAGCTATTTGTCAGATACACTTCTGAGGATTGCCGAATCATCCACGGATGATCTGTATGAATCTATATGTTTTTTATATGGTGTGTTCTTTCCATGTGCTTCCATGTTTTGCAAGACCCTGCTGGATGGTTCCCGCTTATTTGCACCTTTGAAGATGGAAATCGAATGTTCGGCCTGGACTGGAAGCCCATCATCTAAGAAGCATATGCAGTTTTGATCAGTTTTGCCCAGGTGTTATCATCCGAAACTGCAGACTTGGTTGGGAAAAAAACATGGTCTGGAAACCTGTGGAACCCCTTTTTTGATGCTAAAAAGCATCTAAAAACTGTGGTTTTGCTTGGGGGATCTTGGGGGTTTTCTTGATTCATCGGAAGGTTAACCAAACAAAATACGAACGTTTTTGTTCAAAAATGGTACCTCCCAGTTCAAAACCACCCACGGGCTATGTTCATAACATGCGGGCTTGACACTCGCCTTAAACCAGCCCCCAAAAACGATGCCGCACAGTAATTCCAATGATAGTGGTTGGTTGATGTTCTCCCACTAACTTCCAGGTTCCAACTTTTCCAATACTATAAATGGTGGTTGCATGTGGTTGCTGTATACATGCCAGGCTTCTATCTTTCCAGGTGTCCAACTTTATTGCATCTTTCACAGGTGTTTCCCGCATTAATATATATATATATATATCATTACATCATTATACCATCTATATAGAATCTATAGTTAGATACCACAACTGGTTGGTGGTTTGGAACATTTTTCATTTTTCCATATATTGGGAGATTATTGGGAGTAATGATCCCAATTGACTAATATTTTTCAGAGGGGTTGCTCAACCACCTGGATATAACTTTTAATGACCTCACGTCGTGAAGTCACCGGAAAATATCCGGTCTTCGGATTCGGGGTTCACCAATGGTTCACCAATGGTTCACCATTCCGGCAACAGCTATGTTCAGGTCAGTGAATTATGTTCATTCAGTCAGATTTATAGTGATTTATGTCAGCAAATGTAAGCAATGTGTCCGCAGTTCTTCTTTCTGGGAGAGTGTTCTGACAAACACCCTGAATTAATCTGAATTATGGTAGGAACTCAACATTTAGATGGGGAACTCAAGATTTAGATGTTGAATTAATGATTCCCCCATATAATTTCAACACCTTCTAAATTCTAAATGGTAGCTTAAATGTGTGTAGTTCCCCTCCGAAACGATGGTTTCTTGGGGGTGTTTCATATGAACGGAGGATGTCTTAATTACAATTGGTTATAGTTAAAAAACAATCACACCACCATTATATCACCATGAATCTCCCATGAAATCACCCGTTTTTGATGATTTAAGAGGTTCAACCCTCTTAAATCCCATTTGATCACCATGTTTCATGGTTCAACCAGGCCTTAAATCTCACCATGGCCAGCACTCGGGCTGCCATCCAGTCATCACCACTGCCAGGCCATCACTATGCACCAGATGAAGGTCCTAACCCCTACGAATGTGACCACTGAGGAGGGCACCATGCTCCGAGTGCCGTGGTCGCGAGGAAACCACTGAGGAAACCATGGTCGCGAGGAAACCACTGGTCGCGTCGAAGTTTTTTCAATTAAACCCACTTACTTGTTGTTCATGGTTTGTTGATAATTTGTTGATGATTTGTTGATGGTTTGTTAGTTTTGACTTCACTCTGATAATGGCTCATGGTTGATGATAGTTGATGATGGTTGATGATGGTCGATGATAGTTGATGGTGGTTGATGACCAATAACGGTCAATGTACATGTTATTCGAATATCATTAATGCACATCTTGGTCCAGGCGTCGCGTGACCGGCGTCCGGATCTGGATCTGTCAGGTCGAATCCTCCATGGAAGGTGGACAGCTACGACCGGATCATCCCTTCGAGTGCTACGTCCTGGTAGACATCTGAGGCCGCAGGTGTGCCCTGCGTGAAAAAGAGGGATGTTTGGACCAGATCATTGGCCAGAGCTTGGATGTTGATAGCTGTTGGTAGCTGTTGATAGTTGTTGATGGCTGCTGATTGCTGGTGATTTTTATCGTCCCCTTTGATTCTATTGCTTTGTTTTGGCTCTTTCACATGATGAGCGACCAAACTTTGATCCCGATGCGGACAGTGGCAGTTCGCCGTGACGTTTCTACCTCCGCTGGGCAGCTTGAGTTATCAGAGAGGACGCCTCAAAACAGCAGCCATACACCACTGATATGTTCTGATGTCAACCCCTGGGTTTTTCAATATCGCAATTCTGGGAACATATTAATCCATATTAATCCCAGAATGTTTTTTTTTTGTAGTGCTTGTGGTCTGCCTGTTTCGGAAACTCATTAGGCGCGATTCGCGACATTTTTTTCACTTCAGCAAGTGGAGGTTTGGAACATTTCCCCAAGAACTAGTGGCCCCCAAAACCCCAGGGGTGTGCCCCCATTCGACGTAACAGTCCACAAGTGTTACATGCAGTGCCATGTGGTGCCATTGCAATTTGGAGCTCTACCACCAGTGGTGCCCATCTATCATCCAGCTTCCAGGAGGGCGCGGCCGCGCGGCGGGACGGCGGGAGATGAACTGAACATCATAGATTCATAAATCCCAGCGAGTTTGATGTGAACAGAAGGTCACCAGGATTTTGACTATATAACCATTTATATGGTTCTATATACATATATATATATACACACTGTTATATACTGTATACGAATATGTGTATATATATATTATATATTATATATTATATATATTATATATATAATATATATTATATATATTATATATAATATATTTATATATATCCATTTATCATTTATTGTCTACATGGCTTCATGGGGTGTTGTTGTCATGTCTTTTGACTCCGACACTCACCAAGTCGTCTCAGATCACAGTGATCACAGTCAGCGGCTTTCAGATCAAGCAAGGACATGCTGATCGCGTGCCTGCCAAAATGTAAAATCCTGGAGGTTTTTTTCCCAGTCAAGAGAAGATGACACGCAATGTTGACAACATCATGCCATTCCCAAGAATTGCTCTAAGGAAGAATCGGCAGTAAACCTCCATATTTAGAGGTAAAACCCCGTGGTTTCGTGAAGGTTTTCCTTACAGCAGTCATACAATGACAAGCCACCCCTGGAGTTCCCATTGCCAAACCTGAGGACAGACGACGATGAGGCAGATGAGACGAAGGAAGATAGGCCGGACAACTCCAGACCTTGTTGGGCGAAGTAGTTTCAGATTCTCCAGCCTGATTCGGGAGGATTTTTGATGATTTTTTCAGTTGATCAATATTTGGCCTATTAATTTTGGTATAGAAGTCCGGCCAGAGGGCACGGGTTATCCGAAGCGGTGATGGCACATGAAACTGGACATCCGCCAGGGAACCCAGTGAGCCAAGCCCCAAGTTTCCAGAGGCTGCTTGGGGTGATGTACTTCCAGCAGCTATTGTGGTGTGCCACATGGCCCGCGCGTGGGTCAAACTTATTGCAAGTCACCATCTACGAAAAGGAACAGTAGAAATACAGAAAGTCCGGGGTTGGTTAAATGGGGTTACCCTCTGGTAAACTAACATAACTGTGGAAAATCACCAAGTATAATGGGAAAATCCACTATAAATGGCCATGTTCAATAGCTATGATAAATTACCAGAGGGTAAGATATGTTAAGATGGTCAATAGCCACCACATATTAAGGTCCTGATGGTAGTGGTCATCAGATGACCACCGTGAGATGGTCAATCACCAGCCCACCTAAATCACCACCATAATAGCAACACATGGCATGGATAATCACAGGATAATCCCGTCTTTCGTTTCCGTTTCAGTACAGGTCTTCTTGCCACCAGTGGCATATCCTGAGCCCGAGGCAGAAACTGTTCAGGCGCGGTGCTAGGGGTCTAGGGAGGGGGTCCTTTAGGATGTCTGGGGTTTGGGCCTGAGGCGATCTTGCAGAGTTTGCGATCTTTTGTGAAGGGTAGATGAAGTAAGATTGTCATTCTTCCCCTTTTTGAAGGGTAGTTGAGTAGGACCGTGGCGTTACAGATGTTCTGCTCTGGCCAGTTCCCATGTGGGACTTCCCTAAAGTCATCTAAATATATCGAAATCTCAGTTCTCCATGTGCGGATGATCTTCCAATTTTCATTGGCAATTTCCCGTTGAAGTCAGGAAACCCATTTGTGCGGCGGTCTTCGTTATATCTCAGATTTTGCTGCAGTATCTGCCACCAAGTAGCAATGATCAGCGATCACACCCGAGGAGTCACCAGTGGAGTCTACCGAAGGTGCCCGGGGCAGCAGGGGGCACCTTAAAGCGACGATAAAGGAGGAGTTGTCCACGTCCACGCTTGGGCACCGCTAGCTTCTGTGATCTACCGGACGTGTCCTTCGTATCAAAATGGTGCCCATTGGATTTTCAGAATTTCATTCATATTATATTAATATCATTAATGTTTCAATGTTTCAACCCTGTTTTTTTTTTGGAAGGGAGGGCTATCATTTCCCATGTTTTCTTGGGTGTTCTTGCAGAGGTCACGACCCAGACCGCACCATCTTCTGGCACCAAACTGTACGACAGCGACCTGCTGGAAAAACCGCGAGTTTCGGGAGGATATGTTGATGATGTTCATCGATTTTCCATAAATTTGGGGACCTAGTTTTAAAGGGAACAGCAGGGGATTTCATTGGTTTTGACCTGTAGCCATATGCAAAGAATTGGGAAAGAGTGTTCTTTCTTGGTGATGTCGTTTTAACCGTGGTGTATCCCGCGGTTTAGCTTAGCTTTTTCCGAAACGTCCCTAATGGATTCAATGGATATTTTATGATAAGTATGTTCCGAAACGTTGCTGTTTCTGGTGCGTCAGGTGACTTGTACGAAGGGGGGATGCGTGCAGCAGCTCAAGCTCACCAAAATCATCACCAAACTTTTATGGGCCAACTGCTGGTGGTGTGCAAGCCTTTGTTTTTTTGGGGATTATTTTTAGCTATATATCACTCAACGCCAATCAATCCATAATGATTGGATCATGGATCTGGGATTCGAGATTGGGCAACCAGATGCATTGGCTTGACTGTCTTGACCGGGATGTTTTTGCAAAGACCTTGCTCCCCCAACTCCACGGTTCATCCTGATCACAACTGGTTTCCGCCCTTCAATGCCCCACGTGAAGGAGATGCATGGCCACATTGAGCCCGTCCAATGTATACAGTGTATCATCCCATTTCTGCCATGAATTCTTCATATGACCTCTTAATGTGACCTCCCAACCGTTTCATGCGCAAAAATTGGGCCGCAACTCCAACAAAACCCAGGTTCTATGAGGTCTACCTACACGGAAGATGGAATGAAGTCTCACGATGGCTGCTGCTGCTGCATGTGTCGCATTGGCGGCAGCTCTTGGATTTCGGTGGAGGCACCGTGGATGTCCGGACTTGCTCATCGTTTCTGCCCTGACAGAAATATCCAACTCAAAATTTTGGTTGGTTCCATTCCCATGTTGGCTGTCTCTACGAATTTTCCATGCGTAAGAGCCTGTGAGAGCTAGGTATATATATATGTATATATATATATAATTACTATAATAGAACTCCCAAATTTGAGAGGTAACAGCAGGTAACACTTGTTGATAGTTCGATGGCTTCAAGAAAAAAACACACAATTGGTCGGTGAAGTCTCAACTATTGCTGGTTTCATGTGTAACATCTCTGGAAGTTGGACCGCTCCGCAGACCTCCGCGGCTTCGTCTTCACTTGGAGCCATGCCAAAGCACCACCGCCCGTGCCAGTGGAGCTACTGGAATATCTGGCGCAGCTTGGAGATGGATTGGAGGAGCTATGGCTACCATGGCCTGGGCATGTAAAAGCTGAAATTTTGGGAATGATGGGAATGGGAATATGAATGGTACCCTCTGGTAAACATAGAAAAAGCTAAAAAGCTATGGAACATTTTCAAATGGCCCATTTACAGAGAATTTACCTATTAAAGATGGTGATGTTCCATAGTTATGTTAGTTTACTGAAGGGTAATTAATGGTAATGGTAAAGTGGATCATGGTGGATAATGGGAATATGGAATATGAATGAATATGAATGGTATTCCCATTATCCACCATTATCCACCATTATCCACCACAATGAATTTCAGAACTATAATGATCATGGTGAATAGTGGGAATACATGGGAATACATGGGAATACTGGAGCTAAATCATTGTTCACACTCTGATGTCATCAAACATGCAGGGCCATCCATAGACAATTTCATGTTGAATCCCACCGCCTGATACTAATTGCATCATGGAAAAGCAATGTTAAAAGTACCCTCTGGTTATGTCAAAATAGCTATTGAAAATGGCCATAGAAATAGTGGATTTTCCCATGAAAAATGGTGATTTTCCAGTTAGCTATGTTAGTTTACCAGAGGGTACTCGTTTCAAAATATGTTAGACTGTTAGACACAAGAGTCACTAGAGGTTTGTGCAATTATGTGCATTTGGGGGCCAAAAAGCTGTGGCCAGTGGCAGTGGCCTTTAGGTGACTCGCGGTGAAATTGTCTGGGATCTACTCTTCATGACAGGAAAGGCTTCCCCCACCATGTTCAAGTCTGGGATTTAGATGTTCTGGGACATAAATTGTTGGTAAATCCCCAATGATAGCAACCAAAAGACGATAGACAGTGTAAACATCAAAAAGATAGAAATTGAATCGGTTCCTATCGTTTCAATCTATTTTTGCCGGGGGTTCTAGAGGCTTTATACATATATATATATAGTTATATATATAATATAATAAGATATCTATAATTTTATATGATATAATATTATATATATTATCAATTATATATGATATATAACAATATATATTTAGTATATATATATATATATACATATACACACCCATATCTGGATGACACTGGATGACATCCCATTGACCTGGATGCCTTGCCTAGGCAAGTGCTGTTGCTCCGGCGGGAGCCGAAGAAAGCTCCGGGGATGGTCATGGAGTCGCTGCCTCTACCGCACCCTGACCCTCAAAAAGGAGTGCGTTCAATATCCAGTTTATTCCAGTTTAATGAACCCCACATTCAAACCCATCATGTTCCCATTATCAACCGATTATATCATATTAATTATATCTATTAATATATCTATCTATCTATCTATCCATCCATCCATCCATCCATCCATCTCAATCCATGACATTCTCTAACATTCCCTCCTGATTTCATGATTTCGCTGTTTCAAACGGTGGCCGGAGGTACATGCACCTGGCGCTGCTGTCGCGGCAGCTCTGCCTCTCCAGCGACCGGAAGAGCGTCCAGACGTCTGCGCCGACGTCGGTGCCGAAGGTCTTGCAGTTTGCGGTGCGGCTGGGAGGCAGGTCACGGCTCGGCGCTTGGGAGAAGGTGAACTATAACAGCTCTAATTATAGAAATTAGAGTCGTTCTGAAGTGAATTTGGATATTATTAATACTGATGAGTTACTACTTAAATGAAAGCCGTATTTTTCTGTAAGAATGATTATTATAGTGATTTATTTTTTGTGATGATCATTAATATATGTTTTTTTTTTAAATCTATATAGTGATTCATACGTATTTACTACAGCATAGTGAACAACAGTACGATACTAAACCCAATAATTAACCATCTCCTTCACCAACCATTTGGGGGCTGTTGTAAATCATCCCAGATAGGGATAGAATAGCAATTTGTTTCACCTCTCTTGGCCATGGTTTGTTTGTGGTTTTACCACATTGACATTGCTGTGGTCATAGTCGAAATGTTGATTTTTTTTCTCCACCAGTAGCGAATGTCAAGAAATGAGATTGTTAATGAAAAATTATCATGATGGTTGCCCGTGACCATTTAAATTTAAGAGTCAACAATGTGATAAAGCCAACAATAAACATGGCCAATTTGACCAAACATCGGTGGTAGGGAAAAAGGCCGGCCGGGGTGCTGTTGCCAGAATCTTGGGTGTGAACTCAGTAGAAATCACTTTTGGAACAGGTGGGGTCGACCTGGTGATTTCATCGGATGATTTTGCTGCTGATTTCCAGCAGGTATGCCATCCGTGGCCTCCCTCTTGCAGCATTTCGGCAAGTCGCTGGCGGAGGTTTGAGAAAGCTGGGGATGCAGCCTGATGCAGCTGACTTTCACAAAAAACGGATGAACCCCAGGCCGTTCAACGTAATGTGGTTTTAATTTTCTTGTTTCAAGTCGCTGAACCCTGAATACCCTGGAGAAGTGCCATGAGTTACACCAGTTCCAACCTCAATTTGGTCACGTCCAGGCCGCGAAAAAAAACGTGGGATGAACCATGCATACTTATGGGACTCAGCTTCAAAAGCTAAATCATTTGTAATTTGTTGCTTATCAATTGGCATCTCAGATTTTCGGCTACAAATTGGATTTCCTGACATTGCCACCCTGGGATTGTTGAAGGAGGGTGGCCGCCACAGCTGGTGGCACTTCGAAATGGCCTGGCAGCAATGTGGACAGAAAGTCCTGGCAGAGTGCCAGGCAGGAACACGACGTCAATATTTGGGTATTTCTCCAAAAGTGAGGACCTCGAAATCATCCAAACACTGTCATTTTTTTTTCGTAGGGATACATTCAGAGAAACCAATGGTTTGGGGTACCCCAATTTTGAGAAAGAGACCGCCAACCTCGGTGTGATAGGATCTGATAGGATGAAAGATCTCCATATTTTCACTCGAATTGCAATGATCCAAAGGCTTCCAGCTGGCGTCAGCCGTTTATCAAGAGCGGCAAGATCAATCCGCTAGTGGTCCAACATTGAATCCATGGGGGCAAGTTTTGCCATGCCATGTCGGTTTCAAGATGTTGGGAGAATCTACATTTTGATCTACAAAGAAAAGCCTAAATATCTACAGTGGGAAGCCAAAAACTCACTGTCCTGTAGCTTTTCCTTTCACTAAAATCACTAAATCCATGGGAAAAAACTTGGAAATCTGACCCAGTCGCCATCCTACCGGACTTCAGGGTCTCTTGTTGGAGCTCTACCCACGTCACCCCGTGGCCGAGAGGGAGGAAATGGAGACGGCCGACAGGTGGATCGATGCTGGGGGAAGATGCTTGAAAGATGAAAAGGATTGTTTTCCGAACACATCATTAAAAGATGTCGCAACAATGACATGGTTTTGGATCAATACCCATAGAAATACCATTTTTAGTTAGATGAAGTGATGAAGACCATCCATAAATATCCAAAAGCCCCAGCATTCCCAGCAATTTTCTGATCTGTTTTTGGGTAGGTGTCTGTGTTTTGACGAATCCCCATAAAGTCATGGGTCATGGTATGTCATGGTCAGAATGACCCCTTTTTTTCCATCGCAAGTCGCGTGAGTTTTCCAGGATGGAGACATTGCCCAGCTTGCCAAGCCTTCTAAGCACGGCAGCTCTGCAATTTTCCATCCAGACTTTGGGTCGCTCAGTGGATGTGGAAAAACTTTTGTCGGCTTACCCTCTGGTAATTTAACATAGCTATTGAAAATGGCCAGTGAAATAGTGGATTTTCCCATAAAAAATGGTGGATCTTTCCAGTTCGCTATGTTAGTCATTACCAGAGGGTAGGATGAGGAAAAGCCATGGACAAGCCCTCAAAGTCAACATGGATGACCTGGATGACCTGGATATAGCGTTGGATTGCCGCGGCATTCCTCAGATCATGTCCCAGCTCACAGGCAGGAGAAAGGAACACACGTCAGGGGCCTTTGATATTGGAATCATGTGGGTAAAACAACGTCATAAGTCATAAATGTTATTTTTACCACCCATGACTGGGAATTTTGGAACTGGTTCACAAAAATATACCACCTATAAAAATGCTGATGATTGCGATGATTGGGGGCCCACTAATTTAGGCCCATCATTATTACCATCTGGTTATTTAACATAGCCATGGAAAGATCCACCATTTTCAATAGGTAAACCCAGTTGTTCACCATCTATTTCGATTGGGGCCATCTATACCATGGCGAACTGTTAGTCATAACCAGAGGGTATATATCCCACTAATTTATACATCATTATTATATATTATTATAGTGGTTTTTTTTCCCCAACTACTGGATATAATGATGTATAAATTAGTGGATATGATCCAACTGGATATATATCCCAGTATATCCCACTAGATATGATCCAGTTATTACTAGATATGATCCAACTGGATTTTTTCCCCAACTGTTGGGCCTGTTGGGCCTTCCTTCGCGGACGACTGCTCCGGACCTTCCACCCTGAGGTTTGCCGAGCCAAGGGCTATGGAACGGCGACGGCTCGGCGACGGCGCAGAGGTCAATGGCTGGGGGGGGCCCCCTGGATCTACCCAAAATGGTTATTTAACATAGCCATGGTATAGATGGCCCATAGAAATAGATGGGTTACCTATTAAACATGGTGATTTTCCATGATTTTCCATGGTATAGATGGCCCTAATCGATATAGATGGTTTACCGAACTAAAAAATGGTGGATCTTTCCATGGCAAACTGTTAAATAACCAGATGGTAACTGCCTATAGGGCCTATGGCCAGTTGATGCCAGTTGTATTTGAAGGTTTTGCAGTGGAAAATTGATGAATATGGTCCCACATTTATGACATCATTATGATCTGAATCTAATCACTGTAAAGAATTTCGTGATTTTTCCACAGTGGATGGGCCAGCGAAGTCCTGCACCTGTTGGTAGATGGTACGCATCCCATTGTGAACCCATTACAATAGTTACAATGGGAGAGTTGCCATAGTACCTCCAATGATTCCCAGTGGTAGTGCAACTATCCCATTACCCTCTGGTTAAATTTTTCACGGGTACCATAGTACCTGTTTATATACAGTGCTTCATAGTTCCCAGTAGCCAACTGCTGCTCCGACGATTCCTTGGAATCTTCAGGAACTTAACGGATTCCCGGGCGCTCTACCATTGCCCTGAACCAGACAGAGTCTTGGCATATCTTGGCATCAAGCATTCATAGATCATTCAAATTGATCATAGCTATATATCATAGATCATCTATTTATCATAACTATGTATATACATATATATATATATACACATAATATATCAAAGAATATCATTTATCATAGCTATATATCATAGAATATCATAGCTTTATATGTTAGATGATAGTTCTTACAGTAGCTCCAATCATTTCTGGCGGAAGATCGTCCCAGACCACCGGATGCAAAGAATATATGATGTGCTAAGCCCAGGTGATGATTTTAGAAACCCAGCCCTAATATTGAGATAGATGGATGGTAAGCACCATCCCAAAATTCTAGCTTTCCGGCATTACATTGAGGTTCATAACAATGCTGTTGTAGCCGTGCCAAGTGCTCGTCCTATCTACGAATGCTCCAAAACACATGACAGGGAATGATCAGCAAGGTATTTCATGAAATCATTCCCAGGATCTGGTCATTTGATGATTTTCTGAAACATCTGGGCAGGATCAACCCCAAAAAACATTCGAATCATTGCTTTGTTTTCCAAGGATTCAGGAATTACCCAACCACCTTTCTGCTTAATGGAGATTCAACCCTCTTAGCGGTGACCCAAAAAATGACCCCCAAAAAATGCCGGAGGTCAGCGCAGTGGTAAGGCTGGTTGAATCCCTTTGAAACCACCAAAAATGCTTGGAGGTTGCCATCATGTGAAATCCACGTCTATTGGCCTTTGAATATCGTTGGTTTTTGGTAACTTCAAAAACCAGACATCCAAAAACTTGGGTTTTCCATGGTTTTCCCAACATTTCAAAAAAAACAATCCGCGAAAATCTTCCAGAAAAATCTCCCATCTTCTGTGAAAACCGATCCACCGATCCACCGAAAAATCACCGTCCGATTTGAGGCGGCTGGTGCTTCAGCAGCCCAGGCGGCGGCATCTTCTCCGAGGTCTTGCGGTCTTCCTTTGCCCCTCGGAGCTGTTGGTTGAAGGTAGAGAAACCCATAGAAATCCCATGGATTCTGGTGAATAAACCATGATAGACAGGATTTCAACCGCATTTTTCGTGTTTTTTTTTTGGTCATGTCATATCATATCATGTTGTGTTTTGTTGAAAATCTCCATGTGCCTTGAGTTTGAATCCATATGTTTAGCTAAATTTGTAGCTCCCCATCATATGTTTCCATGATTCCCCCCATGAATTCCAGAGGCCATCGAGCCTCAATCCTTTGCGGCCGCTGATCGCTTCCTGCTGTGCTTGATGGATGCGCTGGCCTTGTCGAAGTCTCCCAGATTTCAGGCCTTGGGGCCTTGGGGCCCCAAGGGGCCATGTATGGGCCTTGTCAGATGGGGATATTCCATATAGATGTCATAATATGCTTGTTCAGGTGTCTATGATGTATCTATGATCCGAAAAAAAATATGGATATCAGATGATATCAGTCCATAAATCTGGATGACATATAATATCATATAATCATGTATAGTCTATACGGTCCATAAGATTTGTACATATGGTAAGTGTATGGTAGCCTATATATCTGGATAAATTGCAACGACCTCACCAGGATGTCACATGATGGGTCGAGTGATGGTAGTAGGATTGGGGGACACATCCAGTTTCACTGGGTACATTTCTGGGGACGGTGACCTATTAATAATAGTGATAACAATAATATTAATTTAAATAAATACAGTCAGTAATTGGGTTTGACTTTAATCTGATTATGATCCACATGATTGGGAATATAGCGCTGGTAACTGGCTTATATCATAAGTTATTCGTCTTCTTACCACCTGAAAAGATTCATGGTGATCATTCGACGTTGTTTTTCAGGTGGCTGAAGATGGCTCCGTTCCAGATGGAGACGTCCCTGAGATTCGAACCTTCTCGAGACTTCTTCGAGTCTTGCTCCAGGTACAGCACCATAATTGATGAGTGTTTAGCAGGAAACATGCTGTTTGAAACCTTGCTCCAAATGGCAAGAATTAAACAATATTCTAAACCTTGGTCCAAACTTCGAAAGGTTTCAGACATGGGCATATGATATGTTTGCCTATAAACAGTTCAACATCATCAAAATGTCAGGATATTTCATGGAACTTTCTGCCAAACATTCCATACTCTCTGGTAAACTAACGTAACTATGGAAAATCACCATTTTATAGCTGGGTAAATCCAGTATAACTAAATGGTCATTTTCAATAGCTTTTTGATGCTTTTTGTATGTTTACCAGAGGCCTACTTCATCGACCCTGCGCTGCTGGCCGCGGCGGCTGAGACTCGTGACGCCGTTGCTGGAGCCACTGGAGCCTTTGCCGCCCCTTCGGACCCGGATGAGCTCCCTGGTTGGGCGGAAAGGGATCTTTAGGAGAACCAAAAAATGGTGATCTTCTGGGAAAAACCGGTGATTTCATGTGGGATAATATTAATAATATATATGGGTTTCATATGGAATTGTTACTTCGGAACTGGTTTGGTGAAGTAACAGTAACATTGGTAATATATATGGGTTTCATATGGAATTGTTACTTCGGAACTGGTTTGGTGAAGTA